>Ga0181469_100052_pt2 | contig 28526 bp, 30 predicted proteins | sample InSIn2SAF170_2_FD_119081 | JGI IMG/M metagenome (GOLD analysis project Ga0181469, IMG submission 119081) | Clean room microbial communities from NASA Spacecraft Assembly Facility at Jet Propulsion Laboratory, Pasadena, California, USA -... ... | reverse complement strand
CTGCTGCTGCTGCTGCTGCTATACTTATTACAGCCAAACCTAACTTCCAGGAAACACCATTACGATCAGTATAATCATCATATCCCAGCTCTGATCTTGATGTCATGCTTTATCGCGCATTGGAGGAAATGCACATCATGTGCATTACCTAGACTGAAAAACATCTGAGGACAAAGGATTCTAGATAACAGATATCATGCCTACTACCTCCAATAACGGATTCTACATAATAAGCATTATGCCTATTATCTCGAAGGAAGGATTTCCGAAGACAAAGGATTCTAGATAATATGCATCATGACTATTATCTCGAATAGGAAGAATCTACAGTAGAAAAGATTTACTGGAACTGTGCTGACTGAATATTCGCGTTGATTGGTGGTAATGGGTTTGTGGGAGTGTGGGTTTCATGTGCTGCGACTGGCATGAAATTGCTGATTGGTACAGACTATATGTGTATTTGTATAGTATGTGCTACTGGATTTGAATTCCTAGTCTCGTGATAGGACTATCTTATCCTTCGGTTTGTTTTCCCCTATGCCTGCTGAAGCAGCAAGTCATACCAGAACGCGATAATCCATTCCCGATCTGAACGGCCTTGACAAGTACCGACGACAACACGCGTATCCTGAGCTTGAGAGTGGTGCTTATGATCTTTGTTGTATTGTTGCATTGTTTTGGTTTGTGTGGTGGTGCATCCGGCTTGTCTTAACTTGACTTGATGCAGGTGTTGACCGCACCTTGGGGCTCGAATAGGATTCGTTGAGTGGTACAGAACACCATGAGCTCTGAGTAAGAGGGTGGTGGCGAAGGGTGGTGGCTAATGCTTACCTGAGCATGCGTCAGTGAACCGTGTTGAGAGTAGGCGGGATCGTTATCTGACTGATGTATTGCTGCTTCTTCGATCGAATGACTGTGGCTTACACCATTACAAACCAACGGTGATGCTGTCGAGAGTGTAGTGAATGTCGGAGGACGAGAATATGGTGGAGGGCTTATCATAATGTCATTGCTGTTGGAACTATGATGGAAGAGTATGTTGGCTATCTGTGATTCTCCAGATTGTAGTTGAAGAATAGCAGGTTTAGATTCGATGCTAGTGTCCATGCGAGATTTAGTCGGTCTGAGCGAGCAGCAGCAACGGTGTACACAGACCAGTAGTGGTACACCAAGGAGCAGGAGGCCGAGGATGATAAACAGTGCTACAACTTCGTAGGGTCTGCTTTCGAGGATGGTGGTGAAGTCCTCGCTGATTGTAGGAGGCATGCTTGCTGAATTGTACAATATTGTCACTATTGTGTAGACCCGAGTTGTAGCTTGTTTGCGAGGAGAAACTCTCATGTACTTAGAGTGGAAGGTTGACTCTTGTGGTCGAGGTTATTCAATAGGAAGTAATAGACTGCTCAGCATCGTAGTAATTGCTTCCTAAATATATAATCATGTTTGTGGTCACTTGAGGAAGAATGCTTGAGTTTGCATTGTTCTGCGAACGATGCGATTGTTGTGTCGAGTAGGATTGAAGGCATTCTTGATATTGTTGTTGATCAAGTTACAGGAGTGGAGGGTACATGATCTTTAATTGCATGTATTCGGGCCTGGAATTGATAAGACGTAGTTCAATGGTAGACCTGCATTATTTTTAGGTACAATAATAAGGATCGTCGTGACAATTCTGACTGAGGTCATTGGATCTTTGTACAGCAACCTTGAAGTGTAGTTTGTGATGGGCACCGAAACTTGACCGTCGATGGTAAAGATTGAGTGCTTTTCTTACTTACGGAGTTCAATTCTTGTACAGAAGAAAATGGAGTAGAGATGTATATGCCACAAGATTCTTCAGAACAAGTCATCATCAGCCGAGGAATTTGAACCACCTGTGAATATCTGGATTGGCGCCGACCTTCTGATGGATCGTCCAATATCAGTTAACCGTCTGAATTCGTCCATGGCTGAGCTTGTATTGGAACAATTGTTCTCTTCATATCTGGCCATGGCTTCAGGCATCCACTTCTGCATCGTCTCACCTCTTACACCACTTGATGGATGTGTTGACAAGAACTGTGGTGGTGCACCTCCATGTTTCTTTTCGTTCTCAGCCATTCTCTTCCACAGCTCAGGAGCTCGTCTTGGGTCGTAGCAGCTCTCGGCCATCATCAGGAGGCCAATGTGATCAGCTTCCGTTTCTTGAGTTCGTCCATTGGGTAGAGTCAGAGCAAGGTCTGACACAGTGTTGCCGAGTTGACCAGATACATCGAAGAGAGTAGAGACAAGGACCGCTCCTGCCATAGAAAAGAATTGGCGGGAAAAACGTTCGGCAATGTGGTGGGCGACGTTGTGACCAATTTCATGACCGAGTACTGCTGCCAATCCATTCTCATCTTGTGCCACTGGAAATATACCAGTAAAGACAAAGACCCTGCCTCCGGGCATCACAAATGCATTTACCATATTTGGATCATCGATCACATGGACTACCCAATCTCCTCCATCTAGGCCATGCGCTGAAGGAAGTAGTCTTGCCACGATCTTCGCAACAAGCTGTGTATAAGGGTGTTCTCGTGGGAGAATCTTGCCCTGAAACTGCTGCAATGACTGCTTGTATTCATCTTCCGACACAAGCGTTTGCTCTGTCTCAGGCGATATAAAGTTGAACCTTCGTCTGTGGGTGATCGGTACTTCTTCGAGATTGTATACGTAGAATGTCCCGCCACCTGCGCCAGCTACTACCACGGGTGTCCGGTAGTTCCGCCATATGTATTGCGCTCTTGCATAGGGTCCAAATCTGCTATACGGTTTGAAAGAAGGTCCGCTACCACCATCTCTGCCAGGGAAGCTTTGATAAGAAGCAAATCGTTGCTGCGGTCGAGGGAATTTTGGACTGGATGGTAATGTCCGGGGTAGCCAGCGTGAGGCATTACACAAGCCATGGCGAAAGAAGTTCATGATGATAAGGGGCTAGCCGTAGTGTCTCCCATATGTGTTATTGTATCGTCATGAGACTCTGGAGACGCAGCACAAATGAGATGCTATATTGTCGAAGGTTATCACCAGTGATCTGGCACAAGGCAGTGACATAATTTGAATTTGAGTTTACATCAGGCCACGACTTCCGGGGAACAAATCCGAAGGCTAATCTCGAATCGAGCTGGGGCTACATTATCCCTGCATCTACCATTTGTTCCCCACCTCCCACAAACTGTAGTGTAGTTTGTCTTCTGCATGTACGTTCGTAAAGAGGTCAAGAGTATACTGATCATGAGTAGAAAGTAGGATGCGACGTTCCATGAAGTGCCTCTAGCATGATATTAGGATAGAGCCAGAAGTAACCTCAGGTTGAGTGTTAGTCCCAACTACGATGTTTGCAAGAGTGCCAAACATGCAATCAATTCTTACAATCGTTACTGCAGTGTACTCCCTGGGTACTGTACAGTCGGAGGTCGAATTCCGAACGCCACTGCACTGTTGAGCCCGGTTAGAGGATCCGAACAGCTTTCACAACTCCGCATCAAATCCAGTAACAGGGAGCGCCTCGCTTTCCTCCACTACTTCATGACCTACTTCTACTTGACATCTCGGTCAACGTGGCATCGTCGATACGTCGCAGAATGGCTATACTAGGGACCGGAAGAGCTACAGATCGTTAGGGAAGGGTTGCCGACAATGATGATAGTGGTCAGCCTGGATGACGCAGAACGTCAAAAAGGCCTTTTAGGATGGACCAAGTTATGCCTATGACTTGCGGGACTTTTGACTCTTAGACCTGACTTCGAGCGGAAGCTGTCAAGTGAGGTATAGCTTCCGTTTCTGAGGTGGTGGTCGGACCGACATTCGCTAGAACTTCATCTGCGACTGAACATCATGGAGAGAAGTCCATCAGTGAGTGAGTGGGCAATTTAGTTCCAATACAGCATCCTTTGGTTATGATGAATCTTATGACATGCTGAAGCTCATGGCCTTGACAAGTGCCTACTATACTCTGCCACTCACTCACATCTTATAGTCCAAGTTACCAATCTTACTCTCCAAAACCTCCTTAGTCAGCCTCCACAAGTTCTGAGCCAGCTTCTCATCCTTCGCCTTATCAGTCGGCTCCGTGACCTTTCGATCTGGAATGATATATGCTGCATTAATCGTCTCCTTTGCTATATCCGGGCTCGTCGCTGCGAACAACGCACTTTTACACCCCTGCTTGATCGGATCTGCCATGAATGGTCTAATCAAAGTGTGTCCAACCTTACCGAGGGTTCCATATGCCTCCTCTGCCTGTAGCGGCTGATCAGTAGCCACAGCTCCAGGATGCGTTGCGTTAATCCATGGCAAACCATGTTGCTGCGTGATCTGGCCGAATTGTCCGTCTTTGACACGCTTGACCAATTCACGAGCGAACAGGATCTGGGCGAGTTTAGTCCGGTTGTAGAGGTATGTGGCACCGATATCCTGATTGATTTCCTCCAAGTTTTCAAAAGCCAGGGAGTTTGGTGTCACACGGTGATTCTCGGAAGCTTGGAAGACAATGCGGCTATCTGTTGTCTTCTGCAGGATTGGTAGTAACGTGAGCGCTAGATGAGCTTGAGAAAAATGGTTGACCTGCATGTGTGTGTCGATGCCATCTTGAGAAACGTTGTAGACGCCCACTCCGATACCTGCGTTACAGATCAAGGCATCGAGTCGGTCTAGCTTCTTGGCTAGAAACTTGGCCACTTCGTCTGTTTGCTTGAAGGACTCCAGGTTGCATTGATGCCATTCGACTTTGTTAGCATCACCCCAGTTCTTCTGGAGCTCTTGTTGGGCTTCCTCAGCGTGCTGTTCTTTGTTTGAGAGAAGATAGATCTTTGAGGGATTGTGCTGGAGAAGATGAGCCACTATGCCAAAGCCTATGCCTGCCGAGCCGCCAGTGACGACGTAGACTTTGCCGGAGAGGTCAGGGATTTCAGTGTTTGGGTCGAAGTGGTTTCCTGTTAGAATGGACACCATGACTGCGTTTGGTTAGAGCTTGACGACTTATGGTGTACGAGGGATGATAGTTTTTGCTTCAAGTTGCAGAGAAGTGGTGGTTAGTCGTCTTTATTGACGTTGTAGGTGAGAACGTATTGCACTTCTCATATACTGGCAAACACGCCTGCCCAGGAGTCGTGTCGTCATAATGATTGGCAACCGCAATGTACACTTCCGTAAAAGAAAGTACGTGAAAAATCCACTCTGAGGGCCACCGTCTCTGTAACACAAACAGTCGGACCATAATGATAAAGTACTGCTCACTTCTGAAGGTTGTCCTTACACCCCGTGAGGTTGAGTTGAGAGGTACGATACAAGGTTTTTACCTTCCCCACTCCAGAATGAAAGTCTGTCCGCCGGTCCAATCAGAAGCCTGTACCTTTGATTTTAATGTACCATTTCCACATTGAAACGAATGATGTAGATTTAACATCGCGAGATTCACTTAACTACCCTACACCACAGGCGTCACTTTAAAGAATACTCAGGACGACTCGACACATCACCCTCAAAATCCACAAATGGGCAACTCCTCCTCCAAACCAACATCCAAGAAACAGCCAATAAAAGAAGGTACCTCATCCAGCAACCAATTCAAACAACTCAGCACTAGACATTTTGGAGAACTAACGTCCAACCAACAGCGATACAATCAATAGAGCAACAGATCGACTACCGTCCCTCAGAGCAGGACCGACTAGCAACAGATCTGAAGTGTCTGAAAGCTGCACGGGATCAGGGGTTGAAGACCGTGGCTACGGATGTGATGAAGGGCTGTTCTGGTGGTGGTGGGGACTGTGTGAGGCATGGTTATGGAACGTAGGTAGATATGTAGATAGATACAAGGGGTTTTGGCGCAATGAATATAAGTACTAGATGGTATTTCAATTGCGAAGGATCATCGTTGCGCAAGAACCGAATACTGACAGAAACTAATGTATGATTCGGACGCATTAATACTAACTACTTTAAGTAGTATTTTTGGAATAGTCTCGGAGGCAGTCAAGTCTATCCCTGTTCCCTAGAACCATTTTCTTTAGATAGACTTCCCACAGCCATGTTCCCTTTGGCATACTCCTACTTTATGCCGTCCCTCTGTACAGCTACGAGCCCTCCTTCCATTATGTCCTAGCCTATTCGTCCCAACACTAAGCACGATTCAGTCCTATCTCAGCCTTAATCGAGGAGGGCCTGTGACACAAACCACGGTAGATGGACTAGGTTCCAGAACGCCACGAAGGCTGGCTGATGCGCGGAGAGATACTGACAGTGACCTCCGGTTGTCGTAGTCCTCTACTGCATAGCCAGATACTCAAGTAGTCATGTTCGTCTGAGGTCCTCGACTTTTCCGACATCGATCCTGAACTCCCACTGAATGCTTCAGCAGATGCAACGCGATGACTAATGCCGATCTCGCACAGGCTTCGTTAGTATCGGCTCCGCTGTAGTTTGTGTGAAGTAATGTTCACACGCAGTGCTGGAGCTGCACGATCTTAGGAGGTTTGTGATCCCGTATGTAGAACCTGTGCATATCCGTTGGATATCGTGTGTATCGAAAGCGTGTCACTAGGTAGCATCTGTCGAGAGCGGATTGTGCAGAGAAATGTTGTCCAAGCTCATACGTCATCCAATGTTGCTGAAATGGTTGAATTCTTCCCCGAGTACGGACCAGACTCGTGCGTATCACCAACCGACTCAATTTCAGGTCGCCAGGTTAACATGATGTGCAAGCCAATGATACTTCTTTGCCCATGACGAGCTAAGCTTCCAATTCGAGTATTCCCAGATATGTTCCACGAAGCGGGGATCTAGGATGGGCTTCCTCTCGTGGGGACACATGACAAGCACAGTACGGTCGTCTGGCCAGTTTACGTTGATAGCCTCTGGGATGTCCTTGGCGAATGCGAGCGGCTCGACGGAGGTCTGATCTTCTATCAAGTGATCGCGCAAGGCCGGCCATGCCAACAGATCGATGTAGATTGAGTGCGGTGTCCTCTGCTGGAGATGTGATGGGCGATACCACGAAGGAACGTCCTCAAGTGTCTCGGGGATTGGATATATACGCCACTGTGGTAGTCAGCCTGTAGAACGAGCAACATGTTTTAGAGGAACGAGGTGAACCGAATGAACGTACCCTTAAGAGTCGATATATTATATAATACGTGGCGATTGTGCAGGACAGTGTACGGGGGGTTAGAGGCTGCAAAATCTGGCTGATGACCTTTACGACCGGGTTGCTGTCCGTGTCTATGAACAACAAATTGGCCACGGATGGTGATCGAGGACATTGCTGAACTGTGTGCGGGTCACCACGAGAGATGGCTCGGTGGGTCTCCCAAAGAAGTTTGAACGTGTATTGATCTAGACACTCGTGATTAGAAGCACTATCTTCGGTGCAAGACGCGCAGCCCTTGCACTTGGAAAGGTCGGGTGTATGCTCCCGTTGCAGTGTCTCGTCACCAGCCAGATTGTTCTGGGCCCAGGAAGTGTATACGCGAGGGGTTTCAAGCACCTCTACGTTGGAACAAGAGAAGCCGACAGTGTTGTTCGGTTGATGAGCTTGGTAAGTACGAGTATTTTGATGGAAGCGAGTATCACTCGATCCAGCATCGGAATAGCCCAGTGGTGGTGATGGCAGATTCGATATGGCGAGGGTTGCATCTCGTTCTACAGAGCAAGCATGAGAGGTGACTGACAACCGCGAAGTTGTCAATGGTGATGCATAGTGTTCCTCGACAGTGCCGGTGGTGATGTCGTGAATACTGCTTGGATTTTGAGCCAGGAAGCCTGGACTCGAGGTCTCCAAGGACAGATCGTTCATGTCTCCCGGTGTCAGAGAAGAGCTATCTCGGCCTGTTTTGATGAAAGAGGAAATAGTCGCAACTTCTCGACGAAGCTTGGCCAGTTCTGCCTGTAAGTTATTCATGTTTTCTTTGCCTAACTCTCGATTGCGCCGTTGCATCTCTCGATCTCTAGCACGCTTGCGCTCCAGTTGAGCGTCGGTGCGCTTCCGTCCACCATCGCCTTTATATGCCATTTGAGAACAATCTCAAGACAGTAGAGGTAGCGTTTTGCAGCAATGTTGACCTGAGATTATGAGGAGGGATGTGCTATGTTCGTTTACACCATTGTTGGTCGCCGGTTGTTCTCCGCCCACAACTCGACTTTGGTAGATGTTTGGCGTCGTTGTCTTTGTCCCGGATTTCAGATTCCAGATTCCAAATTCCAGAGGTGTGGCGATTCCCCACAAAATCGAAACACCCCCACATTCGGTTTAGAGGCTTAGAGTGGATCACGGATGACTACCTACTGTACGCACTCAGCATTTCCTGTTCCTGGAAATCTTGACTTGTAGCCCAGGTGGCCCCTGTCGTCGAAGTTAGGGGATAATGCCAAAATTCAATGTAGCCTCGTAGATCGAGTCTTGAGTGCACAGTTGCGAGAACCACTCTAGGGCATTTGTTTCAGTAGGTGTTAATGTGTGCAGAATGACAAAAATTGCTCTAATTGATGGAGAAATAGTACAAAAACTTCAGCGCCAAAACAACGTGTTACACAAGACCTGATGCATGCTTAAACCGGCTCTGCAGACTTGTCAATCCCATACTCCTCGTGCATCACCATTTTATATATACACAGCACATTAGCTTGACTGTTACAATCGAGCTTCCAAGGCCAATTCACCACTTTCACTGGATGGTGCGATCATATTCATGTCTCTGAGCTCCGGCCCAGCTTTTGTGTAGACAAACTTGGAGCCGATGATTGGACCGTCGTCGGTCGGTCGGATATACCGTGACAAGTCGGCATCAGGTGCCATCTCTAGCTTCGTCATGCCGTTGCCTAGATAATCGAATCGATTGCCGAAAAACTCGATTTCGTAATCTTCATAACGGACCTCCTTTAGTGTTTCAACATAGTGAAGCGTGCTTCCGGTCCAAAGGGCGAGTATCTTGCCATTGGCCGTGTTGCCTTTGTACCATGACCGGCAGTCCTGCTGCCAGACAGTCTGTTGCATGAACTTGTCTTTGTAAGCAATGAAGTCGTCAACAGCTGCTTTGGACACCTGGATCGATTTTATCGATTCTTGTTGGATTCGTCTCAGGATCTTGCAGAAATAGTCGGCTTGAGCTACAAGGCATTGGGTCAGTAAGGGAGATAGAGACGCGAGGCATCATTCGTACCTTCAATTCCAACCAACACAGGTCCATTACCGATCGGACTGTTTGGACCAAGGAACATGAAATAGTTGGGATAGCCGGCGGCAGCTACACCAAGATAACTGCGAGGTTCCACTTTCCAGTCATCGGCTAATTCACGTCCATGAGGACCGACCAGCGGGAATCGAGGCTTAAATGTGGTATCGAAGCCGGTCTGATGACAAAGTTAGCATGGCAATAACACCTCCTAGAATTCCAGCACTCACAGCACACACAAGCACGTCTACAGGATATTCTTTCCCATCGTCGGTGACGCAACCATTGGGCGAGATCTTGGCAATTTCACCATAAGCGACTGTCGTTTTTGGATCTTTTAGAGACTCAAGATAGCCAATACCAGGGGTCAACCTAGGGAACGATAATCAGCCTTCATGTACGTAAATTCTCGCATGGACATGCACTAACCTTCGACATCCGACGGCCCATTCGGGAATCAACTTTGATTCTAGATCAGCATCCTGAAGCTTCTCCTTCATCGTACTTTCGAAAGTCTGCTTTGCCATGGATTGGGCAGGACCATCTGATAGGAACAGCGGGAACGTCTTGTTGGCGTTGTGCTCAAGCCAACGCCTGAATGTCGTCAACTTCTCGGGGTTTCTTAGAAAGTCTTTCTTTTCTTCATCGCTGAATTTGCGTGCCTCAAAGCCAGAGAATCCAGCAACAGCAACCCATGTTGGCTCACGAATGAAGGTTGTGCAGTGAGACACTTTGGGCAGAATCGCTGGCAATATTTGAATGCCGGAGGACCTAATATAGGATCAGCGACCGCTACGGAATGAAATGCCGTTGTGAACTGCACGTACCCATTACCAATTAATCCAACATGTTTTCCTGTCAAATCGAGGCTTTGATCCCACGCGGCACTATGGAGTGAAGGACCTTTAAAGTCCTTCAGGCCTGGAATGGCAGGCCATCGCCAATTGTTAAGAATACCTGCCGCATTAATGAGAACGTCACATTTGTCGTGCACGATCTTGTTGCTTGCTAAATCCTTCACTTCGACGTTCCACTGTCCACTCGACTGTTCCCACTGCGCTGCGACGACCTGGTGCTTGACCTTCGTCTTGTGTCCAAGGTTGAATCGAAATTGGAATTTTTTGAAGTATTCGTAGATTTCGGTCGAGGTAGCATACGTGCTGGACCAGGCTGGATTCGGATCGAATGACTAAACAGTCAGCGGAGTTGGACAATACATTGAGTGTCTCGAAACTTACCCATACGTAGGTGTGTGCAGGGTTGTCACAAGCGCAGCCAGGATAACGATTCTCCAACCACGTGCCGCCAATATCACTGTTCTTCTCGTAGATCTGAAACGTGATATCGTCAAAGTTGCGTTGTAACTTGTAGGCCATGAGGAGGCCACTGGCACCACCACCCACGATGACCACCCTGAGCGACCTGTTGGCATGAAGTGGCTGAGCCATTGTGACTAAGAGATGCCTTTAGGTTATGTGACAAGAGGATATTAACACGAACAGAGGTCAAAAATTGCTGATTTGCACGTTTGCTGAACTGGAAATAGAGGAGGGAGGAACATATACCTTCCTGTATATTCTCTCCATGGCTTAGTTCCGTGGTTGACATTGGTACATGGTCTCCATGACTCGAAATGTGGATGACCCATGATGGCGGTATGGATATGGTACAGCTGGGAGGTAGTGAAGATCAAGGCGGGTGGGAAAGATGGAGTCGAATGGTCTAGATCAGTACAACTTTCATATCCACACAAGCTGCTGTAGCACTTGTGCCGTGGTCAAAAAACGAAATGGTCGTACTGTATTTACAATAGAGTAAAAGCCTTTCGACCCACCTGAGGAAAGAACACAACCTTGGTACATGACCTTGTCACGTACAGTATAGAAGTACGGTGACAATTCTGCTCTGAAAAGTGGACGACGTCGTTCAACAATATTTTGACTATACTACCGGTACTGTAGAAGTTACTCAAGACCGTATTGCATATTGTGGAGCAGATGCAAGGCTAAGGGTGCGATAAGCAGCTTTGCCACTGACTCGAGCTTGCATGCGCTTGGTCCATAACGAGGCTGGAGAAAGTATCAGAAAGGTCCAAAGATCAAAATCTTGAGATATGGGGAACCAGCCGCGGTTGCGGGGTAAACTAGGTCTACAGTAAGTAAGGTCCATCCACCTTAACCTACCCCCGCTTGCCCCAGAGGTGTTTTCGAAGTGGCAAGTATGGAGTATGTGGCACCTGGAGAAACCTTGCTTGATGCAGCTCAGCTTGTTGGACGACGTCGTCCACTACCATTATCGCCTCCGTTACTATAGATTTTCACTAGCACAGATCACCTGCATGTGCACACAGATTCATCCGACACACCAGAATGGGTAACGCCGAGGAAAAGAACCCCTGATGTCTAGGTACTCGAAACCGAGGGTACCGCTTCGGCTTCCTCTTGACAAGCTTATGTGTAACAAAGACGGAGACCACCACGGATTGACAGCGACATCGCTGACTACGTCTCACCTGGTTGACCTAACCAGATCTCGGTATTATTTGTTAGATGCTCCGGGAGGGTTTGTCTTCATCCTGTTGCGTGTTAAACCTCACAAGTGATACAATGTAAACGCACTGCAAGGGATTGACTGATGTACGAGTCCGTGATATCGGACTAAGCCTGCTGTTACAAACGTGCTTGCTTTACCACGCCAAAAAAGTCACAATCGATTGATGAAATACGTAAGTACGCAAGTATCTAAGCAAGCAAGTGACCCAGGAAAAACCATTCCACCCACTCAACCCTTAACAATCTCGGTCTTCAAATCCTCCGGCCAAACCGGCATATCAATCCCATTCCCCCTCGTCCCAACCTGATACTTCAATTCGACATCCCCATCCTTAAACTGCGCAATCGGCTTGACCACGATGAATGTCCTGTCCACCGCCTCAGAATGGCGGGACTCGAAGAACGACGGCTGAAATAGTGTTTTCGCGTCGTGTTGGTACAGCAGCTTCATCATTGCGGGCAGCAGGTACTGCATGGCGTGGTAGTTGTGGAAGACGGGGAAGCCGTGGCGGGACCAGAGGGTTTGCCAGGTTTCAGGGTCGTAGGTGCCGCAGGAGCGGACGAGCCATTGGGAGTAGTAGTTTAGGGAAACCTGTTGAGGTTATGTGTTAGGAGTGTTTGTTCTTGGGGAAAGAAGGAGATGACTTACGTCTACGCCGTAGTTGCCTCCGTATTCGGCGCGTTTTATGAGGGCGTCGAGGACGGCGGCGCTGCCGCTGACACCGGTGCTAGTTGTGTTTTAGTGTTTTGAGACCTCCGTTGGTGGACTTGTTTGGCACTTACCAGTAGTCGGAGTTTGGGAAGACTGGTGTTACTGCTTCGTCTTGGCCCATGGCTTGGGAGTAGGATCTCGAAACGCCGCAGCACTGTTGGTTATGATTAGTGGGGTTCTCCAAGCCGGGGAAGCGAAAATTCTGCTATAATAGACTGAGCTTACCGCGTCGCTGATCTGCTGCCACCCACTCCTGTGCGACCAAGGTCCTTTCCAACCGTAGCAGTTCTCGCGGACGTGAATTATGCCGCGTGGTCGATCCTTGACTAGATCGAAAACTGCTTGGCGACCGAAACCTAGACGTTCCATGACCCCTGGTCGGTATCCATCAACAACGATGTCTGCCTCTTTAATCAGTGCACGAAGCTTTTCGGCATCGTCTTTGTCCTTTAGATGTAGAGAGCAGTTCCATTTTCCCCAGTTGAGATCATGATGAACGGGGGACAAGTCGGTTAGTTGAGGTGAAGTGACTCGCATGACACTCGCGCCCATCTCTGCTAGACCTCTCGTTACGGATGGACCGGCGATGACACGGGTCAAGTCGACGATTTTGAGCCCTGCGAGAGGTCTCTTGGCCGAAGATGGGTTGCTTGGATTTTCTGGCCACCACGCCGCTGGCTGAGAGGAGTTCGGGTCCTTAGATGTCTCATATAATCCGACTTTGCCGGATTGTTGGCCGTGCTCACTGGCAAAGTACTCATCAGAAGTCCACGCAATGGTACCGGCTTGTCGATACTCCTCGTTCATGAGATGGTCAAGAGCTCTCGAATCGTGCTCGGCTACAACTTTTTGAATTTTTTCGATGACTTGATCGTATGTTTCATCTGCTTCGCCATCGAGCGGCAGTCCTAAAGCAGTCAAAGTTGGGTCGGGGTTCATGCTGCCTGAAGGAAACTGTTAGCAGCGAAGCAATGAATGACAGAAGCGCCTGGCTCCATCGCACTCACCGTGACAGTGATAATAGCGTCCATCCTTGGTCTTGTAGATGTTGGTCGCCAGAGCCCGATGTAAGATGTGAAAGGCGCGATGCTTGTCCTGGCTCGGGAACACATTGAGCAGTCCTGGTGAGAACGGGTCTACCGGCTTAGGTTTGCCATCAGCATCGATGATCTGAGCAATCACCGGGCTCATAAAAAACAGGGAAGCATGATCGCTGTCGATCGGCGAGGTTAGAAAAAAGACATGGCACTAATGTTATATTCAACTTACGTGTTGATTGTGATGTTCTTGGCAGTCGCATTGTACTTGCGGCCCAACAAACAGTTCAATAAGGTCGCCTCAAAAGCTTTCAGTGCTGATATACTCTCGGCAAAGCGCCAATTAATAGGTATGCTTGGCTGGTCTGAGCCCTCAAATCGCACATTTTGGGCTAGTGTTTTGGCTTCCGTGGGCAAGTCCGGCATGAGGTGGTTTTCGAGGATCCCGCTCGTGAATACCTCTTGAGCCTGTCGCGGCACTGAATACGTGTTCATGGACCCCATGGCTGTGAATTGTTTCAAACAAGGCACTGATAGTAGTGGTAGGTGGTGGTCAAGTAAACAATGTTTCCTCAATGCTATAGCATAGACGTTGAGGTGTTCAGGCTTAGTTTCAATTTCTGGACACTAGATCAATTGGTAGACACTGGAGGTCTGGACAATGCTAAAAGTTGTGTTGGTTTCCTGACACGGAGAGAGTCTGTTCAAACGTCGTAAGCACAATTCAAGATATGGGACAGCACTGTACTCGTACTCCCGTGCTTTCACTGTAGCATGACGCTAGTCGCATCTAGATGAGACTGAGGTGCATGGTCCGAACGGGAAGGAGACCCTGAATACATGTAATAACTGCAGTACAATACAGTACGCGTAATAACGACGTCGTTCCCCTCCATGCCAGTGGTCATAAATTGGTCCACTCTAGGGCATTAGCCAAATACACAATTGAATGCAGAGTTTACTCATGTGTCCGATGCCGAACCCCGTGATTTCTGGTAATATGTGAACGACCGCACTTTCTTGAGACCTTGGTGGGGGGTTCTTCCGAGATTTCCGGTGGATTATGCAAAATCGGCAAATGGAATTGGATTTTTCCGGTAAAGGGAGTTTGTGAACTACTCCAAACTCTCTAGGAAATTTTGCTGCAGTACATACTGTAGTAGGTACATGTACCTAGGAACACCGAGCTAAAGCCACGATCTGTATGACATTGCGTTCCAGGTGGCTAAATCATACGATAGAATTCTGTGAGCAACGTAGCTTCTGGCTTTTTAATCTCTCCCGTCTCACGACGCATGGGACAAGAATTTCTTCGGTACTGGTACATGAACAGCGCGAATGAACTCTCCGAAGCCCTTGCCCAAAGAGTCCAACAGCTTTGAGCTGCTGACACCGCGACCCAATGGTCCGTAAACCACGAAATGAACCGCGTAGATATGTGGCATCTCCACTCTCTCAATGAAGTACCAGTCTCTCCAGTCACTTCCCATGAGTTCCTGCAGTCTGCTTTTGGTCATGAAGGATCGTAACCAATCCCATTCTTCCGCGGTGTGCACGAAGACGCCTAGGTTGACGTTGGCACCTTTATCACCCGATCGTGCCAGAGCGATATCCCCGAGTGGACGCATTTCTGTTGGTCCAAATTTGTCCAAGGAGACTGGATTTTCAGTTTCATAATTCGAACGCGGTGCAAGTGCCTCCGTCTTCTTAGGAGGACCCACTGCTATACGTCTGCGATCTTTCTCCTTGTCCAGAATAGTCACTGCTTCGTCCAGCTCTGACTGTTCGACCTTTGCGGGATAGTAACCCAAGAAGGGCTTCGGAGCCACTGTTCTCATGTCTAAACTGCAATGCGCTCCTAGTTCTGGTCAGCTAACACAAAAGTGCACATAACCTGTACACTAACCTGCAAAATGAGCCATGCCGCTGTACATCCATGCTTGAACTACTTTTCCAAGAGTCGCGGCAGTTTTAGCCTGAGCAAAAACACGCAGGTACGATGTAGATTGCAATTGGTTGCCAGGGTTCTCCTTCCCAACACCCACGCGTTGGAAGTCCAAAATGTCGACATCTTTAGTCAATCCCCATTCATCAAGTTTGCGCCTGATTTGAGCTTCTTGTAGATCGTACTTCTTTTGGATGGCATAGCCATTGCCGTTCAGTAGTATCTCGCATTGATACCCTGCTCGGTAGAAAACAGCCAATTTTGTGGTTGGAGGAGGAGGATAACCCTTGATGCCGGAAACATGCACTCTGTTTTCTGATTCGTCGACAACTTTTACCTCTGTGAGATCAGCCTTCACATCGCTGTTCAGGTATATGTTACCCTGCAATTCGTACAGCAATTGGCATTTGACTGTGTCAGCGGTGACAAAGCCGTTTAATACCTCGTGCTTGGTGATGACACAATCACCAGTGGACTCGATTTCAGCTATTGGCAATCCAAGGTTCAGTAATTGCTCGATGTCATATTTGAAGAACCCAGCAAAGTTAGCGCCGGTCACGTATGTGGAACATTCGATTAGATGACCAGCGACGAGACTGCCTGCTAGGGAGTCATAGTCATCTTCTGCCCAACCATGCCACCAGGCGGCTGCTCCAATGACAGGTGAAGCGTCGGCAACACGTCCACAAATGATAACGTCGGCGCCCTCATCGAGACCCCTCTTAATGGCTCGATATCCGAGGTAAGCATTAGCAGAGATGATGGGCATTGTTTCTTCGTTTTCCAAGAAAGCAAGTGTGTCCTTTTCGAGCTGGACATTCGAGTTTGAACCATCCAAGTGAGGCAATGACTTGGAGGAAATATTGGACAATATGCGAGCTGCGTCATGCTTCATGTCATCGCCGTCAACATAGGCAACTTTCAACCCCAGACCCTGGGCCTTGACCTATAAGTTTTACGTTAGTCCACCGCATCATTCAAAGACGGCAGCTGAAAAAATCACCATTTCCTGCGTTTTCTCAGCAAGACCTTTGGGGTTAAGACCTCCTCCATTGATAATGATCTTGACACCTTTCTCGTCCGCAATGCCCAAGGTCTGCTCTAAGCCGTCAAGAGCTGTAGCGACCCAGCCGGAGTGTTTGCCGGCTGCCATGGCCTCTGCATCGTTTGCAAGATTGACCTCTTCATGGCAAGAGGTGTCAGCCAAGCGCCAATATTTGCTATCTTGCAGCAACACTTACCTGCGAGGTAATCGCCTGTGATAACGTCGACTTGACCATATTTGGCTTGGTTGTACATATGCACTCCAGAATCAGCTTCGCCTTTATGTCAGCAATTGCGCATCACAATAGATATAGACATGACAACGTACAAGCAGCCCCCGAGCAGTTCGCAATGCGAATTGCACGTTTAGAACCGGGCATCTTGAGTGTTAGGTGAGTGGTTCACTATGATATGTCCAGATACTTGAGAATGTAGGACTTTTTGCACAGACAATATGTGAGCAACTGGTGTATTTGTCTCAATGGCACATGATCAACATCACATACTGTAAGTTATATCAGAGTTTCGACAAGTCCAGACCCACACTCCACGGAACAGGTTGCCAAGCTCAAGCTGAATCGGTACCACCGGCCTACATAATGCACGGGCCGACCTTCACATCTGTCTTCTCCCTATTCGTGACCTAGACTTGAATCGACGATACAGAAGCCAGTGCTGCGAACATCTCTCAGATACTCGGCAGTTGGCAAGAACCGATGCTAACGTCAGCTATGTGGAACATTTCCTGTGAACTGCATAACGAATTCCAGAAAGCAGGAACCACGAATCTGCACAAAAAGCATGCACCAAGACAATCTCGGCGACCTGGTAGTCCGCAATGCTGGCATATTGGAGGAGGTTCGGGTCCGAGAACCAGCCAGTGTCGTAAGGTACGATGGACGATGTCGTCCACCTGCATGAACCTTTCCGTGGAAGCTCCGTGGTGGATGTGTGGGGTAAGTAAACAGCACCAACGCATTGAATTCATGGGTGTGTAATTGCATGTACATACCTAGGTATATTACTGTAATAATGGCATTTTCGTTTACAAGTAATACCGAAATTTATGCGGAATCATCGTATGCCAGGTCCACACGGAGTAGCATCTAAAAGCAGTGAGCTAAGCAGGCGGGGCATCTGATTGAATTGATGAAATAGCTGTATTCTGTAAACAGCCAGTTCGAGCTTTGGAGAAAGATAAACTCGGTAATCTGCAACGGCTGAGAACTTGAACCTCACCGTGCTGTAATACTGCTTCAACTGCTCGCTCGCTCGTCTTGTCACGGACTCGAACATACGCGCTCGATCTGGGGTATCCTGTAAGCAAGGAGGGGAGGGACTTCATCGTCATCTCGTGCGTCGTAACTGTAGATCAATGAGAGGTTATGGACTCGGGTAGGCGCAAAATGAGGTGTTCTCACTTGTCCGGCCCGAAACTCAGCTAGTATATAGGGTTAGGGTTACAAGGGTCGATTTGCTGTATTTTTGTCGAAGTCCATCACAGCAAGAACACCATTGGGACCAGGACTTGAAGTTGACAGATTCACCATGGTCCTTGTAGGATATTCAGATTCGGAGGGTTCTGATACCGAATCGTCACCGAAACCAGTAGTCAAACCGACATCGAGACTAGCCCAAACGAATTTCGCAGTTGACAAAGCAAATCCAAAAAAGATACGCGTTAATTTGACCGAAACACTGCCAGCATCTACCGAACGTGAAGATGGAGAGCCGGCCGCAAAGAGACCGCGTGTTGGAGGGGGTGCATTCAGTGGCTTCAATGCAATGCTGCCAGCACCTAAGCGAGAGAACCTGAACACGAAACCCACGAATGGAGCCACCGCGCCGGCGAGGAAAGTGTTCGGTTTGAAGACAGGCGCAGAACCAGCATTCAGTCGAGAATCAGATTCTGAATTGCGTCAGCTATTTGCTGAGCAAGCTCAGGGAGTGGATGGTCAGGGAAACTCAGAAGCAATACCAGATATCATCTCCAAAGCGCAGTCCTCTACGCAACTTCTATCGAACACGACGGGTACTACAACATCCAGCAAAACATTCCTGTTCAAACCTCTATCAGTGTCTCGAAACCCCAAAAAGAAAAAGCCTACATCACAAGTACCTGCGCCCAGCGCGAAACCGTCGGAACAGCAATTCGCAACAACCACATCCACACCTACACGCGCGCCATCAACACCGCCAGAGCCACCCAAGAAAGTCAATCTCTTCTCTGCCGGTCCAATAGAACTCCCAGAAGAACACGACGAGCATCCACAAGAACCACCTGATGACCAAGACGACGAAATAGTGGAACTACTAGACGACGAGGAACCCTCAACGTATTACCCTCAAGAAGCAACATTCTCATCACCATCAAATGGTCCAGAATCACTCACATCAATCGCAAGCAGTCTAAACCTTTCCGCCGCCGAACGTCGCCAACTCCTCGGTCGACATGGTACTTCTTCATCAGCCGCTGCTTCGAAGATCATCAATTTCAACACCGACGTGGAATATGCAGCAAACCAGGCGCTGGGTGCTGCAGGTGATCAAGTACAACATAATCCGGTCAGGGCGATTGCGCCGGGCAGACACAGCCTCAAGCAGCTTATGGCAAGTGCGCAAGGACAGAAGGATGCGTTGGAGGAGAGTTTTGCAGCAGGGAGGAGGAATAAGAAGGAGGCGGGGAGTAAGTATGGCTGGTAAAGGAACGAACTTTCGCATATGTGTTGCTGCTTGACTGCATATGCCTCGCGACTTGGCAGTTGAGATCAGGAGCTCAGTTGGGAACAGCAATTATCGCTACGACGTGGACCACCGCGAAGAGTAAGTTAGTATTGAACCAAAGATGATCATGCTACAGCATATCAAGTCTGAAGAAATGACAGTAAGTGAATTCATCGATTCGTGAATTCGATTGCAGTATTGATTGTACCTTCACGACGATTTGGTGCTTTGCCAAACATCGAAGGACGTGCAGCTCACTTGGTAAAATTGCACAACGCTGGTATCATGAAGCGTACCGTATCTAGGTACCTTCCTCTCTCTCTCTCGCTCGAAAGCTTCTCTCTGCACACAGCACTGCAGCCAATGCTTGCCAGGATACTGTCGTACTATTACCTGACTAAGCACCCTCTGGCTCAGGCTCATCCTTTTTCTCACCCTTCTTCTGTGCCTCAGCCTCCTTCTCAGCCTTTGCCTTAGCCTTAGCCGCGGCGTTGGCTCGCCTCTCACCCAATGCCGCATAGGCGGCGATTATTCTCTCGAACTCTGGCGCCAATTCCTCGAACACTTCGTTGACCTCTTCCTGCACCGTCATATCATCGGGAGCTGGTTGCTCCGTCACTGGCTTGGCCAGGATAGCTTGAGCGAGCTCGCGACCGATCTTCTCTTGGTTTGCCTCTGCAACACACATGGTCAATACTTCAATAAACTTTTGCAGTGAAGATGGGTAGTGAAGGTGAAGATTGATGCGAAACTTACTGCTTGTGTCAGAGAAATCTGGGTTGAAACCCGCAAGATCGGCGAATGGATTCTTCTTGCTACTGCTGCTTGCTTGACCTCTGGTTGGTGGTGCAGTAGTTTCGAGAGCTTGCATTGCTTCTCCGAGGTTTGGAAAGGCTGATTGAGTGTTACCGAGGGAGGAAAAAGGCGCGCCAAGATTGCCGAGAGTTGGGAACATGGGACGTGGTGGCATGGGTCCAAACCATGGCAATGGTCCAATGGATGGCAACGTGGTAGTAGCTGGTGCAGTGGATGGTACAGTAGATGGTGCAACAGATGGTGTATCCTGCTGAGCAGGTTCATTTATGGTTGGAGCGCTGACACCTGCAGTGCTGACACTAGCGTTGGCTGCACCTTCACCGCTGTTGTCATTCTGCGCCTTTGCCTTGCTCTTGCTCTTCTTCGACTTCTTGTTCTTTGGAGGCATGTTGGGATCGTAAGTACAAGGTTCAGTGAGGTTTTTGACGCTTGCGCAAGTACCACAGGTAGGTCTGACACTGTCACAAGATCTGTGGAATTGAATACAACGTTCGCAACGAGTTTTTCGGGAATGGTTGTTGTCCATGATGGAAAGTGGGAGAGTTGAAACTACTTATACCCCCGTGAATTCGAGCTAAGACTCGTCGGGCTAGGGCGACGCCGAGACTTGCGAGTGTCGAAATCGGTTGTGGACGTCGCAAAAGCGATGGACAGGTATAGATCAATATATTGGGTGGACGAAGATGGGCACAGGATTTTCGCGAATAATATAGGTAGGTGTTCGCGACAAACGGACACCGGACACGTGATTCGCGACAAGGCTGACATATCGAAGTGAAGGTTAGTGACAGTACAGACAGCTGTTACTGCACATGTCTCTGCAGCCTTTTGGTCGGACTTTCTCTTATGCTGTTTGAGAATTGTTGTCAACATCATGGTTGTGACGATGGACATGGTATCAAGAAATTCCATCTCATTGGAAGCATGGTTTCGACAAAGGAATAGTTGTCTATTGGCACACAGGAATCCATGACCCTCCAAGTACGGACTAAGACTGCTACAAATGTCAAAACCCACACAACACAAGCATGGTTGGAAGAGGCTTTGAAAGCTCAGATCTGAACAAGATACCCAGCTATGTCACTTCAACAAAAGAGCAACTAGCCACAGCCTCAAGCTCATTTTTCGCCTTGTCCGGAATACTGCCTTGAGATTAAAATGCTCAAGGGTCAATCGCAAATGTCACAATCCTCATCAGGATACAGATTCATAGTCGGACAATTGGTGTTATCACCACAAGAGGATAATCACCAGATCACTTCCCTGAAGTGGTCACTATCAACTATGTCCAATGCTGTAAGTTTAAAGCTTCTGGCTGGATTCATGTGGTGTGGGGGTTTTAGTCTCCAATGCAAAGGTCTTATTGGATCTTGGGTTCATCATTTGGACAATGTTTTATCATGTGTCAATTTCAGACGAGTCATGATTGCCACTGAGATAGCAAATTAAGTTCACGGACCATCTAAAGCCAGCCTGAACCTAAGGTTACTACATATTGTCGACGAAGCAAATGCCTTTATCGTCACACATCTTGATTTTACTGTAAGTCGTGAGTTCTGCTTGTCAAGAAATCTATGCTTACTACCCAATGTTGCGACCAGCACTTGAGGAAATCTCCAATGTAAGCACTGGCTGTCGCACGTGCTGTACAGTGGTCGTAACCGGTCGCTCATCAAAATTTTCAGCCTGATGGAGAAATTTTTTCCTTTCTGAGACTACAAGGGCTTTTGATGCGCTAGATACTGTTTTCCGAGAGAACTTGGTACTCGGTACCTGACTTTGCGGCAGACTAACCGACGGCGAGCGAACACCAAGACCTAAAAAATGAATGTTTTTCAGCCTGAAGACAAAAGTGATGGGGCTGGTGGGGTGCCGGTCAGATTCGAAGACCAATCACAAATGAAGCGCAAAGGGTAGTGCCGACTTAGTTTCTCAACCTGTCAGGTACGGATGTTTCATTGGTCAACTCAATTCTCCCACGATGGGGTGGATATGCATGTCTCTACTAGTGCTTGCATGCACTGCCTACATCCAGAACCTGTAAATAGTGAAGGCTGTCCACATACCTAACCTTTGTCCAACCTTCACTTCGTTATCGTTGTCACGTTTTACGATATACTCGTTGCGCACGACGGAATCAAGGACTTTTGAGAAGTCATCACCTACTATTCCGCCAGTATCTACGTTCAACATTTCACCAGGTTCAAACATCGTCTCAAACAATACCAACATACGCCGGCGCAAACCCTTGATCAAGCAGCGTTCCACATAAAACACAACTACACCAACAAGTACAGCATCGCTCTCGGTGTAACCAACAACATACTATTACAGCATTATACTTCAAGCGCTCAACCGACCAGCGCCTCCACACAATCGCAACCACAGTCCTCCAGTATGGCCACCACATCAACACCATCAACACTCTCCACCATATTCACCACCATCCCTTCAAGTGCGGTGTCGCCACTTTCCACAGTAGCCATTACCAGCTCACAAAACTCAACATCAACCTCATCATCAACAAGCACACCCTCAACAACAACTTCATCACTCCCCACCATCAACAACAAATCATCTCTCTCAATAGCAGCAAAAGCAGGAATCATCCTAGCAGCGATACTCGTCCTGATAATCATCCTACTAGGCCTACTCTTTCTGCTCCGCAGACTCCGCCATCGGAAGCAGCAGCAACAGCAACTATCCGAAAAGCAGAATATCGAAAACGCAAACTTTGAGTCGAGCACGCAAGCACCAGCAGCAATTACACACGAGAAGCCATCCCAAGCAATTTTACAAGAGAGAGAAATGCCAGCCGACCCTATCACTCATATTTCTGAAGCGCCTTTTATAAACCAGAATAAGACTGAGATCCAGCAGACGCGAGACGATACCAATAACGCCACGTATGGATCTGAACCACTGCCTCAAGAGAGCTCAAGATGACATGCACTTTCTACTCTGGACTCTATACTTCACTATAATACCTAATCACTGGCCTGCAAGGACAATCTAAATTAATGAAAACGTATCCATGTCATAAACGATATCATCTCGTTGTACGAACAATAGAAAAGTACCTGACTATATTATATAAACTCCTAATGATAAACATAATAACTTTCTAACAACAGTACTAGTCCTACCTCTCTAACCACGCACCCTTCGCTATGCAATGGACATCCTCCCCTCTTCGTCCCCAATAACAGGATCGTTGAGATGCAACTGAAGCACAATATCAACGTGACGTACCTAGCAGGCCTCACGTTATTCGTACGACACAGCACATACCCAACCACTTCGAGCGAGTTGCATAAAGAGCGACTGCTACTTAAACGTAATGCTCAACAGCACTGGAGGTGCTGTTAAGTGCACTATTCAAGATGCATGAGATTCTCTATTTGGTGCATAGTAGGCACTCCGTGTTGTTGAGATGGTTTTCGTGGGCTGATGAGTTGGGCTGAAAAGGGGAGTGTCCATCTTATCGCTGTTGGCTAAACATGTTAAAATTATTTTGAAGGTGTTAGTTTTGAAGGTTTTGATTCTAACGCGGTTAATTCTAACGTGGGGATTAATTTTCAGAGGGTGTTAATTCTTCGAGAGGGTTATATCTCTCTGACGGGGTCGTATCTTCTGATGGGGGTCATTTCTTAACATAGTTACAGTAGACCTCAGTATTCGAGGACTATATGGAGTGCACAACGGATCTTTATGGCAGTTGGACTATGACCAGTCACAATTACAATGTAGTTATACACGAACCGCCAAAAGACTGAAGCACCATGGGCGAATTCTGAGTCTGCTTAGCTAAAATCCTAATCTATTGCGATACCTTCGTCTTGACTGAGAATACAAATAGCCTGAGTTCAGGATCAACCCGTATCGTGCTCATCAACTCGTGCTCAAACGGCAGCAGCTGCGAGTCCACCTCACACTGCACCCCAACTTTGCCACTAGCTTTCTTAAAAAGCTCAGCAAAACTTGTCTCGTTATTTAAATACATACCATTGGCGAGCGTCGTGACCGTCGTTCGCCCGACCTGGGACCCAAGCAGTAGACCTCCAGGCTTCAACAATCGTAACACGTTCTCACATGCTAAGACTTGGGTGTCGTGGTCAAAGAGGTGTAATGCGCACGTGGCGTGTACAACGTCGAATTTGTTTGTAAGATGGGCATGTGTTGAAGATAATTTCAGCATATCACCTGTTTCGAAATGGGCGTCGAAGGTACCTGTATTACGGTCGTTGAACAATTCGTAACCAAGGTCGATCATTTCTTGGTCAAGATCTAAGCCGCTAAGTTTGGTGGAGTCAATTCCGACATTGGCAGCTAGAAAACGAAGGTCCTGGCCGAAACCGCAGCCGATATCGATCAGGCGAGATTCAGGGCCCTGTAGCATCGTACGGACATGTTGTAGTGCGGGATGTTTCTGGATGAAGGGCTTGAGGAAGTAATTTTCGCCTACACAGGGGTAGGTATGGATGGCCCAAGCTTTATCACGCTGCAAGATGGTGAAGTGTGTCAGTTTTGGAAAGTGAGATAAGAAACCGTGATGAGTAGGGAAGCAGGTGTAAGTAGAGGAGAAAAGTTGAGCTGGACGAGGTGAAAGCAAGTATGAGGAGGAAAGAGCATACGACTGTTTGTATGTGCTGGCGGACTTTCGATGGCAAGATTCCATTTGCTTCGAGAAGAGCACGAAATTCAGGTGGTGGTTCAGGAACTGTTGGAATGAACCACGGGACTTGAGTCTCCTTTGCCGTAAACTTGCTGCTGAAAATGCTCGGGTCATGTTTGGCGCTGAGCTCGCTGTTGTCGGCCATGGTCGTGGCACTTGTTGAGAATGTCACAGCCCGCTCTGCGTGTACAAAGCCAAACTCAACATAACGACTTGATAGAGCCTATATACTAGTTGGAGACGACAACAATTCTGGTTATACTAGTGTTCGATCAGTAATCAAACTCAGGTCATGGGGTCATGTTGAAGCTTAGCATCACTCTTTTGACGTCCTGTCATAGGCTCGTTGGGCTCCAACCCATCTTGCAAGGCGCGGGGAAAGTACCTCTGGAGACCCTCATGCATACCTGGCCTGAGCCTAAGACCAGGCTTCAATTGGTTATGCGGATTGCCGCTCCACTTTCGCCACCACCTTATGCAGAGGTGAAAATACGGCTCAGGAGGCCTTAATTCATCAGGCCGGTACTAGTATGTAGCAAGCTCGTCGTATCATCGTGTAAAGGGCTTGAAGTTTATACGATGGTACTGTTATGTCTGTTTAGCTGCTTTCTTGCACGTGCTAAGCAGGGCTGATGATGAACAGTATGGACTATTGTGATTTTGTTCGAGGCGTTAGATGAGAGGGAGCAAACGAGCCGAGAAAGAAGAGCATGCGTACTGTATGCAGGGTACGCATAACAGTCAGGTGTGCTCGGGATGCGGGTAAAGTGCAAAGATGTGGGTGTGGTTGGTCGTAGCATAGCCTTGGCAAAATTGGTGAATGAGAGTGATTCAGAATAAGTGCATGCAGGACTACCATACATAGCAGCAGTCAGCAGTCCGGCTTACAGCAAAGGTTGGCCGAGCAGAGGTGAAATGGTCTTGTTCCTCAACTGGGAGCTGTGGTTTGGGTATGTATCCTTAGCTTTGCAAGATTTGCCTCACCATCAGCCGTTACGCCTCGTGCAACGAGAACCCCTAATGAAGATTGACTGGCCTGTCACGATGCCGCATGTCCCGGCGAAATATCCAAGTCGCCACTGTTCACTTCCAGTGGAAATAGCTTGTCCCACTCGCTCCAATCAATGTCGAGCATTGGTAAATCCTCCTCCTGCTTTGGCGGTGGTGGTGGTGGTGGCTGCACCATCTGCTCAGGACGCTGCCCCTGTTGCTGTTGTGGATTCCAACTAGCGAACGAGGGTATCCTTTCAAAAGCGGCCTGCTGCGGATTGATTACGGGTTGAGAACCCGGTAGGCCGCCCATTGGATCCGGAGACATGCCGCTCGAGAAGCTGTTGCGGCTATATGATGAGGATGTTGTATTCGGGGTTGCGTAATTTTCCGGGATGTATTGACCTGACAGTAGCCCCATCGCAGAGTTGCCATATAATGGTGGTGGAGACAGGGATGGTTCGGATGGCGAGAGTGGATTAGGATAGATTTGATACACAGCTGTGCTGGCTGGAGGTACACATTGTTCTGATCCGGTGAGGTAAGAAGAGCTTGAAGGACTTGCTTCGTTCAAGTAGTGTGTGGTGTTCTGAGGAGGCAAGGTTGGGGTGTTCTGAGTAGGGTAATTTGATTGATATCGATTGGCTGCTTTGCCGGAGACAAACAACGTAAATGGTGTATCCATGCTCCAGGAGTCGTTGTTTGCGGCGTTAGTTGGTTGTATAGGTGCTGTTGGAGAGGTGTATGGCTGTGACGATGTCAAGCCGTTGACTACCTCCGAATCAGTGATCGTTCGCCTCTGACCATCATGGTGTCGATCGTTGTCCTCTTGGTGGGCGTACTGCGTTTCTGGATTCTCTTGGCTGTGGGCAGGTGCAATCATGTCTGTCGCTTGAATTCGTCCTCTGAGCGGCAGGTTGGTATTGATCTTATTGCGCATGCTCACTGGCTCTCTCGTCTTTCTTAGGTTTCTGTACGCCGCAGCTCGGTCGCGTACGGCAGCAATTATACTTCGAGCTTTCTGAACTCGGGTGAGACTTAGATCTGGCTCGAAGACGTGGTCCGTGATTGCCCATATCCTATCTGCCTCTTTTCGATTTGGGTATGTAAACACTTCCACAATCAGTAAGAATGCTGTATGCCACTGTTGCAATCCGCTAGAGTACCACCTAAAATTGGCAAACTTCGGATCTGTGTCGATGTTCATGGCAGCCTCTGAAAGCTTTGTGCCGGATTGTATAAGAATCTGTCTTAGCCGATCAGGTATACGGGTGCTTGTCGCGTTGTGGAACTTGTGTAATATCATGACGTGCATTCGCAGCAACAACACATCCAATAGATGCCGAGCATAATGCTGAATCGGGACTGAAATGTCAAGCCATGAATACTTCGCTTCCATGGCCGCTCGAAACGACTCAATCTTGGCGAGACAGTGCGTAAGACTAGTTTTCTTCTTGTCCAGGCGAATGCGGTCGTGCCAAACGATTCGATGCATTTCATTGGACTCCAACCGGATTCTGCTAAGGGTCGTGTCTGTCCACTGTCCTTCTCTATCTTCAATGACAATATTTTGTTTGTTCCTGGTGGGTCGGGTGATCAGGTCTATGTCATCGAGGTTCCATGGGAGCTTGGTGTCGTAGTCCTCTCTCTTTATACTTGGTCTTGGTCCCTGCGATTCGGCCGTCCTCATATCAAGGTAACATAGCTGAAACCACACTAGGCGACGTACTTGTGCATCAATCGGATCGTGTGCGAAGGTTTCAACCGGATCACGATGTAGACCAAAACACTCTCCTAGACGAATTGCAGCACCGACCAAAACAGAATGGGCTCTGGAGAGCTCGCCACGGCACATAGGTATCAGATACACAACAAGAGCCTGTAGTGTTTCGAGCTTGCTTGTACGGAGAAATTGGGCTTTGCTGAGTGCCACCTCAGTCGCGGTCTGGAAGTTCGTAAGCATATGACGATGTGATCGCTGGAAGATGTTGGAAACTTCGACTTCTGTCATGCTCGCGACAGCCGAGAAGAAGACTGCAAAGACGATGGCCTGAAGTGAAGGTGGCGGCTCAACGGCTGAGAGTATGGAGTTCCAAAAGTTTTCGTGCTGTATTCTAAAGGATGGCCAATGCAAGACTCGACACAAGAAGTGACAGTTCGAATGATAGCGCTCTATCAGCATACTCGAAGCTTGTTGAGAGGGCAAGAAATCGACAATGCTTTGACGACCGCCTGTATTGCCAAAGATGAAACCAGACCCAGGCGGAATGAAAGAAGGTCCAGGATCGAGGCATGTGCTAATATCATCCATCAAAGGTGCTTCGGCGTCTGTTCCATGCTTGTTGTCTCGGGTCAAGGTAAAGGCCATCTCCTCGGCCAGCTTCGGACGGAACAGTCCTCCCAATCGTTCTGTCATGCGGAACTTGCCGACTCGAAAGCCTAGGTCCAAAACGTCGTCGTTGTCGTCGTCTTCAAAACTAGCGTCTACGGTTGCAAGAGGAGTGACTTCCAAACCCTTTTCATCCTCAGGAACAGGGCCCTCTTCGGACTCGCTACCTTCACCAGGTAAATCTGCCGATGGCCTCCTTTGATTTCCCTGCTTATCTTGCATCCGCTTTCGTGCCACGTCTTCTTCCAGGACACGCTCAAGAGAGCCCATCTTGTCCTTGATGTCATTGAGCTTCTTTTGGGAGAGTGAGTCCAGAGCGGGAGCCAAGAACAGGCCAGTCAATCTTCATTAGGGGTTCTCGTTGCACGAGGCGTAACGGCTGATGGTGAGGCAAATCTTGCAAAGCTAAGGATACATACCCAAACCACAGCTCCCAGTTGAGGAACAAGAC
>Ga0181469_100060_pt1 | contig 28620 bp, 27 predicted proteins | sample InSIn2SAF170_2_FD_119081 | JGI IMG/M metagenome (GOLD analysis project Ga0181469, IMG submission 119081) | Clean room microbial communities from NASA Spacecraft Assembly Facility at Jet Propulsion Laboratory, Pasadena, California, USA -... ... | reverse complement strand
TCCCAGCAAGCAAGGACGTAGCACAAAATGGCGGTCGTGCTTCCAGAGGAGGACATACTCCCAATCACTATACCAGAGGCTATCGAGTCGTTGAGGAATATCGTTATAGACGTCATGCGCAAGAACCGTACCATGGTCGATTATTACATCTATCCGACACCCACGCCTTCAGAGATCGAAGCATACAAGCCAAGGCTACAAACGCTGTATGGCCGGTTGGAAAGTTTAGATGCTCTTAATCTACCAAAACTGACGTTGCTTATTGATGATGCAGCAGCACTGGTGTCAGCGTTTGTACTGCCCATTGTCGACCAACTGCTGAACGCCGTGCATGGGATACAGCAGATCTTTATCAATCATTACGATCGAGATCTTGAGCAAAGAAAGCCGTATGGCACGATATACGACACACTTGGATACAGAGAAAGGCAGCTCAAGACATTTCAAAGAGATCAGATGCAAAGCCCACAACGTCGTCCGGCAGACGCGTTGAACCCATTGCCTCCCACATCCCTTGAACCTACTTTCTGCCGGTTTGCGGTAGCATTTACCAATGGTCGAGACTTTGGGAAACTGTCCCAGGTCCTGTCTGGTGATCTGACAAGTGAAGACCTGGAAAGACTTCGCAACGATGGAGGGGCATTCTTATCTTGGGATTGCCCAGGGTGTGCTTTCAAGGTCAAATACCACATAACCAGTAGCATGGGCTCAAACATTCACGCAACTGACGATGTCAGGTCGCACTCGGGTATACCAGAAGTCGAATACCGGCCGTCGTGGTTGGTCAAATGCCACTTGTATCAGGCAAAATCGACAGACAGACGAGGGTCGAACCCGGAAGATCAAGGTAAAGCCCAGCCGAGTTTGCGAAGAGATAGTCTCAAAAGTCGTCGTGAAAGTATAGTGAGGCCTCAGGCTGCAGTCCGAAGTTCGCGGGCATCGTCAGTCTTCGGCCTTGGCAGTCCTCCCCGACGCACAAAGTCCGAAGCTGTAACACCGCAGTTGGCTTTATCTACAACGATTGTGAGAGCACGAGCCGCGGTGTATGGTTGTCCGTTTTGCTGGGTGGTTGGCAAGGAGTACGGCCACATGGGTTACGGCAAGGCGCGGGACCTGATGAATCATATCAGTGCCAGGCATAACTTGAATTATCCACCATCACCACTCATTCTTGAGAAATACATGATCGGAGTGAACGGGCGGTGCGCGGAAACAGTACGTCGGTGGGATCTCAATATCAGATCTACCCACTAGCAGTGGTGGAGGGTGGAGTTGAACCCTCATGGTCTTCGGACGCTTGGGAGAGGTTTACCGTATTTTTCGTGGCTACCGCAGCTTGGAATAGTCACAAAATTCATGGAGACGTGCAGCCTGTGATTGGCCAGTAAGTAGTATGGGCCGGACATCAAGCCTCCGGTCGATCGTCTTGGCAATACTCCTTGTGATGATACAAATCGGATACGCCGGTTAGTTACATCAGATGACGATAAGTTGTTTGATGAGCCAAGAGTGAGCATCCTCTCAGAGGTTGCCCATTGCTCTGTTGACCTAATTACAGTAAGTGCAAGTGCTAAAAGGAACGTTGAGAAAAACGGCACGACAGGGACAAATCGACGGAAGATGAGGCCGTGGCCGCTGCACGGTAAACACACACAAGCTTGGACCAAAGCTGGCGACCCGGAGCTTGCATGCGGTGGCCGATTTTGAGACTCGCTTAAGAAGTGACGTCGCTTGATCAATAAGGCCAATTCATCCAAGTACTGTGTACTACTGTGTATCTATCTGATTTTGGTCAACCTGAGCAGTACTTGGTTCCTTCAGCCAACAAGCATTCGGAACATGTATACCTGTAGTCTGGAGAGCAAGCGCCAAAATCTGGAAAACACCTATTCCACCAACAATGATCGCGTGTCCGAGTAAATCGATGAAATTCTTAGTCAGGCCGTTTACGCTTAAGCCCAGAAGAGTTGAGCTCCCGCATTACAGCAGGTGCTAGTGAACGCCGGAAATCTCTTGCATCCAATAGCGGACTAACCTGAAGTCATCCTTGCACGAGAGCCTCAAAAGTCAAAGATGCTTTTTAAAAGTTCAGACGGCCACCACTGAGGTCCGCCTGAATAGGTTTCAGCCCCGACAAATTGGGAGAGTTGCATTCAAGTCTGTCATGGAACAGCACTGGCATGGCGTCGCGGACTTGCCATCCTCGCGGCCCGATGCCCTGACATCATACCAACAAATTTCACAATTGACCAGCACACACTTTCTCATGCTTGCAACTGTTGCTCACAACTTTGACGCCATACCCCTGCATCCTTTATTGAATATCTGCTACACTCATTCATTTTGCAGCCTTTATGCTGCCAGTTCTCGAGAACACCTACCCTGATTACTCCCGAACTCAACATGTCTCAGATCAAGGCTGCGCTGCGGTCTGTTCGAGGCAGCATCTCGGGCATCTCAAGTAAAAGACAGAGCATAATGGACAAGGTCCCTGGGAAGCATCGTGGCTCTACTGAATCGCCCATGCGAGGCGGCGACGAGAAGGAAGTGGAGAAGAAAGTACAAGACACTGAACAGTCGGCCGACTCGTTGAGCGACTCGGATTCCGACACCACTCATCCGGTGGTCAAGACTATCGAGGACTTCATCTACGATAACAACGACCCTCCAGAGATTCGCCAACACTATGGCAAGCTACCACTTATGCAGAGTGTACCTCCTTCGCGGACGGACCATGAACTCGAAGAACGCTGGTGGCATCTCAACGAAATGACCTCAGAGAGGACAGGTCAGCCAGTTGTCTTCCGAGGCCGCATCCATGTGGTAAGACACATGAGTGCGAAGATGGCTTTCATTGTCTTTCGGGAAGGTATCACAACAATTCAGGGCGTGCTTCGCGCAAAAGATGGGCAAATATCCGAAAATATGGTTCGCTTCGCCGAGCACATGCGCCCAGGCACTATCGCGCTTACAAGAGGTATTCTGAAACGGGCAGAACAACGCGTCAAGCTTACAAGCATCCACGATGTCGAGATTGAAATCACCGATCTTCACGTCGAAACTGCTCGTACTGTCCCTATCGCTTTCAGTGTCTACGAAGCAGAGGCCATAACAGACGAGCACAAGATTGCTGACAGAGTTCGTCTGGCTAACCGTATCCTCGATCTACGGACCCCTACATCCCAAGCAACTTTTCGAATTCAAGCAGCCATTGGTCGCTATTTCAGAGAATTTCTCGACGACCGGATGTTCGTGGAGATACACACCCCCAAGATGCAAGGTGGTGCAACAGAAGGCGGTTCAGAAGTGTTTAAGTTGAACTACTTCGGCAGACCAGCCTTCCTTGCTCAAAGTCCTCAGCTTGCTAAGCAGATGTGTATATCAGCAGATTTCCAACGAGTATACGAAATCGGTCCAGTCTTTCGTGCAGAGAATTCGAACACGCCCCGACACTTGACAGAATACACTGGTCTTGACCTGGAAATGGTTATCGACAAGCATTATCACGAGGCTATGTACACTATCGATGCTACCCTTAAGCATATCTTCAAGATGCTCTACGCAAGGCATCGTCCAGAACTTGAAACAGTCAAGCACCATTTCCCGCATGAAGATCTTGTGTGGCACGAGCAGACAGTGCGTATCACTTTCGCTGAGGGTGCGAAGATGCTTACACAGTCCGGTTGGAAAAATGACGATGGACAACCGCAGTCACCACTTGAAGATCTTTCTACTCGAGCAGAACGAGAATTGGGCAGATTGGTAAAGGAGAGATTCAACACTGATTACTACATTCTGGATAAATTCCCACGCTCTGCGCGACCCTTCTACACAATGCCAGACCCGCATGATCCCGAACTCACTAATTCTTTTGATTTCATGATTCGAGGGCAGGAGATCCTGTCCGGTGGTCAGCGTATTCACGATTATGCTATGCTCAAGGAGAACGTGGAAAAGCAAGGAATGGATCCTGAGACTCTGAAAGAATATATGGATGGTTTCGCCTACGTGACACCTCCTCATGCTGGTGCAGGTATTGGTCTGGAAAGACTGACCTCCCTAATCCTTGAGCTTGGCAATCTACGTTATGCTTCGCTGTTTCACCGCGATCCAAAGAGTTTCCCACAACCACTCAAGTCCGAATTACGGTTTCCAGACGATTCAACACTTACACGAAGTAAGGGCTATTTGCAACCTCTCGAAAATCTTGTTGCCAATTATGGAGACGCCACAAACACATCTTGGATGGATCCACGATTCAATATATGGCGAGATGATAAGACAGGCGCTGCTGTGGCTTACACCCCTGTACACGGCCGCGCAATTTGTGCAGGAGATCCACTCTGTGATTCTCGTCAATATGCTGATGTGGCGGAAGCCTTCATTGCTTGGTTACGACAAGAAAAAGGTTTGAAACCAATTTGGACCCTGGTAGGCGCACCATTCGAAGAGGTCCTAGGTACCAAATTCGGCTTCAGATCGTTCACTGTAGCTGCTGAGCAGCGAGTCGATCTTGAGAGATCTGCTCACCTACAAATCGACAAGGATGTTGAACGTAAAATTCGACATGCCAGACACGAGGGTATTGAAGTTGAGGATTACGGCAACAAAATACCTGACGAAGTAAAGGCCAAGGTCGACCAGCGCATCAAAGATTGGCAATCACATCGCACTGGTGAGCAAGTTCACCTTAGTGAAATCACGCCTTGGGTCGATCAAGCACACAGACAGTACTTCATTGCCGAAGACAAGAACGGCAAGATACATTCCATGGTTGTCCTGGCCCAGGTCGCCACAAATCATGGCGTACAGGTCAAATGGGCGCTCGACTTTCCAGAAGCTACGAACGGCACCATCGAGATGACTGTACAAGAAGCACTAACCGCAGCTGCAAACGCAGGTAACAAGGAAGCAACCTTCGGCGCAGGTGCCTCAAACGAACTCAAGGCCGGCCACCACATCGGCCATACCAAGGCTGCCTCACTAGGCAAGATGTACCACTCGATCACAAGTCGATTCCACCTCGATAACAAGAGTGGCTTCCGAGCTAAATTCAATACATGGAATGACCCTCTATACATTGCTTATCCGGCTAAGGGTCTGGGCCAAAAGTGTATCAGAGCGATTGTCGATTTCTTCAGAGAGGAGGCGTCTTCGGACTAAGACTAGTAATTGTTAATACAGTAGTGGGTTTTGCACAGCGTGGCGCTATGGGAATTTTGGCTCTCAACTTTCTGTAATACGTGGCTAAGGGAGCAACAAGACATGAAGAAATCGGAAGAAGAACATAGCAACAGACGAATAGATGATACCCAGAGGACTGAAGACGAAGTACTAGATAGCCATCAGACAACGGCGGCCGTACCCTGTTTTATCAGTGAACAAGATTGGATTGCGATGGTGGTAGTATACATCCATTCCATACTATAGTGTTACGTACATTATATTAGAATTGAATCAGCAGGAAGTGTGTATCATTGTACAAATATGACAACAAACTACCTATTCTAATAAGCACATTGCTCTTGCGTCTTATTAGTCTGCTCACACAAATTCAATATCAGATACGCTGCATTTTATTCCATGTTAGCTTCCATGTATGTTGTACAGCACTATTATCCTCAAGTCCCTCCACAACTTCGCCTCTGTAAGTTAGTTACAATCAGATGGCACGTCCGTAATATATACTGATCCTCAGGAAGGCTTGTGGTTGGTGCTCCTGTAATCGATGTGATCATTCATATACTGTTGTAAATCGTAGGCCCAAAGAACGACGGTATGTGCAGATCGATATGGTAGCGCGGATACTCTGGTCGAGAAGTCATGTGCATATGGATGGCGATAAGGATGGTAAGCGAGTAGAGGCGAACAACTAGACAACACGGGAGAGTGGATGCGCGGAAAGTGGAATGGGGTGTGGTTGCGTGCACTGTAGCTGTGCGTAGCGAGCAGGTCGTGTTTGTATATACGCACATGTACACAAGATTGTGCTGTACTACCTATCCATCATGAAGAAGTTCTGCTTCGTACATACTGCAACGATTACCTTACATCCTCTTTCGCGACCAAGTCAATTCTCTCGCCTCATCGAAATTCATCGTCCCTTCTATATCGTATCTCGTGAAGTTCAGCACGCTCAGATCGTCTCCGTATTGTCCGATGACCTGCATGCCGACGTGTCTGTCTGGTGTAGCTGGGATGTCCTCGTCTATCGCTGCTGGGATACTAATTGCTGGTAGACCTGCTAGACTGGCTGGTACTGTGAAGACGTCGTTGATATATGATTGGATCGGTGATTGGCCCTGTAGGTCTTGAATCTTGGGTGGCGGAGTTGGTGCGGTTGGCACAATGATAAGGTCGACTGTTTGGTCTGAAGATGAGTTTTGATGCCGTGTGTGTGGAAGTAGGGGGTGTCCGAATGCGAATACGTTGTTGAAGTCTTGCTGCACTAGGCGGCGGACTTTTTGGGCTTGGATGAAGTAGTTGTCCTTTGCTGCTGCGCTGAGAGTGAATGTGCCGAGGACGATGCGGCGCTGGACTTCCTCTCCGAAGTGCTGGCCTCTGTAGTTCGCGTAGAGTGGGCCGTTCTCGTTGTCTGCGGTGTTTGGATTTCGAGGGGTGCCATAGCGGACGCCGTCGTACTTTGCTAGGTTGGAGGAGGCTTCAGCTGGGGCAAGAACGTAGTAGGCTGCCAATGCGAGTTTCGTGTTGGGAAGAGAGATTGGAACAATTGTATGGCCTTTGTCGACTAGCATGCTGAGGGTCCTAAGCCAGGCCTGACGCACTACTGGATGCATTTCTGCAATATTGTATTCATCTGGAACACCGATACGACGGAAGTAGCCACTCGCATAGCGCTTGTATTTGTCCTTAGGTACGGAGTCGTTGGCTGGAATCTCCTTGTTGCTCCTTGAGCCAACAAATGTAATCTTCGTATCCTCCCCTTCTAGGTAATGGTGGCCAAAGTCAACCTGTCGTTTCCTGCGTGCCTCATGTATTCTGGCTCTAGATTCAGGTCTCAGGGATGTAGGGTCAGCCGGATCGTGTTTGTCGAGTATTTTGTAGAGTGCCGTCACATCATTCGTATTCCTTGCGATAATGCCCACAGTATCCAAAGAATTTGCGTACGGGATCAAGCCGTTTCTCGATATTCTTCCATAAGATGGTTTGAAGCCGACTGTGCCCGTGTAGGCAGCAGGCAATCGGACTGAGCCTCCGGTGTCTGACCCAATAGCTACACTGACAACACGATTTGCGACGGCCATGGCACTTCCACCAGAACTACCGCCAGGAGACTGTGCATTTCTACCAGTCCCATTGTGGACTGGACCGTATGCGGAGTGTTGTGAATGAGAGCCCATGCCAAACTCGTCCATATTGGTCTTGCCTACGATATCAATTCCAGCTTCACGCAGGAGATGGCATACTGTAGACTCGGCGTTGCCGGAGAAGCCATCGAGGATACTGGAGGCGCACGTTGTGGGCAGACCATGGGTCACGAAATTGTCTTTGACAGCAATGACCTTAGCATGGTCGAGCTTCTGCTGGATATCTTTATGACCTGTTCGCCATTAACGATGAGAACGCTTCCTTAACCAATACTCTTACTAGCGGATGTAGTTGGAGTCCCTGCCGTCTGACTCACACGGGACGTCTGATCTCCACCATCAACTTTATGTACAGATTCTGCCTGACTGATGAACACGCCATGGCGACCTGTGAGCTGCACTCGTCTGCGCTGGGCCGATTCGATTGCTTCAGCAGACGCAAGGGCCTTGTCCGTTCTGTAATTTCCTGGCGATGTGCATACAAAACGTGAGTGAAAGTGCTGTAGCGCTCTTGTAATGCGAGGCATCAACGAAAGAGCCGCTGCGGGCTTAGATAGCAGCGGTTGTAGAGACTTGGATATTCGGTATCGAGAAGTACAGGTTGACAGCGTGTTCCAAAAAGGGAAGGTGCGGCGATATTTGTGAATGCCCTCCAGCACGATGTCATATACATATTTCACATGGCAGTGGTAGTTAAGCTCAGCTGTTATTGTACAGCCTTTGCAATCCAGTCTGAAATACGGTCAGAATCTGGGCTCATCGATGGCGCAAGTTACACGCCTTGCGCCGCGAGCGCACCTGTTTACACGAGCTTCTTCTCTGCTACCCCAGGCTAGGCCGAGAGCTCCGATACAGCATGCAGAGGCAGTGAATAGCAAGCGATACATTACAGCGTACGGATATACACAGTCAAAGGCTCTTGTATATTCGAAATACGGCGAGCCGCAAGATGTGCTACAGCTACATGGTCACTCAATATCCGCTCCATCTGGCACACAAGTCGTTATACGATTTCTTACCTGCCCGATTAATCCTGCCGACGTGAACCAGATACAAGGTGTTTATCCTTCGAAGCCAGAGATGAATACAACGCTAGGGACAGCTGATCCGTCCGCTGTGGCAGGCAACGAAGGCGTAGCTGAAGTTATAAGCACTGGTTCCGGTGTAAAGACGGTTCAAAAGGGTGACTGGGTCATTATGAAGAGCACGGGAATGGGAACATGGTGTACGCACAAAGCTCTCGATGAGAGCCAGTTATTGAAAATCGACGACAAGGAAGGCTTGACACCACTACAAGTTGGCACTGTCTCCGTGAATCCCTGCACAGCATACCGCATGTTATTAGATTATGGAAAGTGGAACTTTCGAGGTGATGAGTGGTTCATTCAGAACGGGGCGAACAGTGGTGTTGGTCGTGCAGCGATCCAATTAGGTCGTGAATGGGGCATCAAGAGCATAAACGTCATTCGAGGCCGAGAGGATAAATCTGAGGAAGAGAAGTTGAAGCAGGAGCTGTATGATTTGGGAGCGACCCACGTTATTACGGAGGAACAGCTTATGGGAGGGAAAATGAAGGACAAAGTCAAAGAGTGGACGAGAGGAGGTCGAGAACAGATCAAGGTTGGCTTAAATTGTGTGGGAGGCAAGCCTGGTACAGCATTGGCGAAATATCTGAGCTCAGAAGCCTCCATGATCACATATGGCGCAATGAGCAAGAAACCGCTTGAGCTCCCTGCTTCTTTGCTGATCTTCAAAAACATCAACTTCACCGGGTTCTGGGTCAGCAAGTGGAGTGACAAGCATCCAGACCAGAAGAAACAGACTGTTGACGATGTGTTAAGGTTGACCAAGGCCGGCAGATTTAAAGATATTCCAGTGCAGGAATGCGTGTGGGATCGAGACTCCAGTATCGATGTTCTTAGGTCGGCCGTCCAAGGCACACTAGGAGGTTTCCGAGCAGGCAAAGGTGTCTTTGTTTTCGGTGAAACATGACCGCTGGTCAAACTAGAAATAGACGAATCTCAGCCCACAGCTTCCCAGTGTAGCATTCATTTGTCGTCTGTAAAACACAAGTCGAGGCGTGATTGTTGTATGCCAGCTATCATCAGACTGCGCTGTCGGGTTCTCCCTCCATCTTGGTTTTGGCTTCACCAAATAGTTGGGCCTGCATGGCTGCAAGCTCCTCTTCTGTGGCCTGCACTCCTCCGAAGTTCTTCATTCGCTCGCCTCGGTTGACGCGTTTTGTTTGAACTTGCTTCCACTCGCCGACTACGCTACGGATTCCTTCAACGTAGTCACCAAAGCCAAGGTCTTTCAGAGCAGCCTCTACGTGCTCCACTGCTATCGTCTTCTTCGATTCTTTCTCTGATATCTCGTTGCTTTCGGAGGACAGCATGCGCAGGAACTCCATCGAACATTGTATGAGGAGATCGCGGGCACCTTTTGTAAAAGTCATATCATTCGCATGCGAGTCATCTGGAGACAGTTGTGGGAGAATCTCTGAGATGATCTTTTGGACTGTCGCTGTTCCTCTGTTAGGGGCAGAGCGAACAATAAGGTCAGACAAGCTTACCCTTGGGAAGCGACAGATCCTCATTGCCTGTGCCTGTTAGCTCCGACATTCTGTGACCTCAGTACTAGCTGCGGAGCATACCTGGGAACTCCTTGTCCGACATATTGTGATTAGGATATACGCATGCGTGTCAGTATTGTATTCCTCGGAAGATTGTGGCAGATCATGATGCCAGCATCACAACCGCGTGGGAGTGCTACGAGAGCATTTATATAAGTGATGAGCATGAGCAGGGCATTTGGCCTCGAACTGGTCGCAACCTTGCCATGCGCTGTCCTACCCTAGTTAGGATTTCTTGGCAGGTACAAGGTTTCCTCTGGAATTTTTCTACCTGTCCTCCATTCTATCTTTTACTGTACATTTACAACAACACTTTCAACCATGAGACTCGCATTGTTCATTCAGGTCTTGGAGAGCAATGTAGAGTCTCGTTGATGATCTCAATGGTATGTTCCCTTCTTCCTCTCCTTTTTATCATACAATGATGAACCTTCGTGTCGCCCCTATCATACAACGCAAAAACTGTGGTGATTTACCTGTCCTAGCCAAACGGACTTTCTGATCGCAAAAACTCCAAGCAATGGCATTTTCTTATTCTATGATTATGCAAGCTAACGCATGTCTAGACAGGTTCAAGATCAAGTAACTTGGCGATGGCATCGCTGGTTGCCACCACACAACAGTACGTTCCCTTCTCGAGTTCTTCAGTCAAATGATGTATCGATATTATGTACTATCAAATTCCGCAATCCATCAATGTGGACAACCACGAAATATCCTGATCACTATATCCAACACTGGACCAGTTGCCTGCGGCACATGTTCCATCATGCTGATTTGGCCAGCTTAAGTCACTATGTTTGATGAAGCAACATTGGTATGGCAATGCATTGGTAAGTTTTTAGACTCTACACGGCGCAGTTCACAATGATGAGCCAACCACTCTTCCATGCTAAGTATGAAGGTGAAAACCTAATGCTTAAAAGATTGTGTATTCATTTTTCATCTTTCGCCTGACCTTCTACATTGCACAGTATCTATCAAATACGTTGGGAGGATGTCACTGATCCTTCTCGATAGTTTCCTGCATTGCTTCTACTGGTAAGCATCAAGTGCATTGTCATTCCATCTGGCTGCAGTCAGCTTGAGTGTACAGTTGTGTCACTCTGACTTACGAAAAAAATTGACCACTAAGATCTGGTGGTGCGGAAACAGCCAGCTTCGCAATGACGTGCCCACACTGCTCTGGTTTGACCAATTTGCCCTCTTCGAAGACACTGTTGAACTTTTTCATGTCCTCTGGATTCATGTTGCCAGCATGCTCCTCACGAATCTGCTTCTGCATGTCTGTGTCTACCATTCCAGGCCTGATGGCGATCGTCGTGATATCTGATTCTTCGGCCTTCAGTGTCAGGGCAAGATGATTCATTGCTGCCTTGGTAGATCCATAAGGTCCCCAGCCCGTATAGCCGTTGCTGGCGGCGCCTGAGGAAGTCATGATGATACGACCTTTAGTCTTCCGGAGTTCAGGGATCGCCACCTTCGCAGCATATGCACAACTAAAGAAGTTGGTTTGGAAGCAGCTAGACCAGTCTTCGAATTCCAGGTCGACGATTCGCTTAACCTGTCCCAGCGTGCCATGATTCAGTATCAATCCGTCCAGCCGGCCAAACCTGGAAACGGCAAGGTCAACTGCTTTTCGTATGACTGCTGGGTCTGACAGATCTCCGGCACTGTATTCAACCCGGTCTGGTGCCGATGACTTGAGCTCCTCGAGTGGTGCGGCTGATCTGCTGGCGAGGACGACCTTGTGTTGAGGTGGTGCACTGATGAGAAACTTGGCGATAGCCAGACCAACACCTACCCACCCTTGGGTTAGCAAAATGGGATATTCTACTGTAGAGGAAGTCTTATATGGGCGAACCCATACCTCTTGATGCGCCTGTCACTAGAATGACCTTGCTATTGGTGGTCTTGTTGTATTATCAGCATGTAGTTCCATGAAATGGAAGGTACTCTACCATATTGCGTTGTACACACGAGTTCAAGCTTGAGGATGATCTATGTGGTTTGTGTCTGCTTCAGGCTTTTATACGAGATGGCAGCATTTTTATCATCAATTTTTCGAAAGTCGAAGTGCTTTGTGGTCTGACGTAGTTGCTACAGTGGAATTCGGAGCAGTAACGAGCGAGGTAGATACTGTATAAATCTCGACTTGCCCAATTCCTGTTTTCGACGATCATCTTTCCTCTCAATATTGATCGTTCTATTTGTCATTCTGCACAACTCGAGTCGCCAGATCTCGGCCTCGGATTCGTGATTTATCGAATCTACAAGCACGCTCTATGATTTCCTAGCCGTAGTTCTTCCGTCACAACAGCTTTGCTTCAACTTTGTGACAGTCATTCAAGCTCAGCTCCCTTTGATTTCAGCTTCGATCGGTTCTCTAGCAAGAAATCTGAGCTATGTATTGATTTGAGCGTTTCTCCTAGGCTGTCAGACGCAATCATGAGCATCAAGTTGTCCTGCTCATTGTTGGGCTGAGAGATCCACACTGGATGTTCTCATATGTGTAATCATTTAAGATCACTGTACCGTAGCGCAGGAGAAAGCCTGCGAACATGAACGAAAGATGCAGGTAAAGCGCAGAGGAGCGCGCTTGACACCTGTGTTAGGTCAGCACTTACTGCTTGGTAGTCGTGTCGATGCCACGCCACTATGTCGAGATGTGTATGCAGGGCAGTCTTCAAAACCTCCTAGACTCTAAGATCGATCTCGTTTCGTTTTGAATGTCCTCTCGATTATCTCAGGCCCAGTCGTCTTGAATTGCCATACAACTATGCACATCGCAATCTATGTTCAAGCAGATTAGCTAGCATATCACGACCCGAATCACGAAGGGGCCACTCACATTTAACTCGCCACCCACAATAGCAGTAGCAAGAGCCCAGAAGCCAACCTTGCTTGTAAATTGAATCGACCAACCGCCCTCTTGGCGGTCCTACCGTAGCGTTTTCGCAAGATGGCGCAAATTCAGGGTGCTTACCAGCTTGAGGTGGCCCTTGTCGCACAATCCAGCTGTAAAATCAGCTCGAATCATGGTGTTGGTGAAAGATCCCACTCTAGCGTCGATCTCTTGGGCGCTGTTTGAGATGTTGAAGTGTCGGAGACTTGGGGATTGTAGTACAAGTTCTGGCCATCGTAGCTTGCCCACGGGCTTCGATTCAAAATCTGCAAAGGTTATGGACGTGATTCGATTTAAAAGCCAGTTGTACAGGGCATCATGATCGAGCAGGCTTGCGAGGACGTCTTGATTGCTGACTCCGGAACCAACAACGAGATCTCTCGGCCAGATGTTTTCTCGAACCAGTTTTGCATCGTTGCAGACCTGGTGGCACGCGCGCTCGATTGCAAGACTCGGTAGATCGACGATGTTGAGCTTATGGTTGGATTTATGATTAGGGAAGTCTGCAGCTGAGTGACTCAAGATAGTGAAGCACAGTCCGAGCTTTGAATAGTGAATATGGTATATCATGTCTTGGAGTTCTTGTGGAAGGTGGAGGAAGCGAAAAGGTCCTGCTTGAGCAGGCGAAATCTGTTACCCGGAAACTGTAGGAGTGCTCTTCGAGGTCGTCATACAAGGGAGTGAGTATGCTGTTTCTGAGATGCATGGTGATTCTGTTGCAAGACCACCGTGGGCTTCGATCAAGGAGATACGTATTTGTTTAGATCCATCCATGGTTGCATGTGAATGGTTGACTGGAGGAGATGAGAGCAAGATATGAACAGTATCTGTAATGTGAAGGTGACAAACGCAAGAAAAGAACTCTCGCGACTGTTTGCCAGCAGTTGAGATATCAAAAATATTCCACCTATCCTTTCACTTCTCGGAGTGAAGGTCAACTCACCCTCGCATTCATGTCGTTCATCTACCCAAGCACGTTCACTGCCAATTGCCTTCCAGACTTCCCATACAAACCACACTATATTAACAGTGACCATTGCTAGCCACCAGCTGCACTTATCAGTTACTCTCATCTAAGTGCTAGGTAAGCATGTAGCTCCTTTAGCCCTTATGATCGTGTCAAGCCTAGGTATGTGCATTCCGGTGCTTAGGGAAGAGCTGCCTCGTACTCAAGGCTGACCTCTTACAGAACATTCACTCAACAACGATCAAGAACGATGGAGCAGCTTGTTGTGTGTGAGTCGATGCATTGTAGGTACAGCTTGTAGTAGAGTAACGTACGGAAACTCATCGCGGCGTACTACCTGTCCAGAATGCCGCATTGACATACAATTCGTCGGGTCAGATCTTGGAGAATATGCAAGACAAAACAATTGTTTGTACGGACTGCTAGCTTGGCTTCATCAGCTTTGTTTTATAAGCGGACGTATAGTTAGCAGAGTTGTAGTGAAAAGGATATATTTAGTATAGCGTGTCACCCATCTAAAGTAGGTATCAAAGCTTAAACTACCAAAACCTGCAGAGTAGCACTCTACTAGGAAGGTGATTGCTGAGGTTACCTTTAGTCGAGGTTTTTTAGTAAGAAGTAAGCAATGCCACGGCAGCATGAGTTGTCAGCCGTTCAAGTTGTAGAGATCCACATCATGGATATCTAACCATATCGAGTTAGTGGATGTGACCGACTTACTGTACCTAGATTACCACGTGTATTCTAGCATATCCTTGTACAGGTTAGTACCTCTTTTACTGTGGGTTGTTCTTTCTTTGTACACGATGACTGTGTATGTCAAACACTTTCCCGACGAACTGGAATAGATCAAAGGTCAAGTGCCAATGCTGGTACGCTAACAATGTCTGGCAGTTACCGCGAGCAAAGGACGCCTGACGGCCACTGCCAGTGGGTCAACTTTTCACTTTCAGTGCGTTGAACCAGCAATGCTGTAAGATTTTAGATCTCGAAGTTAAAATGTAAGATTGTTCAGCCGTTAGTATAAGGAGGTAAGAACGAAGGACTCTTCCTGGCGTTGCGAGCTTGACCCAACTTCCTATCGTTTCACCGTATACCTCAAAAATCATGGTTGCTGCGATATCTCCTTGTAGACACGAAAGCTACGATGTTGTCATAGCAGGCGGAGGCACGGTAAGCTGAGTGCTGTCGATGTTTTGCAAGCCCAGCTCATACGTGGACTTCGGACATTCTACTAGCCTTATTTTACTAACTTTCACAGGCGGGATGCGTGCTTGCTACTCGTCTGACAGAGGCTAGACCAGATCTTCAGATATTGCTCCTCGAAGCTGGGGCGAATCACAACGAGGACCCTCGAATCAAGATACCTGCGCTTTTCTCTCAAGCATGGGGTGATCCAAATACCGACTGGAAGTACCGCAGTGTCCCTCAGCCAGAGCTCGGTGGCAAAGAAATAGCGCTGACTCGAGGTAAAGGCCTCGGAGGCTCAAGCTTGATCAATTTCATGGGTTTAGTCTATCCCTCCAAGGCAGGTTTTGATGCGTGGGCAGAGATCGGTAATCCCGGATGGGACTGGAATTCCGTGTCCCCTTATCTGAAAAAGTTTCAAACCTTTCACATGCCCAATGAGGAGGTAGCGAACAAATTGGCATTACAGAATATCGATATTCAAGCGCAAGGTGTCGATGGTCCAATTCATGCATCCTATTCAAGCGAACCTCATGCCGTGGATATCGCATGGCTTGATACATTCCGAAACTTAGGCTATGCTATGCAAGCTGATACTATGTCCGGTCAGAACATTGGTGGCTATCAAGTCATAGTGAGTGTAGATCCTATAACACGGGAGAGAAGCCACTCCGGAAAGGCATACCTTGAGAGAGTCAAGACCAAGTCCAACCTCGAGATTCTAACCAATGTTCTTGTGGACAAGGTTATCGTAGCAAACCAAGGTCGACCAAGAGCTTCGGGTGTCAAATTCATACACAATGGGCAGGAGCACGTTGTATCAGCATCAAAAGAGGTTGTCCTCTGCAGCGGTGCTCTTGGAACACCTGCCATTCTGGAACGATCAGGGATTGGCAATAGTAAAATACTGCAAAGCTTGGGTATCGACACTGTTGTGCAAAACGAAAATGTTGGTGAAAACTTGCAAGATCACTTCATGTGTGGAACGTCTTTCGAATTGGAAGACGACACCGAGACAGTTGACTGCATGAGAGACCCAGCATACATCCAGCAGGCCATGGCGAGGTACCAGGCTGACAGAAGTGGACCTCTGGCAGAAGCTTCCACAGCTTTTGCTTACATGCCCCTCCTAGATGAGGATGCGCCGCATGCTTCAGAGTTCCAGACATTGACCGACCAGTATCTCGACACCACATCCGATACAAAAACCATGCCCGCGGCACAAAAAACGTCCCTGAAGTTTACAAGACAGGTGCTCGAGGACAAAAACGAAGCTTCAGCCAACTTCTGCGTATTGAAAATGCAGGCCCACCTCGAAAACACCAATATGGAAGACGCCTTTGCCCTCACACAACCAGGCAATTACATAACCGTATTCACAGCTCTTGCTCACCCACTATCTCGCGGAAATATACACTGCACTACCTCAACCCCAGACGCAGCTCCTCGGATCGATCCAGCGTACTACTCGCATCCCCTCGACGCCGAACTGATGAGCCGACAAGTGCAGCTCTTTGAAAAAATAGTGCAAACAGAACCAATGAAGTCCTTACTAAAGCCTGGAGGTCGCCGCATCCCCGAATGGGCTCGTTTTGACAGCTTAGAAGAAACAAAGAAGCTGATCAAGTACTCATGCACGTCGAATCACCATTCTTGCGGGACTTGTGCGATGTTAACACGGGAAAAAGGAGGTGTTGTTGATCCGAGATTGAGGGTTTATGGTGTGGATGCTCTTCGCGTTTGTGATGCCAGTATTGTACCGATTATACCGAGGTGTAATCTGCAGAGCACTGTTTATGCTCTTGCTGAGAAAGCGGCGGATATGTTCATAGAAGACCTGCAGTGATGTGCACGGTCATGCAGACTCCGCTTCGTCATAGCAATTGCAAACCCAGCTCGACCACTCTACCATCTTGATGGAGACATCTAGACGAGAAATCCCAAAGGAATTCTTGATTAACAACGATCACCCCAACATGGCCTAGCCCATACTCTCCACAACCTCCTCAACAACCTCCCTAACCCCCTCAATCTTATGCGCAAACCTCCCCAAAAACATCCCATCAACCCACTCTCCCAACGGATTTCCCCCATTCGTCTTCCCACTCCACAACCCCGGCCCCGCACTCCCCCCATAAACAACCCTCGTCTGCCCCGTCCTACCCTTATCCCTCTCAACTTGCCCAACAACCGCCCTAATACCCTGCACCACCGGCCCCACAAACTCCACGCCCGCCGGCTGCGCAGCTCCAATCGCCCACACAGGCTCATACGCGAAAATCACAGGCGCATCTAGTGGCACCGCGTCCAAAAGAGATGTGATCTGCGGGTTAAGCTGTCTCATTGCGTTCCCGACGGCAGCGGACATTGGGCCTTGCAGGTTTGGAGCTTCGATTTCGCCGATGCAGACTAAGGGTATCATGCCTAGTGACGAGACGGCGGCGGCTTTTTTCGCGGTAGTGCTGTCTGTTTCGGAGAGGAGGCGCCGGCGTTCGGCGTGGTTGAGTTCGATTATTGTTATGCCTAGCTCGGAGAGAGCGGGGGGGACGATTTCGCCGGTGAATGCGCCGTAGTCGCTGGACCAGAAGCAGTTTTGGGCGCCGAGATGGAGGGGCCAGGATTGTGGGTGGGTTGTGGTTTGGGGAGTGGTGGAGTTGGTGGTTGTGGTTGCGTGGTCGGAGAGGATTTGGGCGCAGGGGTGGAGGGAGAGGAAGTCTGGGAGGAGGGCGAAGAGGATGTCTTTATTGTTAAGGAGGGGGATTATGTTTGTGGAGGGTGCGATGAGGGTTTTTATGTAGGATATTGTGTGGGAGGGGGAGAAGTAGGATTTTGTGGACATTAGGATTAGTTTTGAGGGGAGGAGGGGGTATGTTGGTTTGTTTGGGGTTGACATGTTGGGCTTGTTGTGGTGGTGTCTTGGGGAGTGGGCGGCACGGATGGTGTCGATGTCCAACTGTCTGGCAGGGCGAATGTAGGAGACTTGGATGTTGTTGATGCTAACGGCGTTGAACCCCTCGTCGACACTTATCCAGGTCGTTGTGCTTATACTGCTCTTGAGTCGCTTGTGCTTCGATCCTCCGTTTTGCTTACGATTTCATACTTCGACAATATCTTTCAGTGCTGGGGTATTGCATGAAGTCTCACTTCCTCACGTACGGTAGATGGTGTTTTTGGCTGTTTTGGTCGGGCATAAAGACAATTACTGCAGTGGTTCTGAGTACAGAGTCTGGCACCAGGTCCTTCTCGGCGAAAGCTCCGAGCACGGTCCCTTCATCTCTCCGTACCAAGAATGACGATTCGCCAAAACGTGACAGGCATTTCCACATTGGGAATTCTACTGCCCGCATTCGAAAACATGGGGGCTTCCATCAATTTTCTAGCTGCTTGTGACGTCGGCGTTTGGACGGCAATGGCCCATGCAAAAGACCACAGAGCGGCGCTGAGTGCGATTAATGGATTGCATTGTGGAATATTTGACCTGTTCTTGGAATCTCGAGACTTTTGCTACACCAATACGTATTCTTAGCTTGCACTATATCCCATAACAGACCAGCAGCAGCTTTACATTCACTACAGCACGGCATATTAGCAGAAAAGATCCTACTGTTAAAGAGGCAGAGATATCATGGCAGCTCCACAGACTTCAAGTAATGCCGGCCTTCGAATCGTTGTTGGGTGTGACAACGCAGGCCATACCTATAAGGAGGCCTTGAAAGAGACTTTGAAGAAGCACAAGGGCGTATCTGAGGTGTTGGATGTTGGCGTGGACGACCAGGACGACGATAAGGCGTATCCTCACTCAGCAGTCGATGCAGCTAGGAAGATCAAGAACGGAGAGGTAAGGCATATTCCCGCAAGAGCTTGCTCAGACAGGATACATGAAAGAATTGGAGCTGACCATTCGCCACGCTCTTAAAAGTCATGAGAGGTCCACGCTTGCTCAGGCAGTCTGTTCCATCTGGCATATGCTAATACCTGTATCCAGGCTGACCGTGCTCTGCTCATCTGCGGCACAGGTCTTGGTGTCGCCATCTCAGCAAACAAAGTCGAAGGCATTCGAGCCGTGACTGCCCACGATCCATACTCTGTCGAGCGATCAGTCTTGTCCAACAATGCACAGGTGCTATGTTTCGGACAGCGGGTTATTGGACTCGAGCTTGCGAAGAAGTTAGTTCAAGAATGGGTTGACCTGCGATTCGACGAGAGCAGCGCATCTGCGGAAAAGGTTCAAAACATCTCGGATTACGAGAAAAACTTCAACTCGTGAAGGTCTTGACGGTCACAAGAGTTAGAAACTTGATAACTATTCAATTGGGTACCAGAAAGCTTCTTCGATAGACCAAAGTTGTCAAATCTCGCTGTCTAATAGTCGGTAGTAGTCCTACATATCAAGCAGTAGGCGTCCAAGTCAAAAATTCAAGAGATTAGCGTCAGCTCTGTTCGGTGATGGATACTGTTGTATTGTTTATAACAGCTCAGGCTGAATAACGGCGCGTCCGATAACGCGTTGAGTGCGCTTCGGTTATCCTTCCTCCTCCAAACCACACTCAAAGCCAGCATTCTCGACATTTCTTATCCATCATTCGAGCTTACACTCTGTAGGCATGAAACTGAGGAGATATGCTTTTGTCTGCATCGACCGTGCCTCAAAACACAATTATGTTCATTTCGTGATGCTTATCGCTGGCATTTGACGCCTGTGGATGGGCAAACAGTTGCTACTCGTTCTTGGCCTCATGTATCCATTTCCATCCATCGGCTTCCAGTGTTTGGCGCTGACAGATATGCAGCCGGTTGTCCTCACCGTGCTCTGATCAACCACACACCTCTGTCGTGCCACCCGTATATACTTTCTTGCCCCTGTGATCTTCTGTTTTACCTGATTTGACATTTCTAATCCGATCATTTACCACGCCTAACGTTGCTTAGTAACACTTCTCTCCTTGCTCTCTCCTCACTCTCGACAAGACTTGCCACATCTTACAAGCTTCTTAGCTAGCGAATGCGTATCGCAAGGCTCAGTGCTACAGCCGAGGTAACATTCGTGTCGACTGATCGGGTCCGAGAGAGTTCCCTAGCGGACTCTCGCCCTCGTCGTCTGGCCTACGATGGCATTCGCACTGAAAGAGCAAGGCAATGAATACTTCAAGGTCGGGAATTACAAGGAGGCTGAGGACTTCTACAGTCAAGCGATCAGCGTCCGTTCCGATGATCCCAAAATCTTCACGAATCGCGCTCTTGCACGTATAAGGCTCTCCAATTGGAGAGGTGTTGAACGAGACGCACGAAAGGCAATCGAGTTGCAAAATGAGAAGCGCATCGATGGCATGAAAGCGCACTACTACCTTGCTCAAGCACTACTGAGCTTGAGACATGTCGGGGAGGCACTAGAAGAGGCTCAGAAAGCATATCAGATGTGTTTGGCTACCAGAGATAGTTCGACGGAGATACTAAGTCAGCTTGTCTTGCGGGCTAAGCAGGCTGTCTGGCAGGCGACAGAAACAAGTCGTCTCAGGGAGATGAATGACACACTGAACACTGTTGAGACGTTGTTGGATCAGCAGCTGGAGCGGGACATCCAAGATGTGGAAGCACGCTTCACGAGCAAAGAAATTGGAGAATTTGGCCGAGGTGAAGAGATTGCTGAGCTAGAAAAGGATGCAGTGGAACGAAGAAAGAATATCAGAGCTGCGTTTGAAGTAAGTGGCATGCCTGAGACAGTGGAAAGAGTGGTTCCGGACTGGATGGTCGACCCAATCACATTCGAAGTTATGCATGACCCAGTTATCACTCCATCTGGAGTCAGTTACGAGAGAGTGGCAATCTTGAAGCATCTCGAGCAGAGCGACCTCGATCCCTTGACCAGGCAGCCGCTGACGGAGAAGGTGCTGGTAAGCAATGTTGGTTTAAAGAATGCCTGTTCCGAGTTCTTGGAGAAGAATGGTTGGGCTGTGGACTATTGACTGCATGTGTTAGTATTGGCCGTCGCGAGGTGAAATCACGAGGCTTCACAAGTATATTCCCAGCCTTTGTTACGATATCATTGCATTCAGATATATTCGTCTTGCTTCGTTACGCTACATCATCAAGCTCTCATACCGTCAGCCTGTAATCACTGATGGCATTGAGACTACCCAGCTGATGACAAGCCAGTCAGGATATTACTGCTATTTATGGCAACTGCAGCTATTAAATGCCTCGGTACCATCCCTAAGCATTCAAGAAGTCCCTTTTCCTCTCGTCAATCGAGCTGGTGCTGACAGGTGTGGTTTGGCTATCTGATGGCAGGAACAGACAATGCCTTAGACTCTCCCTCTTTGAGACTTATGCAAATCCAAACGCGCAGGTGAGCAATTCAGAACTGCGAATACAGCTCCCGAATTTCACAGCACATCTCGAATCACACAAACAAACCACTCCTGTCAATAAGACCCCCGTGGCAGGTGCAGTCAATTTGAAAGACTACGATGTGGTTCTTTCGCACAATCTATGGTGACGAAAAACCACGGATAGCTTACCTTTTTGCTTTTTTGCTGTCCATCAAAGTGACTGAAGTGGCGAGAAGCTCGTCTGTGACTTGTTCCATCAGTCTTTCTATCCTCCTTCAATGTCAGAAGGACTCTCGTTCATGCTGGTGTTGGTGGGTCACTGCAATCATACCATTCCCGTTTGGCTTTTGCAACATTGGTCACCAGCAGCATGATTTGGTATCATGTCCACAATAACAATATATGGGCGTTCCTTTCCCCTGTCCAGTTCCACAAAACTACCATAGGCTTGGAAACCAAGACAATCCCAATAATCGGAATACAAAACATCCTAATTCCAACCACAAAAACCAATACGTCTATCATGGACACTGCACATGTGCCCCGATGGCGGGATGCTCGCACTTACCGTTTGGTAGTCATCCTTTATGAAAATCTGTCAGCTGACAGGGTCGATTATCTGTTTGACAGTCAGGAAGAAATTATCTATGCCTACGAGGTTTTTATAGTTGAAAGGCATGCGAAGTTGCACCTGGCGATCAACAACCATGCCGGGAGACTCGCTGAGAAGTTGCAGGAGACATCGCTCGACCTTGCTTTTTGGATCCAGTTTGCGCAAGTAATGCAAAGCCTTGCTGATATTAGCCATGAGAATGCGGCTTTGGTCAGGGCATACCACGAGGTTATAGATCAAACGAATCTCGGATGAAAGGCCCCTATACTTCGAGTCAGGGGCTGGGTGTGATGATGAACTGATGCTTAAAGGGAGATCTCGACATGGTCATGCTACACAGCACATACGGAGGATAGAAGCGGAGTCCTGAAAAATAGAGCTCTGTGGAACGAAGGTTACTCTAGCTGGTCAGTAGAGCGCGATATTGAGCAAAACATCTGATAGGAACAATTGCTATATCGTAGTCTCATTGCTTACCGCGGTCACCTATCGATACACGGTAGCAAAATCCATTCATATTCTGCGTTGTCATTCTTCAATGAAGCAGCACCTTAAGACCACTCTCCGTCCGAACAAATCTACATAGATATCATTCATCTGGGCACCCTCAATAAGCTTACCTAAAAATAACATATCACTGATCCCCCCACATGTTCGGGATTCCCGTTCCTTTAGTGTAAACGTCGCAAGTGGGATGGATGATCTCGCGTACGTCATATCAGTTTCAACACAATCATGTGCCACACAACCACAACCACAAATTCATGGCCGACGCCAACCGTTCAACAGAATACCCCGGCTCACTACGCGCACAGCATCCCATCACATCCGCAATCGCATAATACCACGTCTTACCTCACTTCAGGACCATTACTGCATCCATCCATCCTTTCTCTATCTGCCAATCTTCACCCACCGAGTATTCTTTACGAGAGTTCCCTCATTGAACACAACATACGAGACACGCTTCTTGCTACTATTCACTCCTCGATTTCGGGACAATAGTATTTCAACATGACTGGTCAAGCATTCAACGAGGCGGTGACGCAGTCGAAACAGTTGAAGGCCAAGCCAGGTCAGGATGAGTTGCTGCAGGTATGACATGGACATCCCTCCCTGCCTACCCTTCCCCGAAGGGGAGGGGCAGACATGCGAGCCCTCGTGAGATTACGTGTTTCCTTCTACATATGTGTACGGATATGCTGACATGTTCTCTTCCGTTGGTAGATGTACGCGTACTTCAAGCAAGCTCAGCAGGACCCTCCGATCGATAAGGCACCAGCGCCTGGAACATTTGATTTGAAGGTTAGTGGAAATACTCCATACTCATATAAACACTCTCTGCCCTGGTGGGTCCGCGCCCTGCGAAGATGAGAATCGCAGAATCCATACGCCTTTCCTCCATCAGTGCTGTTGGGCAGGAAAGTCGGAGTCGACAGCATAATGCATGGTTGTCAATCTCCAGCGCGGAAAACATGGCGCAGAGCAACCCACAAGTTTAAACTCAAACATCAAGAGGCGGATACCAAACAGCCCATCCTGATCCTCCCCAGTGACCTGCTTCGTCCTACTCATTCCCAGCACTCGATTATCCCCACCACGTAGTGTCCATATGCTAACCACAGCTCTCCACACAGGGTAAAGCCAAAAAGAAGGCATGGCAAAAGATCGTCGACGAAGGCGTCAGTCCCTCGCAAGCAGAGCAGAAATACGTCACTTTGGTAAACGAATTGAAAGATAAATATGGGTATGACCCAAATAAGAAGCCTGAGGCTGTCGGTGGGTCATAAATCAAAGGTTTCGCGGGGATCCAGAACAAGGCATTGGGATGGTACAAGGCTCCGGCCTAGGTGATTAGGATAAAAACAGCACGGGAGCTACAAAATAAGGCGGTGACTGAAGCACAGAGTAGCTCAGGAGAAAACGAATAGAAAGATGTCAGATTACTCCCTTGCTTGCTTTGTTTGGTTATGGTTTGATCACTGCTGATTGGGATTTATATGCAACTGCGTGATTGTTGTGCTAAGTGCTAATTGCAGATTGTCAATGCTAATTAAGGGAGATGGTTCACCCACAGTATTTTGTAGCCGACGATATATAAATAACCATGCTTGCAGCCGTTGTAGATCCATAGCTATCGTGCTTGCAATATGTACCCGCCATTCATCCCCACAACCTACCCAGGTTGTCTGGCTCAGAATATGTCATCGAAGGACTCCATGGCAATTCATCCGGTCCATACGGCGTCAGCGGCAAATCGTACGGCATCCTCATCCCAACCACGATCTCGTCCTCTGCATTTACCAAGCTCGGCTCTGGCGTATCTGTACCAAAAGTAGGCACCATCCTGACTCTTGATTTCTGACCGTTGATGTCTTTGTCGGCAAATAATTCGGGCCAGACGAGTACGCCGATTTCAAAACTTTGGATGTGTACTTCCGCCTCGCTTGCGTCTTTAGAACCTTTGGGTAGTTTTGGTGCTGTGCCCCAAGCTTGGGTGCTGAGATTGGCGCTTGTGATTAGGACCCATTCAATATCTGGTGTCGATTTGTCGGCTGTTGGTTTGGAAGTGAAACAGATGTAGGTTTTTATGTGAGGGGGGATGAGATGTCGTCCGGCACGAGTTGCTGGATTTGAGGACTGCACGTTCCATCGGTTAAGTTGTGGGCGGAGCAAGGAGATCTGTTTTAGGTGGGCGGTGGACGAGGCTTTGGTGTGGATTGATCCGCCTGCTGCGTAGCCTGTTAGGGCGTTACGGAGGTCGGTGGGTGTTGGGAAGATGATTGATGTTGAGTTGGTTGAGGCTGCTTTGTAGATTGTGTCGTTGAGCCAGGTCTGTGGGAGAGTTGCTATGGATGAGACTTGGCAGATGAGATGGCTATTTTCTGTTGTACATGAGGTTTTGCTTCGGTCCTGACGCATGGCTGCGAGTGCGTTGGCAAGTGATAAATGGCCCCAAAGTTTGTCAGCAGGGTCTGATACTTTGACGTGGGATGGGACTGAGGCAATCAATGCTGCTCGAACTGCGGAGAAGTCATGGAGGGACAGCTGGTTGATTAGTGGCTTCAGCTTTCCGCCATATGCTTTCAAATATCGGAGTAAATCACTCTTGAAACGTTCGCCACTGCCGATAGTGTTGCCATCTTCGCTCTGCTTATCTGTCGGTATCAAAGGTAAGATGGGTGACCGCCAGGCAGCTTGGGTCATATGATCCCAATCTATCTCTAGCATATTAGCTGTATGTATGATAACCTGTGCTGTATCGTCGTGCTTGAAGAGAATGATCATTTTGCTGTGATGAGTTCCAAATTGGTCGGGAAGATACGCTTTGATGTCCTCAACATTCGTCCACTTCTTTAGGTGCTCCTCAATTGCAATTCTATTTCCATCATCTCGTTTCCATGATCCATGTACAATTTTTACCTTGACAAGCTCTCGGACGTCGGCATCAAAATGTTGCATTGTCCAGTCCACGTTGAAGCAGAAGTTGAAAATCCATGCTTCTCTGATCAAAGGATCTCCGAAAATTTCATGCAAGCTGATGGTGTCGGCGTTGTTCTGTGAAGGCAGGCTCCTGGCTCGGAGAAGTTGAAATGGCGAGCACAAAACTCGTGGCTTTTTAGGGCCATTGGCTGCCTCCTTAAGCTCGTTCTGCACACTACTGCTCACCGTCCTGTCTGAAATACTATCTGAAGCTGGGAGCTTTGATCTCTCTTCAATGTTAGTTTTTACGATAGCATTTGTATACGATACAAATGTAGCACCTGGAGGAGGCGAAATTGACCTTGATAATGAGGAAAGGAAAGCTGACCGCTTTGCTCGGATGTCGGCAGCATGGTCTGGCTCGAGACGGGGCTTTTTGTGAGGCCTTTCGTCAGCCATTGTGGGAAGGGCCGGCACCAAGCGATATCCTGAGGTCCTACAAGCATGAGTAGAGCAGCTCCTTATTTCATGCAGTAGGGTCATTCGATTGGTCTATAAAGGACCTTCAGGTGTTCATAAGAACTAAGGTAGTACCCAGCAGTGGCATTTTGATGGTACATCCATTTGGGGCAAAACAGCAAGAAATAGCAGGACAAGGAAGGAGCGATTGATAGCGGTTAGTGCAACGCGTTCGACGCGTCAAGTGCCAAGACATCTCGTAATCTGTTACATTCTTGATTTCATTCATGCTGAAGATAAAGCATTCATTTTATATTCTTGTCAAGGAAGGGCATCTCAAGGTTTGTATCAAGTAGTCGACAAGTGTAGGCTAATCGCCATTATTTGTGCATTCGAATCCGCTGCCTGTTCTTCGGTAACTCCACATCTCCGAATACGAGTACCTGCAAAGGCCTGAGCAGGAAGCACTTCTATATTGGTTGACAACCCGCCTCAACGCGCAGTTCAATCCAGCTTGCGTCATTCCAAGCTGTGTATTGAATCCGCCTAGCTGTCATACTACATGTTCTTCTGGTGTTCTCAATAAAACAGTTTCCAGTTGACCACATACATTTGAGGTCATTCTTGATACCACGTGTCGAAATTCGAAAGTAGCCTCTCTCCGGACGGCGGGTCATCCGTCATTTAAGCCAACTTACTGAATCACCTTTTCAAATGCAGAAGTGCTAGTTGTGGTGAGCCCTGTATGCTAGGTCATTGTGAATACACAGCTACGTGGTGGAGTGAGCTCGTTATCAATTGCACATTGTGTCCTTCATCAGCACTATTGATCATACCACCAACATATACGGCCGGTCTGTGCGCTTCTGCACCGAATAATCTGGGTGTTGACCGCGATTGGGCACCTAAGATGGCTCTGAATATGCAAAGGTAGATGTTAAGGCAGATGCATGCGACTGAACTAACTTGTTGTCAAGCAATCGACATAATGCTGTTTTGATGTGAAGCATTACTTCACCCCCAGCTGACATGTTACCGTGCTTACGCCTTTGACGACCTGACTTCAAGATGGCTCAGAAGCGCAAGACACCCGGACCACAAGCTATTATTGTGCATGCACAAGGCCTGTGGCAATTTTCTTACCTGTACTGGAATTCACTTCGCACTATTCCTCACTTTCACGCCACTCTGGAGTGAGGTCAAATGTTTGATAGGCGAAAGAAACTACAAATGTCTCAAGCTGGAACACATTACGGTGCGTGTGTTGAGTCTCGAATGCTTCGGAGGAGTCAGTAGGACACTGGAGCCTTCACTGTGTCGACAAGAGATACAAGTGAGTCCAAAAGTGAGGTACATATTGGAAAGAACTGAATACGTCCTCACGAAAACAAGTACATGCTTTCACTACAGCCGTGGCTCAACAACCATAAACTTACTTCACTTCTTTGCAAACGCTCCGAGTACACCCAAATGACGCTACCAACCTTGGGGATGGATATCGTGAACCTCTGATTCTCACCTCTCACAACTTCTTTTCATCACTTTGCTGGTGTTTTTGTTCGACCTGGATCAATCACTCCAAGATTTGCAAACCATACGGTATCTTCCGTCCACTGTGTATCCTGCTCTGCAACAACGCATCAACTCTTCCTGCACAATGGATGACAGCGAACTACAAGGCCAGAACTTGGCAACAGCTGGCGTCCTGCTGCCTGCTTCAAGTGATCATAACATCGAGCAGATTCAAAACGATGCTGAGCTGGGCGTATCACTCCACCGCAAGATTCGAACGTTGAAAGACTGCGAGCGACTGATCAACGAAGCAAAGACTATCCTCGAGGAAGTGTGGCAAGTCTTGACGTCAGTTGATACCGAGACTGTGACAACCTGGTTGAAAGAGATAGAGAACCTTCAAGCTCAGTGCTTCAACGAGATTCAGAAGCCAATTGTTGTCGTCATCGGCACAACAGGAGCAGGAAAATCTACGCTTATCAACGCTATACTTGGCCACGAGGATCTACTCCCCACGAACTGTGTCCGGGCATGTACCGCAGTGATCACAGAAGTCTCTTGGAATCACAAGCCGATCGGAAGCCCTCATAGAGCAAAAGTCATGTTTCTCACTCCTGAAGAGTGGCGCACAGAAATCGAGATATTGCTCAGCGATGTCTTACAATCGGGTCGCACAATCAGCGCAGACATCACCGAAAGGGGATCCGAGTCGATGATAGCTTTCTGTAAATTGAAGGCTGTGCATCCATTCCTGGATAAATACAATCTTTCGCAGATTACTACTGACATTCTTATGCAGATAGGACATGTTCAGGACGTACTAGGTAAAGAAAAAGTCTTTGCGAGCGATACTCCTAAGAAATTACAAGCGCAGATTAAGCGATATGTCGATAGTAAGGAAAAGCGAAGCGTAAGGACCTTATTAGAAGTCAGGCCTATTTCTTCCACGGAAGATTTTGAATACTGGCCACTGGTTCGGAAGGTCTCTATCTACACGAGAGCTGCAGCTCTACAAAGTGGATGTGTCCTCGTCGATTTGCCAGGATCAGCTGACAGTAACGAAGCACGAGGGTCTATCTGGAAATCTCATGTGCAGCACGCCACTGCCATCTTCATCGCCTCTCCTGAAACTCGAGCAGTGGATGATGGCCACGCGCGCAAGCTTGGAGGAACAGTGTTCAAGCGACAAATGCATAGGGATGGTGAGAATCAGAGGTTCACGATATCCATCCCCAAGGTTGGTAGCGTCATTTGGGTGTACTCG
>Ga0181469_100057_pt1 | contig 29525 bp, 23 predicted proteins | sample InSIn2SAF170_2_FD_119081 | JGI IMG/M metagenome (GOLD analysis project Ga0181469, IMG submission 119081) | Clean room microbial communities from NASA Spacecraft Assembly Facility at Jet Propulsion Laboratory, Pasadena, California, USA -... ... | reverse complement strand
CCTGCCATCACAGCATCTTCCAGGCGAGTTTCGCCACCATGATACCTAGTGATCAAGCAGCGGCCAAGGTCATCACTGCAATAGACGAGCTCGAGATCTCCTTGAACGCGGAGGGTCAAAGCAAAAAAAGATATGACCGTCATATGTACAGCCTCTGATCGGGGTTTCGACATTGGCTCGGTGCCGGACTCCTCGCTACCATTCCAGGTAAGGGTGAAGGGCTTCCAAATCACCGAGGTTGTCGGCGAGTCAGACGAAGAGTCCAAGGGTCAGCAGACGTGCTTTAAGCTGGAATGGCAGCCGGCCTCGCCAGAACAGATCTCGGCTCTTTTCGAGAAAACCGCGCCAAGCACGCCAGACGAAGGTCTTACCAATGGCCATCTCACCAATGGACATCTCACCAATGGACATCTCACCAACGGACATCTTACTAATGGTGTTCACACCAATGGCGTACATCCCGCCGATGAACATGCACTGTTGAGTCATACAGAAGCATTGATGCCAGCTGAGCTCGTGGATCTGCATAGACTGGGCCATCCGCCTGAGGTTCAATTGATTGGTGCTGATAATGACAACTTCGTCGACGTCCTAAGCTACGAGCTGCGAGAAATAAGCAGCCACAATGTGCTAGAGGCTCAAAGCTGGGACACTACCCCTGGTGCAACGATCACGTATGTCATCGTTGACACGCACAAGCCCGGCACGCTGTTCGATTTGTCAGAGCATCGTTTTCGGCAGGTGCAGGATCTTGTCAAACATGCTTCGAACATATTGTGGATCACTAGGAATGGCACCGAGAGATGTAGCAACCCACATGCATCCATGATTTCAGGCTTCGCAAACACCCTCAGGATGGAAAACCCAGCGTTGCGTCTGGTGACACTCGATGTCGATGAGGAGAATTGCACCGCGTCAGAGCTCGCACCGATCATCAGCGATGTGTTGCAAGGAAAGCATTTCCAATCCGAGACTGATATCAGCAAGCTCGACTGCGAACTTGCATATCATGAACGACAGTGGTTGGTGCCGCGAGTAGTAGTTAATGACGCTATCACGAGCTACCTGACTGAGTGCGGCAGCAAGGCAGCTGCTAGCGACGTGCCTTTCTTCCATGACAACCGTCCTCTGAAGCTTGGAAATGGCCAGCCCGGCCTTCTCGATTCGTTGCAGTGGGAAGACCAAGAAGATACTGGCATGGTCCCCAAACCCAATGAAGTGATCTTCGAGACCCGTGCACATGGTGTCAACTTCCGAGACCTCCTTGTTGCGGTGGGACAGCTTGGCGCTGGTAAAGATGCTGTGATGGCAGGAGAATGCAGTGGCATCGTTGTTGCTGTCGGTAAGGATCTTGAATCAGAGTTCCGACCTGGAGACCGTGTTTGCTCATTTGGTGCACAACCATATGCCAATTATGCCCGTGTGCCTGGGCATCGATGTCTTAAGATACCCGGAAATGTTTCCTTCGAGGTTGCAGCAACCATACCGATTGTTTACTCAACTGTGGTATATGCACTGTTGCATGTTGCGCAGATAGAGAAAAACTCAAGAGTCCTCATTCATTCCGCTACAGGCGGTGTAGGACAGGCGGCCGTTGGGCTGGCTCACCATATCGGTGCGGAGGTCTTTGTTACAGTGGGTTCCGCTGAAAAGAAGCAGTTTCTGATCGAAGAGTTCGGTGTGCCAGAAGACCACATCTTCTCGAGCCGTGATGCATCGTTCAAACAAGGCATCATGGATCTTACCAAGGGTGAGGGGGTTGACATGGTCCTCAATTCGCTGACAGGCGAGATGTTCCGCGAGTCGTGCAACTGTCTTGCTAGCTTTGGTCATTTCGTTGAAATTGGCAAGCGAGATCTGTTGGCAAACTCGAGGATGGAGATGCGGTTCTTCCTGAAAAACGCTTCATTCACAGCCATGGATCTCATGGTCATTGGCAAGAAGAAACCAGCGTTGTGCAAACGCCTGCTCAATGAGGCTATGCAGCTTGTTGCAACAGGCGCGGTGATGCCCATCAAGATTACAACCGCTCCTCTGTCTGATGTGTCGACCGTGTTCCGACAGATGCAAGGTGGCAAGCACATGGGCAAGATGGTACTGACTGCTGATCGAGACACGCAAGTCAAAGTGGTTCCATCACCAAGGAAAGATGTACAACTTGATGGCAACTCGTCGTATCTGATCATCGGTGGTCTTGGTGGCCTAGGGCGTACCATGATCCGATGGTTAGCTCAACGAGGATGCAAGCATATTGTGACGATGTCACGGACCGGTCTGAAGAGTTCCACGGCCCAGAGTCTTGTCAAGGAAATGCAGGCAAACGGTACCTCTTTGCATATCTTGGAATGCGACGTGTCCGATGCTAAATCAGTGAAATCATCGCTTGACGACATCAAGGCAAGTGCTCCACCGATTCGCGGTATCATCCAAGCAGCGATGGTACTCCAAGACTCGATTTTCGAGCAGATGAAGCACTCCCAATGGCGCGCCGCCACTCTGCCAAAAATCCAAGGCACCCAAAACCTCCACCAGTATTTCAGTGGCCATGACCTGGATTTTTTCATCATGCTCTCTTCCGTTGTCGCTATTGTCGGCAACCCAGGTCAAGCCGCTTACGCCGCAGCAAACAGCTACCTCGGCGGTCTTGCACGCAGTCGCAACGCACAAGGTCTGACAGCTCACTGCATCGACGTAGGTGTAGTCAGCGATGCTGGCGTCGTGAGTCAAAACGATGATCTGGCTCGTATGCTAGCGAACAGAGGCTACAGCACCATCACGGTCAAAGACCTCCTCCACGTCATCGAACACGCTATCAGCAACTCCCAGCCCTGTGCACCCGCTCTAGCGCAAACAGTCATGGGCCTTGGCACCGATGCCCGAACCCTCAAAGGCCCCAAATTCACCCACTGGCTTCAGGTATGCGGTGCGAACGCCGTGGCTGACAACGCCCCAACGCACAGCAAGAACGATCTGCGCATGGCCTCGTCACCCGCCGAAGCAGAGGAGATTGCGCGTGCGGCTCTCACGGCACAGCTCGCTCGTCTATTGTCTATCGAAGTCGCTTCGATCGATGCGTCGCAGACATTGGCCAGTTATGGAATCGATAGCTTGATCAGCGTTGAACTGAGAAACTGGATCCGTGCTGAGATGAAAGCTACTGTGCCGTTGTTGGAGCTTAATGAGGCCGGGAGGACGATCGGGGCTTTGGCAGGGATGATTGCGAAGAGGTCGACTTTGACGCAGTGATTTTTGTACATATGGCATGTTTTAAAGGGTTGTTTTTGGCAACGAGTAATGCTGGGTACGTACATGGAGGATGTCATTTGTTTGTGGTTTTTGGTTTTGTAATTTAGTCGTATGTAAGATCAGTATTGGCGCTTTAAGAAGCACACGAGTTATCACATCACAGCCTCAGGCTTCCCGAGTACTGTATCCGTCCGACTTCAATACCCTTATGACATTCTTCACTTCCAAATATGACATCTGCACGTCAACCAAACGCGTCTGACACAATCTGCTCACTGAGTTCTAGGTAGTGTCGTCCACCCAATTTATATCAGTTTCATAACTCTGCATGCTCGGATACGAGCGTGGCCTTGAGCCTCGGCCCTTGCAATCCGTGAACATCATTGCGCACCACAAAGGTCGGGGATATTACACCTGTAAGCGAAGTAGGAAATCACGATATTCAATTGCTGATGGAAGCGCAATTGCGTTTGCGCGGAGTGATGGGGAGTAAGGTTTCAGGAAGTAAAAGTACAGGCGCGTGGGAAGATCTGCATTTCAGGAACGTGGTGTGGTGTCGTGTACTCCGTATTTGGGTACCCAATCGTCTGGAGCAACCTCGGCACGGGGCATAATAAGCAATTTTCATTCAGGCCGGCAAGCCATAAAACGCGGATATAACAGCACAGTGGATGCAGTATGCATTGCAATCAGGTTAGAAGTATCACAGGCAAGGGAACGGTTCATAGGGTCTTCGCAATGCATGTATATTAATAAAAACCTAGGTGAAAGACTAACAGGACTATTCTCAAGTCCTTGCATGACTCAATCCAACCGTAGTGATTCCTAGGAGAATACTAGTCAAAACCGGTCCATGAATCATATCCTTGAGGAGACGCCGGAGTCATATTCAGACTTTGCCTTCCCTAACGAACATGGGGTATCATATGTTAAAAGCAAAAACCGTACCAATTCCAACCAAATCAGCTCAATGAGAACTGTTTCCAGATGAACGCCGTGTACCAGGAGTCCGCTGGTCAGTGTAGGTCTCCGTGCTCGATGAGCTCAAAGTCATCTTCAGCATCACCAGCATACGCCTCCTCCACCTCCTTTCCATCAAGCATCAGGTCGTACTCGTTCTTGACCAGCTGTTCGGTCTGCTTATTCTCGAATCTCTTAACTGCTTGCACAACTGCGTTGCTGAGTACATCGCTGCCTGTGTTTGGGCCAGACTGTGCGTCGTAGCTGTACATGATCTCGCTGGCAGGAACTGGTGCAGCTGAGACTTCAGGAACCTCTTCGTCACTTGAGCCGCTGTCCGAGCTTGCAGGCACGCCAACAAAGTCATCTTGGAGGACTTTGAGCACAGCACCGTTCATTTTGTGGTCGTGTCGGTGCACGCTTTCTTTCTCAACCTTGTTCCAATATCCTCGGTCGCCGAAACGTTGACGAGGTCGAGCAACGCACTGGTTGCAAGCCCTGTCGACGCCCAGAGAGGAGAGATCATGCTCGCAACGCTTGCCAGGCGCTACGCGTCCGCCGCGTGCCCATTTCGTGGTATGGCTCTTATCTCGTTGATAAGCTTTGGATTCTCGTCGAATGTCTGAGGTTGGAAAGGCTGGCATGATCAGGAAGGAAGCGGGTATGTGTTTAGTAGGAGATATCAATGGTATATTCAAGGTTGCTCGCAGTTTTGTAGGAAAAGACAAGTCTGGACAAGGTGCAGTTATCGAAAGAGAAGGTGCTAGAAGATGCTTCTCTACTATTCTCGTTGTAAACGAAGGAAAGAATGAGGCTTATTAAGCCTTATTGTGGAAGGAGCAAGTACAAAGCAGGGGAAAGGTGAGGTGATATGACAAAGGCAGTCAGGGTTACTTATGTCAATTGTGTTGGGGGTGTTGGGCAAGGTCGATAGGAGTTGGGTGAGTCAGGACCAAGGCGGAAGATGGTGTCAACCAAGTTAAGAGTCAGACGTGCTATTGATACGGGATATCGTTATCATCCTGGTGGCTTTGAAAGCGGCGCAGCGTATGCTTTCAGGTGATCTTAAGTTCGTCATAAGCCCGAGGCACGGTGGCACGAGCTTCGAGTTATCTTAGATGTGGAGACCTCCTCCGCAGAGGCCTTGTCTGACAACAAAGAAGATAACCAATCGGACACTGAGAACGTCAGGCATGGCAACCTAAACAACCAATCGGACATCACAAGCCGATCAGCCACGCAGCGCAGTTTCTTGCTCGGTTGAGGTCGTTTGACAACCATGCTGTACTCGAGGTAGGTACCGAGTGCAGGTGCTGGTGGCCTTTGTAGCATGAAGTCATTATTCTCGATCAAGGAAGATACCTGGGAGCAAGCATCATGTACTACAGCGATCTATCAGCTAACAAAAGGTCTTGTGATGATAGGCATCACAGCAAGGTTACGATGATGCTAGTCACTCGATCCACTGCGTATTATCGTGCTTCAGCCTGATCCCACTTCCCCTCTTGCTTCACCTGCCACACTACTGTTTGGAGTAGGTAAGTTCTACAATACTAGCACCATCAGTTGGATGCTTGACCTGCTGCTCATTAATCCTTCTGGCAATATGATGGGATTGCAATCATAGCCATTTGTGTTTTGATCGAGGAGATGTTCCGTATGCTTTTATGAATCCGCCCTTTCATGACTCATCCCCAGGTTCATCCGGTAGATCTTGTGGAAACCATCCGAAACGACCAAGATCAATGATTGCCTCGTCGGCGCCTCTACCATCCTCCACTTCCACGCCCTCGGCTCTCAATCGTTCTGCTTGCCGACCTGCACCACCACCCCCATCACCCCTTGGGCTAATGCCGCCCTTGAAATTTACCACTCTTTGCCATGGTACATTTTGATTGTGATATTCGTATTTGTCTGGCTCATTCTCATCATATTCCGGTAGATGTTTAAGACACACACCAACTTGTCGCGCTCGCTTTGGATAGCCAAGTAATGCAGCAATATGTCCGTAGCTTGTACACTTCCCGTACGGTATCTGCTGCACGGCTTCATAGACTGCCGCGAACCATTCACCTGCTTCATCAGTTTGTGGCATCTTGGGTGTATGTGAATGCAGGTGAAAGTGACTCTTTAGAGTGATACAATGCTGTGTTCATTCTTGATCGTCAGCAAGACACTAAACACGTCAATACGCGTTACGTGAAGTGGAGCATTCTAAGGCCGCTTTGCATGCATCCAAAAGTTTGGGGTAGTTTGTTTATTGACATGCCTGTTTCCTCTACATTGGACTCACTCTACAATCACAATCAAGAATTGGTTGTTATCATCAAAACAACAAGAACCTGCAATTCAATATGGCTTTCCGAGGTAACGAGAGCCCCATGGACTTTCAATGGCAAGGCCACGGTCCAATCGATCCCTCATCACCCTTCCACAAACTCGTAATGGATAATGAGAAGAAAAGTAGGAAGACTGCTTCGAAGTTCCTCTTTTCGTCACTAATGCCTTCCTCAGGATCACACTCACAATTCAACTCGCCGAATAAGAATTCTTTCCCGTCCTTGAGAGAGCCAAATGGCCAGCCATACTTCTTCACGAGCCCGCCGAAGCATGCACCTACCTCACCATTCCGCCAATCCTCGTTCACCACACCACGAAAGACCTTCGACGTAGACTTTTCCTCTGGTCCAGAGTCATCCCCAGCTGGCCAGCCAGAAGACGATACACCTGATGGAAAGCCATTACCACCACTCCCTATCGAATTCAAATCGAAACCACAAGAGAAACGCAATTCGCTTTTCAGCTTCTACGGCAAATACGCGCCTGCCTCCGGCCGTGGCGAGATCAAAAAACCAACAAGTGATACAATTGCCAAACGTGTTCACAAACGCCGTCGTCAAGGTCAAACATTTGAACGACAACTCGCCTTGGCTCGACAGCAAAGTTCGGATACCAGTGACGAGTCCGATACACCTCCAAGCACGCAAAAACAAAAGAAGAACAAGAACCAGAAACAGCCACCCGTTGAAGAGGTCGGCTGGATTACATCACTCTTCACATTCATCCACACGTATCCCGATGCACCCAGCATTATAGCAAAATACCTGCAAGTCTTCTTCAATGCAGTAATCCTCTTTGGATGCCTGTACATGTTCTACTCCTTCTACGCTACCATCCGAGCCGACGTTGACAAAGCATCAGATGATGCCATGCAGGATGTCCTCGCTGAGATGACAGCCTGCAGCAAGAACTACATCGACAATCGTTGTGGTGCAGATAATCGATTACCAGCCTTGGAACAAGTTTGCGCAAATTGGGAGCTATGCATGAACAGAGATCCTAATGCAATCAAGAGGGCTAGACTATCAGCACATACATTTGCAGAAATATTCAACAGCTTTGTTGAGCCAATCAGTCTCAAAACAATGGTGTTCTCGGCTTTGGTGGTCGGTCTAGCATTGGTCGTGAACAATGCAACATTCACGATCTACAGACGCTCGCAAGAACATCAGCCCGAAAGCTTCAGGCAAACTTCTGCGCAATATATGCACCCCAGCCAAATACAGTTTGCGACGACACCAGGAACGCCGTATGGCCAGCAGCAGCAGTTCTGGACACATGGGCATGGACAGGTGGGACAGGGACGATTAGACTACGACCAGAGTCCGAGCAAGGATAGAGGAAGGTCGAGAAGTCCTGAAAAGAAGAGATTGGCCTTGGAGAATTGACATTACGACTTTATGATATGGATGAATTTCGGAGTTGGCTCTGGACACAGCAAGCGGCATTACATGAGTTGAGCGCACTGTTGAAGAACACAGATGTTAGATTGGAATAGGAAGGACGATAGGACGTGTGACGGGTATAAAAGAGATTCAAGTAGGTAACGCAGTCACGATTACTCGTAATCATTCTATGTCCTTGACATTCATCTTGACAATTCGTCCTGGGAACATGCTAGGCCATGTTCAATCACTGAATCACAAACGCTGGACCACAAATGTATCCTTCTATGCTCTTTTCGAAATGCAAGTCCGTCTAATGCCAACTCATGCATGTCCATTCGAGCCTTCCTTGGCCTCTCCATTCACCCCATTGCTTCCATAGTACTCATTCTGCTGCTCCTGTATCGTTTTGGCTGCGGTCGGATCCCTCGGGTTCTTCCCTAAGCTCTTCCACATCTGCAACCTCTCCTGCATTATCTCCTGCGCCCAATCCTTCATCTCTTGCAATGTCAACCTCTGCGCCACCCACGAGAACTCTGAAAGATCAACCTCACATTCGTGCTCCCTCTCGTACTCTACCATCTGTAACAACAGCTCGATCTTGTCCACGTCGTGCACGAATTTACTTTCCATGGTCTCTCCGTCTTCATACTCCTGCCAGGCTTCGCGTAACTGTTTTCCTGGTACGCCTCCATATACGTTTCCGAGCAACCCCTCACTGATCCAGTCCATCGTACTGGCTTCTCTTCTGTTCTTCTCGACTTTCGGTACGCCGTCTACGGGTGTGAGATCACCGACTAGTCCTTCGGCCATGTCATGTACCAGCGCCATGCGCGTACACCGTGGGATATCGAGTTTAGAGGATATGGAAGGTGGAGCCAGCATGGTGATTATGGACATGCGGTACATGTGGTCTGCTATTGACTCGCCACGCGATATGCCGAAGCGGCGCCAACCTTCGCGTTTCTCAATCTTCAGGCGTTGGACGTAGTGAAGGAATGGGATTGGCGAGTTGGATGTGACATGTTTAGGAGGCGCGTTCGGAAGGTCTTTGAGGACTGCATCGACAGACCATGGGTCTGGTTTGGGGAGGAGGGAGGTGTGTGGCATTGCTTTGGCGTGTTCGAATTCTGTATTGACAGTCAGATGGGTACGGACTTGATGATTTGTGTAGAGTCCGAAAAGAAGGAATATGATTTTGTAAGGCTAACTTACCACTTTCGTCAGTTTTGGTTATCATTTGGTGTGGTGGGGAAAATCGTTGGGGAAACGAAAGTGCTTTTCAGATTTAAGTATCAAGCTCTTATTTGTTGTAGTGGTTGTTGCTTGTCTATGGCGAGAGATGTAAGAGCAAAGACAAACACAGGTAGGCTTGCTATGTGCCTAGGTACATTTGTTGCTACAAATCAAAGCTTTGGTGATTGCTACTGTATGCATCCCATCTGTTTACATGACATCAGGATCATCAGGAACAACTGAACTCCGATTAGCTGGACGCCTTCGGTTCTCCACTACCTTTTGCTTGCTCCTTCCGCTCGGTCAAGGATTCCTCTCGGAAATTTATCCTTGCCAGACTGGCGGTCGATGCACCACGCAGTTCGTAATGACTACCAGACCACCGTCATGGATTGGCAGAAATCACATCTCGATCTTCGTGCACAGTCTTCACTTCCTCGACCTCGACCTACTTGAGGACTGGCCAGAAGTAACCATCGACACATTTGACAGCAAGTCCGACCTCCAACACCGTCTAAGATGTGTCGAATGGTCGCTCTACCGTCTATTCGAGCTCTACGACCGCCGCAGTACGAAAGATGTAGGTCTGAGTAATGCATATGCTATGTTGTTGTCTACTGAAGTCGTGTAGAAATTGCTTCCGTTCTTCCCTCCAGTTACCTCGTTACAGTCCATGAACCTTCGTGCTGCGCTCTTTCGGCAGTTGACCGAATTGAAGAAGAATGGAGGGTTGGGACAGAATGTGGTGTTGCGAAAGACTATGTTGGATGAGTGTAAAGGGGAAAAGTTTGAGGAGATGATTGCAACATTTTCGATCGTGGTGCTGAGAAAGACTAGAGGGACCGCCGGTATTGGCTTTGATCCACTGACTGTGCCGACGAGTCAGGTAGTGCCTCTGATCATCTCTCATCGCAGAGGTATTCAACGAGATCTGGAGAAGAGAAAGAACTTGCAGCTGAGAGTGGAAAGGCAGAAACGAGCTTTACGGGCAGCGACAGAGTCGTTGACGATTGAGCACGAGGAACTGGAACGGAAAAAACTACCGAAGTTTCCAGAAAATGCAGACGATCTTCGAAAGATGGTGCGCGAAAATTGGATGGGTGACAACGGATGGGTGGAAGCAATCATTCATGGTATACCGCCAACTGAGACACGGAAACGCCAGGGGACGCATGACCTAGCTTCGCTGGAAGATCAATCTGGTGAACAGAACGCTTCAGTCCTACTGTTGGACTTGGCGAGTAGGGTTCAAGCGCAAAGCGTCCGATTGGCACAATGGCAAAGCTGTTTACAGGATCTACAGCAACGCCGCCAGCCCGAAGTTGTTCAGAATGCTGCAAAGTCGCCAGCGAAGTCATCCAGAATATCCATGTTCTCGCAGCATCAAACCTTAGATGTGGAGACGGAGCACGAAGCCGAGCTCGAGTTTGGTTTAGAAGCACGACACGCGAGCCTTATCACATCGTTAGAGCGAGAGCTAGCTAAGCCTAAGCAGAGCCTACAATTAGCTAACCTGCGCAATCAAGGTACCGAGTCTTTGAGAAAAGAGTCTCTTTATCGTTCCAAGCCAGCACGTACAGCTATGCCCGTGATTGGGCCAAGCTGGCACAGGGACCATTGGCAGACAAATGAAGCGATGGATAAGGTCCCAGGTCTTAAGAACGCACTTCAACAATGGAATGCCCAGCAGGACGATACGGAAAGTGAGATTAAACCGACAACCATTGCGCAAGAAAGCGAAGAACGAACTGGCCTGGGGACACCTGTAGAGCCTACTACCATTGGTCTGTCCTTAACGGAGAGGACCCGAGCGTCTATGGCGTATCACGCAACACCGCAGCCTCGCATACAGCAGAGCAAGAAGCTCGCTCCTTCGGGTAACGACGTCCTCAACTACATGGCCACTGCATCAACCCCAAAAACACAACTGGATGGAGGTTCCTTGCTAGAGCGTACTCGCCAATCGATGTCTCTACTAACGAGTGCAACCGGGAACAACCCACAATCCCAGAGGAAGACAAAGATGTCCAGACCATCACATTTGAAGAGCAAGTCCATGAACCTGCCTGCTCAAAGACGGAAACTCGAACGAGCTTGGTCAGAGGAGTCCCTCGAGTCAGTGGCGAGCAAAGAAGACTTTGATACTGAAGCTGATTACCAAAGCGTGTTCATGAGCCGACCGAAGCTTGCTATGTCTCCGAATATGAGTCCTCAGCGTAATGATTTGTTTGACAGCTTTTTGGAAGAAAGTATGAAGAAGTTGAGCATTGGCCCAACTGCTAACTGAAGAGGAGCGGGGGGCTTTTGCTCCTGCACGAGCTTTCGCTTGCTGCAATGCATAAAAACCGCCTAATCCAAGTCTTTGGTCAGCTACAGTGCTACAGTAGACGTGAACTCGGGCCGAATTCACGCTTATGAGATCTCTGGAACGATGGTTATTGGTCCGCTCCTTAGTCCAGAGATTAGAACTTGGAGACCGTCAATCGTCTCCACCTCGATAGTTTCTGCGGGGAACCGCCAAAGACCAACATTGCCTATTCCCATACGTACACAAGTAAACAGCTATAAGAGTCCTTACTGCACATTGATGAACCTGCAATACGACTACTTGAGTATCGGATCGAAGCCAGTTGTTTGAGTACCAGCTTTCCATTCTCGAAGGTCACACGATACTCAAAATTGGCCACAAAATCGACGATGTAAGCACCATATTTATTTGACCGAGTCTGCCCGGAGCTTTAATTCATCGAGCTCCCACCACTAACTACTTGTGGCAGCAACGACAAGCGGATTCGATCGTGTGACGCCATTTCGAGTGCTGGCTCGAATTTCTGTGTGGGGTAGAAACTAACGGTTAATAGAGTACTCCGTATACAATACAATACAATTTATGCGAGCCACCGCAAGTATGGCGCTGTGTAGATCCTGCTTGAGCAAGCTCGGAGAGAAACGTTCGTCGTTTCCTGTCTGTTCGTCTTCCGCCTCAGATGGTGTCGCTATTGAGACTGCCCTGCACATCACATATTAACCATGACAAGCTTATCAATAGACCAACAAGCCAGGGCTGCCGAAGCATACATACTGCAAGAGCTGTGCAAGACTGATGATGGCAGGAAGATTCTCCAGGATGAAGACTTCCGGCGGAGACTGAAAACGAATTTTATTACAATATTTGCCATCTTTGCAGAGCTGTACGGCTACCGGAACGACTGCCTTGACCAACTCGTCGACTTGATCTTGATGTGTGGAAAGAGCTGGCAGGACAGAGACACCGAACTGCGAAACCTGGACAAACAGAGAGAATGCGATCCGGAATGGTACATGTCGAATCAGATGGTCGGAGGGGTGTGCTATGTCGATAGATATGCAAAGAACCTGAAAGGCATCAAGGACAAGATACCGTATTTCAAAGAGCTTGGATTGACGTATCTACACTTGATGCCTTTGTTCCTGTGTCCGCAGCCTGTCAATGATGGTGGCTACGCAGTTTCGAGCTTCAGAGACGTTGACCCGGCCCTTGGCGACATGGATCAGCTACGAGAGCTTGCAACAGAGTTGAGGAAGGCAGGTATCAGTCTGGTGGTCGATCTTGTTTTCAACCACACCTCAAATGAGCACAAATGGGCACAAAAAGCTGCAGCTGGTGATCCTGAACATTCAGCTATGTACTGGATATTTCCGGATAGAAATGTACCTTCGGCTTTTGAGCGATGTACACGAGAAATCTTTCCTGATGACCATTCAGGCTCTTTTATCCAGCTGCCTGATGGCAGATACATTTGGTCGACGTTTTACCATTTTCAATGGGATCTGAACTATTCGAATCCTTCAGTTTTTCGTGCAATGGCAGCAGAGATGCTTTATCTCGCTAATGTGGGTATTGACCTGTTTCGCATGGATGCAGTCGCATTCATGTGGAAGCGTATGAATACAGACTGCGAGAATCTACCCGAGGTACACAAACTGCTACGTGCTTTCAACGCCATGTGCAGGATAGCTGCTCCCTCAGTGCTCTTCAAATCTGAAGCCATCGTCCACCCCGACTTCGTTGTCACTTACATCGACCGCGGCGAGTGCCAGCTCTCGTACAACCCTCTCCAGATGGCTTTAACCTGGGAAGCCCTCGCAACCAGAGATGCATCGATGCTGGCGCAGGCTATCGAGCGCAGACACAACATTCCTCGTGGCTGCGCTTGGGTAAACTACGTCCGCTCCCACGACGACATAGGCTGGACGTTCTCCGACGAAGATGCACTCGAACTAGGCAAGGACGGCACCCAACACCGCAAATTCCTCAACGCCTTCTTCGTGAACCGCCACTCCGGTTCTTTCGCCCGCGGCGTCCCCTTCCAAGACAACCCCCGCACAGGCGACTGTCGAATCTCAGGCACCACCGCCTCCCTCGCAGGCCTTGAATCCGGCCACGACGGCGCCCTCGAACGCATCCTCCTCTCCTTCTCCATTGCCATGTCCACCGGCGGCATTCCCCTAATCTACCTCGGCGACGAAGTCGGCCAACTAAACGACTACTCGTACCTCAACGACCCCTCCAAAATGGACGACTCGCGCTGGGTAAACCGCCCACACTACCCAGACGCCAACTACGCCCAACGACACGACACCTCCACGATTCCCGGCAAAGTCTACGCCGGCGTCAAACACCTCATCCACCTGCGCAAAACCACGGAGGAATTTTCTGGTGGCAGAGCGATAGGGTTTTACACCGGTAACCCAGCTATCTTGGGCTATCAGCGGCCTGGTGTGAATAGTACGGTGTTGTGTTTGTGTAATTTTAGTGATGAGTCGCAGTGGATTGGACGGGATCGGTTTATGGGGATGCCGGAGAGTGCGTTGGATTTGGTGACGGGGTATATGGTTGAGTTGAGGCATAGTGGGATTCATATGAGGAGTCATCAGTATATATGGCTGAAAGTGTAGATGTGAAACGGAACGTAGCATGATAGTTTGGTTCTTGGTACCTATTTTTTATGATGATACTTTAGCCTCGATGTGTGTCGTGTTTGGCATTGACTTACGTGGTGTTTTGCCATGAACATTAAAGGCAGGATACAGTACAGTATAGGATACAACGCGGTTATCTATGTTGATCTTCAGAACACTTGAAAACCAAGCGTGGTTTTTCCTAGACATGGTGAAACGAACGCAAACCTCCTTCTCACTCAGACTAGGGCCATGTAGGCAGGTATGGCTGTCACAGTGCCCCTTCTCCTCCTTTGGTGCATACAGTATAACCAGTGCGTAGACAAGACACGCACGTTGGGCTGTTCTCCCTAATTGCTTACTCGCAGCACTCGCACGGTATCTTCCTGCACCACATCCACCTGCATGCATGCATCCACCCTTCTCGCCCATAAGTACATACATACATACATACGTACCGTTCCGTAGCCACTGGATACCAACCATTCCCCGTTTTGCGTATCATGTGCTTGAATACACGTCACTCCATGCAGCGCACCAGCTAGTGGCACAACGCGCTTGTAAGTGCAGGTATCGTGCTCGTATCCTATGTCTTGGAAGTCCGTATGAAAGTGGTGTGGGCCGTGCGTTTGGTTGCTGGCGCTGCTGTTGATTCGATTCTTTGAGGCTAGAATGGGAGGGGAGGTGCACTGTTCTTGCTGTGTTATGTTGATGAATGGATACGGTGCTTGTAGTGAATCTGTAAGTGAGTGGGTGAGTAAGTCCGAGGTAGTGTTGTATGTTCGTCGTGCTTAGTTTTCCTAAGTTGATTGCGTATGGCTGATGGCGTATATATTGACGGCATCGAGGGAAGTCGTTGACTACTGTCATTGAATGGAGTTCGAGATCTAGTGAATGCGTTCGTGGACAAGCCATAGAACACTCACTCACTCAATCGATCAAGGCTCCGGCAGACCTTCATCCTTCTCCATCTCCCTCCTCAACCACTCTGCCTCCTTGCCCATCTCCTCCGCCGATCTATCCTTCCTCTTCCCCTCTGCATCCGGCCCTCCCTTTATCTTCTTTTCACTGTTCGTTGCAATCTCGTGCCTCCGTCTCTGCAACGCCTCAAACTCCCGCCACACAGCTCCCAAATTCCCCTCCTCCTCCCCATCCATCCTCTCATAAATCTCATCGCCTTTCCCCTCCTCGACATCCCCCTTCCGTCTCGGAATAATATGCACATGCACATGATTCACGCTCTGCCCAGCCTCGACACCATCTTGGACCGCGACGTTTAGCGCAGAAGCAGCGTAGACGCGTTCGAGCGTGCGACTGACGCGTTTCACGGTGAGGAAGAGGTCTGTTGTCTCTGTGTCTGTGAGTTGGGAGAGGCGTGGGACGCGTCGGACGGGGATTATGAGGGTGTGGCCGGGGAGGAGGGGGCGGAGGTTTACGAGGGCGTAGGTGAGACGTGTGGGGGAGATGTGGAATGCTTGAGAGGCAGAGATGGGGAAGGGGCCGAACGTTAGGTTTTGTGGGAGCTTGAGGGGTGCCATTAGTTGAGGTGTTTCGTTGTGCGTGTTGGGAGTGTTGGGGCTGGGGCTTGTGTTGATGTTGGTGTTGGTGTCGTTCGTTGGTGGGCTGGGCATCGTATTGGAGAGGATGGAATTGGTTGGTTGGTTGGTTGGTGGGTTCGTCGTCAGCGTGCGCAGAGCTCTCGATTGTTGCTCTTGATCTTCATCGAAGCGGCCTTGCTTGCTGGTCGTTGGAATCTTTGAGTGGTGATTAGGTGAGAAGTCTTGTTCAGAAGAAGTGGTTCGAACAAGCTTAGTGCTCCGTCGTGTTAATGGTCCGATCTATATTGTAGGTGTTTCCAAGTTCGCACCTTCTAACGAGAGCTTAAATCTGTGGCCCTTGCCGTATTAGTGGCCTTATGTACCGTGTCGGTACCGGAAAATAAGCAACCAAGGTATTTGATCATAAATTAATTCAAGAAGTCTTGGTGAATGCATTTGTCCAAGAAGAGATTGCGGAGAGGTCCGCTCCAACGCAGAAATGATGAAATAAATTTACGATGATTACGATGACGTGAAAGGGTAACAACATACTCATTGTTGGTCGATACATCTTCGTTTTCTCCATCTGCTCTACGCATCGACTTGACAGAGTGGTACGTAGTCTGTGACATACAACATCGAATCGCGACTTCTAGGCAAATCTGGACTTTTCAACGAGGTGCACGGCCCGATAGTCACAAACACAATTCATAAACAAGGAGCTTAGTAAGAAAGAAAAACAGCTTCGAGATCAGCCCTGCATGGCCGACGATCAGGATGTGCAGCAGGTTGTATTACCAGCAGACATGACGTCTAGCAAAACCGGTACATTCTATTTCGCCTTTGGATCAAATCTCTCGCCAAACCAAATGTCTTTGCGCCTCCGGGCTCATCCAGCGTCAAGCAAACCTATTGCGGTAGCACGGTTAGACGCTCACGCCTGGATCATCTGCGAGAGAGGATACGCAAATGTTGTATCTCTGCCGGCGACAAATAGCGCGTCTAATGAGAATGTTGTTTGGGGTATATTGTACAATCTAGCAGCGGAGGACGAGGCTCGTTTGGACATATTTGAAGGGCATGATGAAGCACGTAACCCTCAACCGGAGATCAATCCGGATCCGTCACGGCAGCAGGAGATACCGTACCTCCAAGGGGGCTGGGACTATAATAAACATTATCTGCCAGTGACGGTAATGAAGTGGTTGGTTGACCCTAGCACTTACGGCGTGACGGCGAGTCAGAAGCAAGAGGCAACTTCGATTCGTGCATTGGTTTATGTAGATGAATTTAGGACACGACCTGGGAAGGTCAACCAGGAATATATAGGTAGGATGAATCGTGGTATTCGAGAGAGTACAGCGCTAGGTCTCCCTCAAGATTGGGTAGATGCTGTAATGCGCAAGTTCATACCCGCTGGTATTGAGGTCGACCACCAGGGGTATGTTGGGACTGAGAAGGGTTATGTTGAAGCTGAGGCAACAGAGACTGCATCACAACTGAAAGAGCGTGTTGTACGGGAGATGCAAGGAGAACAGCAATAACGAGTACAACAAATACAATCGAGCTAGACTGGTGCCGTGCAAAGACACTGAATCCGTGGGTTGAGCTTGACTGCTGGTGACGTGTGTATAGGGTCGCTGAACAACAGCAGGGAGCTGGGAAAAGTTTCATTTTGTCTGGAAACCATATCATAAGGTTGCAAGGCACAGTGTGCACTCGTTGGACCTTTCCTTTTGGCAAGACTTGATGAGTCAGCTACTAGTCGATGCCAGCTAACTTTTGTGCAGGCCGAGGGCCCCGGGGTAAGCCCACCCACTTATGACATATTCTGTGTGTAGCTGCTAAAAAATCACTGGCCCAGCGCATAGACTACAGAACTACGCGCCGGCCGCAGCAGTCACAAGCTGCGTCTTGAAAAGGTCAATGTATTTTCGACGTTCGTGGCAGGTCGGGATTGGGCGGATGAAGGAGTTGTAATCAAGTTTAGGCATAAAACCCATCAGTCCTCTACTATGCTTGCCGTTGGTATGCGAGCTCATACCTTCTCGGACCGGTCCATGAGCAGCAAGTCATACCAAACTCTCAACACGGGTTACATCGCATATAGAACACTACTGCGCGTTGACCTCATGTCTAGCTGCACAAATGTTCTAGCGTCAACGTGAAAGCTTATAGCCGGGCTGAACCATACTGTTGGGAAACGTGGAGCTATATGATTGGCTCTCTCGAGGATGTTTCCGGCAGTTCGGTTCATGATCATCATCGTGCCACGTAGAACAAACCTTGTGTATGCATATTGGTAAGCTAATCGTATTGATGGTTGCAAAGTGACGATGATCTCGATAAAGACCCGTGTTTTGCTGCATGCGAGCACGCGTCAAGAGTATCAAGGTTAGTGCTAGTCCCGAAGAAATGTGCATTGAACTGGATACAGGTCAAAAGATTCTGTGGATGATGTGGGCCGGCAGACGAACCTACCTCAAACCCATCTTCTCTTTATTGAGCTGTTTATGTAAGAACGCGCGCGTTTCGTAGTTGAAGTCGGTGTTCTTTGAAACGGAGGAGCATCAATACAGCAACTGGGCCGGTAGTACACTATGTATAGCCATAGTCTTTCTTATTCAGTCTAACGAAGTCCATTGGCAACGATTGTGAGTTTGCACGAGACAATCCTAAACTAGCTTGCCATTTGTGCAAGCGAGCTTCTGAGTTAAGCTATACATACCTTGTCCATTGACAGCAGATTTGTAGAAAGCTCCTAAACCTTAGTAGCGATGTGATAGCCATACCTGTGGAGGACTAAGGCGCCACAGAAGGTCGCTTCTGTGTTTGACAAAGATGAGAAGTGATGTAGTGCCAATACTCGATAGTCTTGGTAAACATAGACAACTTGATTCTCGGCTGCTGATCACGCTAGGGACCACCCAGCATGAATATTTTCCAATACAAGTCTTGCAGAGAACTTTAATATCCTTGAACTTGCCTTGAGTTGGTGTCGATGTCGTGTATGTTTTTCTTACCGAGTAATCCCTCTTCCCTCTAAGCCGTGAAACTGGACAGCTAGTGTCGGAGGGTTCTCGATCCAGCTAATGGGTGCCACAAGCAACAGGCTTTGAGTCACACCTGTGCATATGTTCACAGCGTTGTCCTCACGGAGATTCACCGGCAAGCGCTGCTTCCATATGACTATGATTGCAGGCAGCTGGTCTTGTGGCATGTAAGGCTCCAAACCCTCTTCTAACCGAAGACACCCATCACAGAAGAGTGTCGAAGCCTTCAGACTACTCTTAGGTATTTGAAACAAGGATATAAAAGTGCAGTATCCACCGATGGGCCGATGCGACTCCGTGCTGTGCCGCTGGCCAGCGAGGCCAAGAAGCTAGCTTGTGATTTGCATGCCCAATTCGACCCCAGTAACGAATGTGCGATTCGCTAGGACACTTCTTTGCGAACATTATACCACAGTGAATTACGATCGTCTCTGACTTCTGCTACTGCTGCTGCTGCTAACGATGTGGACCAACCAGCTAGAAGACGAGCACCTAAATGTGACGTCTTGTCCAGCATCGCATAATTGTAGTCCTGCGCCCCCTGACCGCAGTGATGATATGACGAACACGATGAACTGCGTTGTCGCTTGAAGAGGAACCGAGTCTTGATTTCAAAGGCTGTAAAACTGATCGATTGACAGGACTGGGCGGACCAGACAGCATTCGACATCTCGTTCTTTCGCAGCAGTTCAAACCTTCCAGTCACAAAAACCACTGCTTGTCAACACAAAACGAACACTTGAATTCAGATACTCTGCATGGCGGCGGACAAGTTCGAAACTCGAATGCTCTGTGGGCGGCTTTATCAGGCTTACTCAATTAACAATGAGATCAACTTGGAGCCGACTGACGAGGTAGCTGACAAAGTGTCACTTTACCATTGCGGAGCTGATGAAGCATAACAGGAGGAGGAAGATCGACTTCGAATACAACACGAGTTGTTAAAGTTGCTTCTACCTCACCGACAATTCAAGCTCCTGCCACAAACTTCAAGAGACCCAACGGACATACTGGACTGTGGTTATGGCACCGGCGACTGGGCGGTGCAAGTGGCCGAGCTCTTCCCAGACAGCAAGGTCAGCCATATGGTCTCAGATCCAGCCAATACTGATCGTATGTAGATCACTGGGATCGACATCAACCCAATATGGGTCGAACAGAACGACAGGCCGGAGAACTTTGTTCCAGAGGTAAGTATACGGACAGTCAGCGAAGAAGGCTGCTTGAACCACTTGCCACCCCGCATGCCATGTTGTCTGAGCCCAGGAGAGGGGGAAAGTGGCACTGTTGAAGACGTTGCTGATACCTTTTGGGTGCAAAAGATTGCAGATTTGAACGTTTCTGGGGAGTCCTTCAGCTTTGCGCCAGAAAGCTTTGATTTCGTCAATTCCAGATTCGTAGCTGGAGGGCTGTCGCAATCACGATGGCCGAGTTATGTTACAGATATTCGAAGGTTAGTCAACGATACCCCGTGGTCCAGACTGACGTTCTTACAGAGTGTTAAAACCGGGAGGAGCAGTCGAGTTCATGGAATGGGACTTGTTCTTCCGGGCAGATGTCGGCAACGGAGAGCGGTTGGCAGCTTTGCGAGAGTGGACTGAACAATACTTGATCGCAATTGGTAAAGGTCAAGGAAACGCCAAAAAGTCGAGACAAGCCCCTCCTGACCTTGAGGCTATGCTCCAAGCTTCTGGCTATGTTCGTGTGCAATCGGCGACATACGACGTGCCACTAGGGCGATGGCCATCGAGTAAGTTTTTCGGCGAGTACAAACACAGTTGCTGACACTGCTCAGCTCAGTCGTTGCGTGATATAGGTGAGCAGGGTCTAATTGTCGTGAAAGGAATGCTGGAATCGAAAGCCTTGTTTCCCATCATTACGCGAGAAGTGATGACCGAGGTTGAATTCAGGAGCCTGGTCGCCAGATGCATCGAAGAGCTCCAACATCCTGATACTCATGCTTACATCAGATTGTATGTAGCACTACTTGTTTGGAACACCATGGACTAATTTTTTCGAGGTACACGTGTTATGGCGAGAAGCCGGAGTGAAAAGTCATGAGCACCGTGGTCTTCGTCGATCATATGAGAGACCGGAAGACTTCAGACCAAATGCAGAGGCGTTTTTTCGGCAACTGACGACAGACAACGGGCTTAGTACATTTGTAAGGAGGTGACTGGAGGAAGTCAAGTTTCCAGCGGCATACAGGCACCAAAGAGAAGCATGTCGGCACGTAGGACGGGCTTGAAAATACGACCCATTAAGGATCTCCACACTGGATGTATGAGAGTGAGTTGATGGGCAGGCTTCTCGTGTTGGGTGAATGCGGTAAGAGAGATACAAGGTACCTACAGTAGTCTGAAGCATGTGAGCAGTATCTCGCAGAAGCAGTGTTATTCCAGTACCATAGGGCGGCCATCTTGTTAATGACAAGCTCGGACGCATTGTGGAGGCGAAGAGTACTAGGTTACGTCGAGAGGATAATTGGGGCAAGCTGTAGGGTTGTCCATACACCCCATCTACGCATAGAAAAGTATGTTCGTTCTGTTTGTTCTGTTTGTCCTGGCCTTCGAACTTCAAGGAATTTCTGTGCCGGTACTTTCTTTGGTCTATTCGGATTTTCAATCATACAAGTTGTTTCTGTAGGTTGAAGGTTGCACCGAGACGCGCAAGAAGATTGAGCCCTTGAGACTGCGCTACTTGAGATGCCTTCTACCCACAAGAAAGAGAAGCCGTGGGACACGGACGATATTGATAAGTGGAAGGTAATGAATGCTCTTGATTTCTGAGTTTGAGGCGTATGCTAACATGATATTCAAGATTGATGACTTCACTGTTGAGGACAATAAAGGCGGTACATTTGCCGAAGAATCATCATTCGCCTGTCTCTTTCCAAAATATCGCGAGGTCTACCTGAGACAAGCATGGCCTATTGTCACAAAAGCGCTGGAAAAGCGAGGAGTAGCATGTACCCTTGATCTTGTCGAAGGTCGAATGGAGGTCAAAACCACGCGCAAGACATTTGACCCGTCTGCGATTCTGGACGCACGAGACTTGATCAAACTACTCAGCCGTAGTGTCCCAGCGCCACAAGCGCTGAAGGTCCTTGACGATGGTGTTGCATGCGATGTAATTAAGATTCGTGGTCTAGTCAGAAACAAGGAGAAGTTCGTGAAGAGAAGACAGAGAATACTTGGTCCGAATGGTAGCACACTGAAGGCTCTTGAGCTTCTGACGGAATCGTATATTCTAGTCCAAGGGAATACAGTCTCTGCCATGGGCCCGTACAAAGGCCTGAAAGAAGTGCGACGAGTGGTGGAAGATTGCATGAACAATGTGCATCCTATCTATCACGTCAAAGAGCTAATGATCAAACGTGAATTAGCCAAGGATCCAAACCTGAAGAACGAGAATTGGTCGAGGTTTTTACCCAACTTCAAGAAAAGAACGCTCAGCAAACGACGAGAACCGCTTAGAATTACAGACAAGAGTAGGAAGGTCTACACTCCTTTCCCGCCGCCACAGGAAAAGAGTAAGATCGACCTACAAATTGAGAGTGGTGAGTATTTCTTGGCAAAGCAAGCAAAAGAGCGGGCAAACAAGGCAGAGAAGCTCGAGAAGCAGAAGGAGAAAAAGTCGGAACGGGAGAAGGAGCGTGCTGCGGCGTTTGTGCCGCCGAAGGAAGATGGGGACGAGCCAAAGAGGAAAAAGCGGAGAGCGGAAGACGAGAGTAGCTCGAGTCGTAAACAGGCCAAACTGGAGCAGGACTGATGCAGCATAATTGAATGTGCCCGGCGATGCATGCGATTCTTTACACCAATGTTGCGCATTGTTGGCTACTACCGGCTAGTGATTCAAGGTTTCAAGTTCCTTATTTCACCGTGGAGTGGACTCAAAGAAGGAATCCTTCTCAGGTACTTGATGGAGGGAGATGTCGATAAGTTTCGCATCAAGCAGGTGCAACGAATCCGATCTGGAAGACCCTGAGCCGTTTGATCGGTATCTGAGTTCCAAAGGAACGGCAGGACATGCTGAAACAACCGTGGCAGCAGAAAGATGTCAGTGGTCTGACGCTCTTGTTTTGTTGGTGATCAATGGTCTGCCAAAATAAGGTGAGCAGCTCTCAAAGTCATATCGCGGAGTTTCTAGATCTCCCAACGAGATTTGACGGTGGTGAAGCTCTAGTGATCGCAAACCATCTGCGATGAGTGCTGTGATGGTTGAGAACGGATGAAAAGAAATCGTCGTGGTGTGTATTTTGCTACATGTCCCACATCCCATCGACAGCTCGTGGTGCAGTTTAAAGGTTGTTGTGCACACAATAGTAAACCATAGCAGGGAAGTGCGCTCTATTCACCCCAGCAAGAACCAAACTGTTTCTCAGCACGAGCTATCAGGCACGATTAGTTTTCACATTACTCAATGGTATCGCGATATTGATCTTCTTTGTTGAGGAGGGTTACAATCTGCATGCAAGTGGTCTGTTTAGCGTGCTATACAAGAGTGATACAACCCAACATGATCCATCTTGGTTTAGGATTGTTGTGGGACAGGCGCTTCTGTAAGTCACTCTCGGTGGCGTTTGCTCAGAATAAACGTGAGCAACTACTCCGTACGCGTGCATAATGATTGAAAGACAGGTGGTAATTGGAGCCTTGAACTGAAAGACCACGGTCTCGACTCTGATGTGGCTTTCATCTGGTAGAGAAGTGGATGATGACTGAGGGGGAAAATCATAAGGGCTGCGGAGACTGGAAAAACAGTTTGACCGAAGCTAGTCAGTTTTCGAATTAGGTGGCAGGAGTCATTTTCTCGAAGTTTTCTGTTTCAGCTTGATCCACGCGAAATGCCAGTGCACCCGACGAGAGTGCCACTTTGAGCCCCATCCACCACTTTAGATCCCGCTTGCGATTGCTGTTGTTGTCTTGAGGCTGGAAATGCTCAAAAGCCGACATCCAATCATGACGAGAGAATGGCTACACCACTGATTTATTAAAAATATGTCAGCATCAACTGATTTCGATTCTTTTTCAAGTCTGAGTCTGACATCATATGTTTTGACTCTGCAGCAGTCGCATTCAGTGGCCAGCTGCGATCCGGGTACTGTATCTTCGCAAACTCAGACACCGCAGACATGAACTAGGTTTTTATAACCCCCAGGACTCAACTCCCAGATCTGGGGTGGCCACTCGATGGACATGTCAGAATAGTCTGTTGAGGCTTAAAAAATGAGGTCAGATGGCTATTAATTGGATAGCCGGTGCTCGGCATGACTCGTCTGTGTAGGTGGTCAGAGGTAGATCACAAGGAAATGCATCGTTGTGCGGGGGCCCCACTCGGTCCTTGCCAGTCAGAAACATCCACATTTTTTCACAAGGAGAAAACGACCGAGCAGGAAGACGAAAAACTGCATCCCTCATTCGCTGTCGAGGGTTGTGCTCCCCAGTCAAGATCTGCCTGTCCTCGCCTAGCCAATCCCAAGCGACCCTCCACGGCTTGGCACGGGGCTATGATTTGCTGTTTGTGCATGATTGACATGCAAGCCAGGGCTATTTGACCGAAGTTCGACTGCACACCTTACGCGACTCCATTCGATCACCAGTGGACATTGCTTGATTAGCTTTTTGCGTCAATTTGAAGCTTCACCAGCTGCATCATGTCCATCAATGTGTCGCTTCAGCAGATCCATGGACCTGCGCCAAGGATGGGTTGGGGGGTACGCGATGTCGTGACACACTGATCTATATAATATGCCTGATGCGCACAAGACACAGCTGCTCCCATCATCCAGCAAAACAGGCATCGACCTATCCTGCATCTCCTCGGTCACAAATCAATCAACAACAACACCTCGTCCTTTTCGAAATGGAGCGCGATGAGATCTTCACCCAGCGCCAACCCTCCAATGCTTCAGCGCCTCGCACCGCGAGTGTCGCCAATAAGGGCTTGACCGGCGCATCTGCCCTGACTGTCAGACAATCCATTTTCCCCGTCGCACTTGTCACTCTCCTCTTCTTCTTGTGGGGATTCGCCTACGGCCTTCTCGATGTTCTCAACTCCAAGTTCCAAACATCACTGAATATCACCGCAGCTAAGGCTGGTGGTCTGCAAGGTGCATACTTCGGTGCTTATCTCATCGGACCTCCCACATATTCTGGCTGGTTCGTCCGAAAATTTGGTTACCGATGGACTTTCATCTTGGGTCTCTTGATCTACGCTGTTGGAGCTCTCATGTTTTGGCCATCGGCTGTCAAGAGATCTTTCGGTGGATTCTGCGGTTCCCTCTTCATTGTCGGCAGTGGTCTTTCCACACTTGAGACCTCGGCCAACCCATTCATCGCGACCTGTGGTCCACCAAGACTTTCTGAATTTCGTCTCGAACTTTCTCAGTCCTTCCAAGCCGTTGGTTCAGTCGTTGCTCCTCTCCTTGCAGCTCGTGTCTTCTTCAAAGAGAATACTGGTGACGATCTCAGCCACGTACAATGGACCTACGTCGCTCTCGCTGCCTTCGTCACCCTGCTCGCCGTGGTCTTCTTCTTCTCGCCTATTCCAGAAGTTACAGATGCCGACATGGCTCTTCAAGCTGAGCAATGCTCCGACTTGACTGGCTACGAAGAGAAGCCACTCGCCAAGCAATACAAGCTCTTCTTTGGTGTTGCTGCTCAATTCTGTTACGTGGGTGCCCAAGTCGGCGTTGCCTCTCAATTCATCAATTACACTCGATTTGTTGCCGGCACCACTGCCTCCGTAGCCTCGGATCGTTACGCAATTGGTCAATCTCTATTCGCTATAGGTCGATTTGCCGCTGCTGGTCTTTTCATGTTCGTCAAGCCTCGATTGGTCCTGATGGTGTTCATGACCATGATCATGATCTTCATCGCCGCTTCAATGGGTGCTAAAGGTGAAGGTGGCTTCGCCTGCTTGTCCTTGGTGCTCTTCTTCGAGTCATGCATCTTCCCCACCATCTTCACCCTTTCCATCCGAGGTCTTGGCCGACACACCAAGCGAGGTTCCTCATGGATCGTTGCTGCCGTTTCTGGTGGCGCTCTCTTCCCAGCTCTTACTGGTCTTGTCGCAGATCAACACGGCTACAACCTTGCTATGGGTGTCCCCTTGGCTGGCTTCTTCGTCTCCTTCTGCTTCCCCATCTACCTCAACTTCTTCTGCGCCAAGGAATTGGACGGTTTCCGGGAGAGCAAGATCGGGTACAAGGATGAGCGACGCGGTACTATCATCGGTGATATCAACGATCCCGAGATTATGGAGCACGTCAAGCGAGGCAGCGTCAATGTTGAGAAGGTGTAGATGCATTAAACAACTACACAAATTCAACCAGCGGACATACAACATGAACGAACAACTTTACGATGTGATGCGACGTTGAGTGATAGATTATGATACCAAGTGGCGCGTTGTGAGATTTTTTTCAATTCAAAGCAGATATAAAACAATATATTACTTACCAAATCATCCCTCCTTACTTCCCTCGTTCACCCTTTCTGTAACATGTGCATTAGCCCAGCGAACTCTTAGTCTTCCGCACCCTTCAATAATACCGAACATATACGTAAAGAGGTCAGCGCTGATAGTATGAATGTTAGTCACGGTACAGCAACTTCGAATCCACTGTTCAATTGGACAGCTAAGTGTGTGCATATAACCTGCTATATTTGTGCTCCAAGTCAGCCGTACATGAGTACATAGAACGGAGAATGGAGAATTTTCCCGTGCTGTGGGCTACCAAGTCACCATACTGATTTAGTGCTAGTGCTCGATGACTAATTTGCGGATGCTCAATTCGAACTCAAGAACTACCGTAGTACGGTACATCATGACACATAATGCGACGCAGGGATGGGTATGGTAAAGCAGCGTGTAGGTAAACCATTTCTAGAACAGGGGCCTAGAATACCTAAGTACATGCATACAATTTCGTACATTCCTCTTCGTACTCGGCTCAAATCTCTCTTGCTTTTCTCTCTTGGCCTTACTGTATTCCCATCCTGTTCAGAAGCTACCTTAATACCAATACGAGACTGAGAATGCATGAGATGCATAACAGCACACAAGCCGTCGCCGCTGTCTGTGATCCATTCAATCTAGCATGAGCGCCCACATCTACATGTTCGAAGGCGAGGGCTCGGTGGCTACTTATGGAGATTACGTTATATGCTGCTGAAGACGTTGTCGGTTTCAATTTGCCAGCTTGTTCTTCGTTGAGATGCTGTTTCCTCAGAGAGTTGTAGAGGTGAGATGAAAAAGGAGGGGGTATGATGAGATGATGATGGGTTTGGTGAGCTGGATAGTGGTGTGGTGGGTTGTGTGGGGTGGTTGTTGATTGTGAGGTGATTGAGGTATGTGAGTTACACGATGTTGGGTGAAAGCTTGGACGATGGCTGTTAATGTGCGAATCGTCACGCTCTGAGTTAAGGCTGGGTGTCTAGTTGAGGTGTTGCGGGATCTGTGGCAGATTGCGGTACGGTCAGGAACTGTGGGCGGTGCGATTTAGGGAGTAGAGAGAATTGTATGAGACCATCATCAATCTTGGCTCTTCTACAAGGGAATTTTAGGCATGGATTTAGGTCAAATCTCTCATCGCACGTTCCGGTGACCTTGACTGAGGAAGCACGGTTCAATGTTCACTTGCTATTCATTCTCATACGTCGTCTCATGAGATGCTGCCGACCTACATGCCTATTATGTCTATAGATTTTGATCGTTGAAGACTTTTCAACCATAAGTGATCTGACACAAACCATGCTCGTGTATCGCATCCACCAATTTCAGCGCATATGTCAACCGTCCGACACTATCGTCCTCTGCTAGGAAACTCCTTCCTTAATATGCTCTGTGTTTCGCTGTACTTACCTCTGATCTCAGCTGTGCATTCATTGGCATTGCACTGAGCCTAGAGAACTCTTGATCCTGTTAATCGAAGTTGATGCAAACCGTGAAGGCACGCTCGTTGATGCCGTCTAGTTCGAGGCTAGAAGGTTTGTAGGAAATCGTCCGAGTCATAACCGTCGTCCACCTCATTATCTCCTGGATCAGGAGTCTTGACCTCAATGGGCCCACCACTTGGTCTGTGCAAACTATCAGCCATGCCGAATGATCCTCCTATCTTGATGAGAATACGAAGAATTTCTTTCTGAGCGTTCTCTTCGAGTGCTGCAAACCCCATGGCCGGAGGTTGTTGTGCAGAGAATATGGAACAATCATTCTTGAATGTGTCACATGATGTCAAGACCTGAGTGAGTACTTTTTGTAATGGCGTTTGAGCTGCATCGATAATTTTATCTTTGACACCTTGTATAAGCTCAAGAAACATTGTGTCCCTGTGTTGTAGCAGGTGATTTCTCATATGTTCTTTCATGCGAGCATGGCAGCCTTTCTCATGCTCACTAGCGATCACTGGATATATTGGAAGCATGGAAGCACAAATGCTGGGAACGAATAGTCTGTTGGCCTCTCGCTGTCCTGCTTCCGCTGCGTGCTTGGCTTCTTTTGTCTTCCCAACTAGAGCCCGAACTAGGCGTTCAGTCTGCTCTTCGAACATGACAATGGTCGTGTCTGGTACAGCTTGTGAGACCAATGTTTGTGCGAAAGCAAGTCTGAAACTTCCAACGATCTCTGTAAGCGATTGGGAGCACTGGTCGAGGCTTCTAGAGACTTCTTCGTTGAAGACTTCATGCCAGATTGGATCTACCTCCTTCACAAAAGGTTGAGTCAGGTCCTCATTGAAGTCAATTGTTCTTTCCTGGTTGATATGCCTACCACTGCGGCGAGCAACAGCTTTGTAGGTCGCCCAATGCAAGCCACCCCGATATGCGGATGCACCCCACTTTTCGGAAATACTGAGTGAGCTGCCTGATGCTATTGGTGCTGCCAACATCAATTGGTTCAATACACGTGGAATCAAGCCAGCAGTGATGGTACTCAACGTCGAGTCCATGGTATCTTGGATCCCCTAAGCTTGGTCAATACACGGAGGTAGTATGGCAAGAGTAATTTGCTTACGTTCAAGAGACCTAGTATGAGCGTCGTTCCAGCATCTCTCTCGCCTTCTGTCCTGACTCCAACCAGAGGTTGCGGCGAGCCGTTCTGCGACCATGCACGGAGCGCAGTCAAGAAGCGGTTGATGTCGTCGACCAATTGATTTGTCTTTGCCTGCAAATGGATCGAGCCAATGTTTTGAATATGCTCAGCCAGCGCTGGAATTCCTGTCTCATTGACATCATTAAAGCTTGCATCTCCCGTAGGATATTGACTCTCTCCACGTCGCGTCAAAGCCTGGTAGCCACGGGCAGAAACACAGAACACTGGCAGGCTGGGAATTCGGACTGCGTCAAGGGAAAATACGACGTTCGGATCGTAGTTCTTGTCGTCTTCCTGCGCTTCCGTACGATGTAGATCGCGGATACCATCGGCAAAGTCTGCACGAATAGCATCCGTCACATATGTGTTTCGCGTCGTGACACATGCTTGCCACTTCCCAGTATCAACGTGTCTTATTTTGCGTTGGAGGTCACCAAGCTCGCTCTCGAGAGCCTCAAGATCTGCCTCAAGGAAGTCTTTATCACTCTCGATTTCTTGACGTTTGTCCTTCAATCCTCCCACCTTTGTGGCAATATCACTGAGGGTCAGTGCTAGTTGTGTCCTGTCTTGGTCCAGTACAGGAAGAGACTTTGCAGGAACAGTTTCTGCGAATGATGTTATTGACTCACGAGGCCTAGATAGAACACCGTTCAGTGGTTGATGACATATGGAAGTTGTTGTAGTATTTGGTCTCAGCCTCTTGGAACCTGGTTGGTCCCTTACATGTCCCT
>Ga0181469_100043_pt2 | contig 29783 bp, 32 predicted proteins | sample InSIn2SAF170_2_FD_119081 | JGI IMG/M metagenome (GOLD analysis project Ga0181469, IMG submission 119081) | Clean room microbial communities from NASA Spacecraft Assembly Facility at Jet Propulsion Laboratory, Pasadena, California, USA -... ... | reverse complement strand
CTCTGTTGAACTTGAAACCAGAAGTGGGCTGTTCTAATGATTGCAGGAAAATGTGCTCGCAGCCGTTACTTGCTGCGGTACAATTGTTTGGTTAGAATTCTCCACATAGCGGTGTCCGTACACACAGCACGAAACTTTGAATCACCTTAACCAAACAGCTGATTTACTAGGGCTTGTCATTTCGCCAGAGGGGAGAATCAGTTTTTGTTTGGCTTTGTTGTTGTTGACGGTAGCCGGAAGATAGCAGATTAACCAAGTGAAGTCACATGGCACCACGACTCGGCGACGCAAAGCACGTCAGATGCAGCCACGTGCATTAGCAGCCGATCGAGCATCAAATCGACCAACTGCCGGTGGACGCATATCGCTAATGCGAGTCATTGCCAGCGGAGCTGTGGCACACGAGGCTTGTTGCATTAAAGTATTTACAAGAGGGAGGGGTGGTGGGAGAACGGTGAGTGTGAGAAAATATTTGTGAGCTCCAGTACACTACATTATTCCGGCATATTGAACAAGCCTGCAGGGAACGCAGACCAGCATCCCAAGGAAAGACCCATCGTACTCGAGTAGTCATCCTGGCTCCCAAATTAGACGAATTGAGCTGTGGCGGAAATCGTACAGTAACCTTTAAGTCTGTTTGACACGATGCTGTGCATTTACCAAATCTCAACTTTTTGTGGTGTCTTATGGTGGCGAACAGGAACATGTCCGACAAGCCTCTTGAGCCGCATCGGCAAGGCAAAATACCAAGAAGGCCGAAGTGGAAGTTCTAGCCACCTTCTCCCGCCGCACAAGTCGGTCAACGGCACGATGTCCGTCACTTAATTTTGGGTAAATCTACCTTTCTCCCTCTTGAGCACTACCCCATATTCCCCACAACCTGCCATTCGAGACCAATGACAGTGGGCATAGTTAGAATATCCAAGCTGGATAGCTGGATTGCGATGGCGTTGACAATGCCTTCAAATACTTTGCACACTTCCTCGGTCTCTGTTTCACCAAGCACGTTTCTTTGTTCCTCTTTGCAGCTCTTGTACTGGTAGCCTTCCTCGTTGCGTTCTTCGAATATTCACCACCCATCTTCGGAACCTCGACACAACCTACACCCGACTTAGAAAGAGCTCCACTACTCACTACAGCACCCAATACTCCTCAAGATGAACAGAGATCCCCAGGAGGACCCCAATGTGGGTGACCTCACAGGCGAGGAGATTGCAAAGCACAATTCCAGAGATTCATGCTGGGTCATTGTGCATGGCAAAGCGTATGATGTGACCGAATTCCTACCAGAACACCCCGGTGGTCCAAAGATTATCTTAAAGTATGCCGGCAAAGATGCTACAGAAGAGTATGCACCTATCCACCCACCGGACACTCTCGACAAGTTCCTACCTAAGGACAAGCATCTGGGGCCGGTCAACATGAGCACGGTCGAGCAGGAAGTCAAAGAAGAATCACCAGAAGAGAAAGCCAGACAAGAAAGAATAAAACAAATGCCAAAGCTAGAGGCATGCTACAACCTAATGGACTTCGAGACCGTAGCCCGTTATGTCATGAAGAAGCCAGCCTGGGCATACTACTCCTCCGGCGCCGACGACGAGATCACAATGCGAGAGAACCACTCCGCCTTCCACAAGATTTGGTTCCGACCAAAAGTTCTCGTGGACGTCGAAAAAGTCGACATCAGCACAACCATGCTGGGCACCAAAGTCGACATCCCCTTCTACGTCACAGCCACAGCCCTAGGCAAGCTAGGCCACCCAGAAGGAGAAGTCCTCCTGACAAAAGGCGCCCACAAACACAACGTAATACAAATGATCCCAACCCTCGCCTCCTGCAGTTTCGACGAGATCTGCGACGCCCGCCAAGGCGACCAAGTCCAATGGCTACAGCTCTACGTCAACAAAGACCGCGAAATCACCAAGAAAATAGTCCAGCACGCCGAAGCCCGCGGCATGAAAGGCCTCTTCATCACCGTCGACGCACCCCAACTCGGCCGCCGCGAAAAAGACATGCGCACAAAATTCGACGACACGGGCTCAAACGTCCAAAGCACATCCGGCGACGCCGTGGACCGATCCCAAGGCGCCGCGCGCGCCATATCCTCCTTCATCGACCCCTCCCTCAGCTGGAAAGACATCCCCTGGTTCCTGTCCATCACCAAAATGCCCATCATGCTCAAGGGTGTGCAGCGCGTCGAAGACGTGCTAAAAGCCATCGAAGCTGGCGTCCACGGCGTCGTCCTCTCCAACCACGGTGGCCGCCAACTCGACACAGCACGCTCAGGCATCGAAGTCCTAGCTGAAGTCATGCCCGTCCTCCGCGAACGAGGCCTCCAGAATAAAATCGAGATTTACATCGACGGCGGTGTCCGCCGAGCAACAGATATCATCAAAGCGGTCTGTTTGGGCGCCAAGGGCGTCGGTATCGGTCGACCCTTCCTATTCGCCATGTCTGGGTATGGTGGCCCCGGTGTAGACCGCGCAATGCAGCTGCTCAAGGATGAGATGGTGATGAATATGCGCTTGATCGGTGCCAACAAAATCGAGGATCTGACGCCTGATATGCTTGATCTTGGTGCTGCGAGATCGCATTTCGTTAGTCAGCCTGAGGATACGCTGTCGCTGAGAGCTTATGATGCGCTGATTACGCCTAATGATATGTTGAAGGGGAAACTATAGTCCTTTTTCACTTTGCACAGTCAAGCAGGTTTCCGAAGCGTTGTTCTTTTTTAGGTCGTGTGTCTCAGTAGACGACAGAATTCATGACATATATATATCTATATATAGTCTAGTGTATCAGGAATATAAATCAGATCTTGACGTTACTACTTCCTCTAAATATAAAAGGTCTTCAAATGCTGGCACTTGAAGGGAAAGGTAGTGATCAACTCCATTGCCCTGTCCAGAACCTACAGATAGTACTGACAGTACTGCTCTAATGCCTTGAATGTACTGTAGCAAAATGCCAGACAGCTGGCTTTGCCCGATTTTCAACTACGATAAGGGGGTACGAATTTGTCGAACAGTAGACAACACTCGAACTACATAGGATCATGGCTATCCGGATTTAGAAATATCACGTGAAAGTTCAGTGCATTGTTGCATAGTACATTGATTGAAGACTGGGCGGTACTGGTCACCCGGCTGCTAACAAGCAGTTCTATGGACAACAAGTTATATGTTGCTCGCTGACTGTCTGGTGCTCTCAATCCTGTTGCTCTTAACCCTTGAAGTCCCAATCCTGAAGATCTCGCACTCGAGACATACATACTCTTGTGTGACGTGAATAGTGTGTGGTCGTGGTGAGGCTCACTGTTTGCGCAGTCATTATAGAGAAACGAGCGATTGCCAGCACGAACGTAGCCATGCTCTGTAATGACTCCCGTTGTTGCCCGACACAATTCCCGAGATTCGTCGCTGCACAGGTGCTGAATACGGCGTACGGATATTTTCGAAGCGCCGATCAAGATCACCCAAAGATTGATTTAGCTTGCTAAGCATCACTCACGTATGGTTCTCTCGCAATTGTCCTATCAACCTTCATCCGGGAGCGATAGCAACGGCGACAGCGACACCGAGGATTGTCGCCTCATGTGTTGGTTGTATGATGAGTTGATGCTTGAATTTTGATTGAACGGACTGTAGATTGGCAGAGATTATGTCAGCAATATAGTTTTGACATCGGACTCTGAAGTTTGGATACATCAAAACCACGCTGCCGTTTGCGGCAACTGAGGTCGTGGAGTCGTTGTCTCGCTCGTCGTGCTCAAGTGACCAGAGTGCATGGATTGCAGTTGCTATGTAAGCCGTAGCACGACGAGATATGGATTCAACAGCTGTTCTCAAGAATGACATCTCGGTAGGCGAGGGTATGTTCGTCAGGCCGAATTCTTTTTGTACTCGTTCTGCAGAGCTGATCCAGCCTACAGTGGTATCGTCTTCGATAGCTGCAAGGAGTGAAGTTTCGAGTGAATACTCCTCAAGGATATTTTGAGGCATAATACCCCCAAACAGCTGGCAAGTTTCTACAGCCTCTGCAATCACTAGACGAAAGATCTCACCAAGATATCGACCAGTGGTCATGTATTCGAGGGGTTGAAAATCCGGCAAGTGGTGGGCGCGGTTGAGTTGTTCATCCCAACGTGTGGTTTCCAGGATATTCTTGCCAAACATTGACACCTCAGTATTGATAATAACCCTTTCAGCTCTATCAAACCAGGATGGGTCTCTCAAACCGAACTTGTCACTGCCAACAGTCTTTACAGGGAGGTAGATAGCTGCGTTTGTTCCTGTGCCAAGGATCAGGCTCATTGTAGTTGTAGGGTCCATGTATGCCTGAGACAATAAAGTTGCAGATGAGTCGTTGATGATAGCATCCACTCGCACGTAAACACCACAGTCTCGACATGCACGCTCGATGAGACCTCCAAGGTCTTGTCCGAGCACACCCTCATGACACTTGAACCCTTTACCCATAGGCTGGATGTTTCCACCCTTGTATGTTGTCTGCTCGATTGGGAAGCTCCAGGTCAGACCAATGGGAACAGTCTCGTTTTGTGTCATCCTCTTGTCTTGAGATTGATGCAACATGGTCCGGATGTTACCTGCCATCCAGGCGAAGAACTCGGTAGCAGGCAAACGTCGAATCTCTTCGTTGATCTTGTAAACAGTCATGTGCTTGATTTTCATCCCCTCGGTATCGTGCGATCTTGAGACTAGCTCAACCAGAGCAACTCTGAAGGTGGAACCACCCACGTCAAGTGCTATGAACGTCCCACGCTCCTGGCCTGTTGGTAGGGTATGACAAAACGAAGGCAGCATGCAGGCGGTGCTACTCTCCAGCTTCTTGACATATTCGTCTCTCAAACATCGCGACATGTATCGCATCCTCTCGATGTTACACGGTGCTGAAAACAACTTTGAGACTTCCTGCTGAAAGTCGTGAAGAGGCCGCATGATCGGGGAGGAAAAGACGGCATCGTACCGCGTCCTTAGTGTAGAAGTGCCTGTTGCTCTGGGTCGCAACAGTCCGAAGGGTCGTATGATGAAGAAGACAATCAAGCGATCGATACGGCGAAGGATGTTCTGGAGGATCTCGAGAGGCATCATTCTCGATTACGGCGAAATACCTTCCAACCGTGGAAGGTGCAGTCAGTGTGAGAGCATCATGCACGGAATAGACAGAGCTTTGGTACGAAACAGTTGTGACTGTAGATGTATTGTCCTCAACAATCCATACTTAACGTCACAACGGCAATAGTCGCAAGTGTGATTAGGAGCTCACTCTCCGGTCAATGAGTAGGGAATGTGTGAGCAAGGTACACCATATTGTGCAATTGAGTAATGACGGCTGCGAGCAATGTGAAACTCGGCCAAAAACGGCCACGGAGAGGATGGAGAAGACGGTCACTCATCGAAATGTCACTCTGCAACAGGATCATTTTGGTTGTTCACGGTTGATTGCCCGTGGCTGACTTGGAGAGTTGCTGAGAGAGGTTACATCTGATGGTCACTAGGAAGGATGCTCACTGCTACCAATAACGGAGCTACACCTCAAAATCAGCTCAAAGTTTTACCGATGCAACAGACCCTTCAATGACAATCGCTGGACCAACTGCCGGAGTTTGTCCTGTACTGCTCCGTCACGGCATTGCGACCAGTTCTGGAATGGCTTGTGTCGAAAAAATGATCCCGCGTATCATTCTAGCATAAACAACCCCCAGAGTCATTATCTACATTCACTATTGCATTCGAGTGGTGAGGCCGGTACTTTAGTGGGTGAAATCTACAGTAGCACGACACAACACCTAGAAAGAATAACTTGACATTCATTCTTGTTGGGCTCTCTAGATTTCATAGCACTGTATACGTTGATGGTTCCCGTGGTGACCACTACGCACACAACTCTTCTCCTCCAGAATGTCAGATGCCATACGGGTTACCAGCTCTGATTCTCGAGAGAAAGATTTCTCTGCTATCTTTGAGGTCACCACAGTCTGCTTGTGCCGAACACTTGTCGAGCTGAAATTTTGTTATGTTTTGAGCTGCGAGTCCACGCCATTATTGTCCAGAATTGTCCGGCCAAGCAGGGTTTGTAGGCACAGATTGATCGCTCCCGGCCGTTGCGTACCATGTGACCAATGGTAACATTGCGAATGGTCTCTTCTGGCAACTTGGGTATCATGGTCCAGTTATTATACGGAATACCTGCTGTCGAACATGAAGTCTTTCTTATTTATCTCGACATATCATGAGGGTGTACTCAGACTCGCCAGTGAAGCGTGCATCGTAAAGTGACGCCGCAACCATTAATTGGCATGTATGAACCTTTTCGCTAATCGTACTGAGCAACGATAAAAACAATCTAATTTCGGTATGAGGCAGCGGTGCTCGTCCAACAACATCATTCACCACGCTAAAATCCTAAATATCCCGAGTTTGATTGGTTGTACAAAGGCCAAGTCTCACTAGTTCTTCCAGCTGTGAGTGTTGTGGCTTCCAAAATCTTCCGACAAGGCATGTTCCTTGAGCTTTTGGCGCGAACTATTTTCCCACCAGGAAGCATGTTCCTGGTTCGACACGTGTGGTGGAGCACTCGATATGGCTTGCATTTCCGGTGGCAGTTTGAAGACTTTTGTTCGTGTACAAACTGTACTGTACAGCAATGAGCTGCTTCGAACGCAGCATCAGGTACGCAGTCGTGGAAGCACACTGACAGACGAAATCGTGATACCTCTGCTAAATTTAGTCGCTGAAAAGGGCAATCAGGCCCACTGGAAAAAAAGGTGACAGCTGTTATGATCACGGCTGCTTTTTGGTCTGCTGTCGTAGGTGTGGTTCGAAACGTGGCACAGAAGTCGATGGCTGAGCTTAGTCTGCAACGAAATTGCGACAGCTGGTGGGTCAGAGAAGCATGGTGATGCTGATACTGATGCTGTCTTTGGGCTATTTGGAAGTCAGAGGTCGAATCGAAGCACACGAACCAGTGCCTGGTGCAATTCAAGAAATCCGCAACTGTGTGGCACCACTTTCCATGCCAGCCATGGCTCTTGCTGAAGAACGCCATCGCGATCAAATGCTGACAAAGTGGGCAGATCGGTACCTCATCTACTAGCCAATCAAGAACCATTTGCCTAGAAGCTTCCTGGGGTATGCTTCTGTTTGGACACTGCACTAGCAAGGTCGGGTCTTCGAACCACGTCTTGTGCTGTAGCAGCCAAGTTCACAGGGTTAGTCAGACTTTCGAATACTTTCAAACGCTTCTGATTACTGCTTTTCTGGCAAAGTGCATACCCTTGGCCTACAACAATGCGTGTGAGCACAAACGTATCAAATAAGATCTGCAGGCAGCCGACATGGTTCTCGCTCTCGCTAAGATGGGGCTAAGACATTGAAGGTCTGATTGTAACTGCTGTGGCTGACATGCTATCATTTCCACTTCACGAGTCTTTTGCAGACTCAATTTCGAGCTAAGCATGGATTGTTAGTCTGCCGCTGACTTCGTGTGGACTCTCCAACGCGTGTGCCCCAGACCTTGCCCAACTGCCAAACTTTGCTGCTCAGGTGTGGTCGACAACACGTCAATACTTCCCCAAGCTCACTTTCGCTCCACATTCGATCCAGTTCGGAGCTGAAACTTCTGCCGGCAAATCTACTCATGGCTTGTATTTGAAACCATGTTGCTTGTTAGCTTTTGTTTATATCAACATTACTTCGTGTTCTGTAGCACAATCCCAGCCTGACTTGCTGGACAACTCAAATATCCAGCCTTCTGACATGAATTGCCAATTTACTTAAGTGGTGAACGATCGCTATTGTGTTATTCTTCTGCTTACTCCATTCTTTTTGGTCATCATGGATACGCGCTTCAAGAAGTTTCTTAAGCGGCGAAGTCGACCAGCTGTAGCTAATAGTGGACCGAAGCACCAGAGCGTGCCCCAGCATCCCTCGTCAGCTGCGAGTAGGCCATCTATTTCCCTGCGACAGCCTCATACAAGGAGCATTTCCAACGATCAGAAGGAGTCGAGGGACCATGCGACGCACGTACGGTCCTTCTCATATGAGAGCTTATCAGCTGGAAAAGTGCCCACCATGGGTACCACTCCCCAAAAAGGAAACGGTCCGGTGAAGCTGCAAGCAAGTCGTCGATTAAGCTCGGGCGAATTGATGGTGACTACTCAGCATTTGGAGACGACCTTGCAGGATATTCGCGAAGGTGATTACATAGTCGGCAAGAAGGAGCGAACCACGTCACGAATCCATGAGGTGCCAAAGGCAGCTACGGCCGATCAGTACCTACCACCACATCAAGACAATCCTACCTTGTACGCACCTCAGCCTTCGACAAGTCCAGATCATGTTGCACTGGCTCGGCCTTCAATTTCGTTCATGCATGACCAAAGGCAGAGTTACGACTCGCATTGTTCCGGCCAGACTCACGATTCTGCTACTAATGGAAGTTTGACATCGTTCTACGCTGCTTTCCACCACCACCCGCAAGATGATAATCTTACTCTTAGAGCACTCCGAAGAGCCGAGTACAGTCATCTCGTTGAGCTCTACGGTCAGGAGAAGGCTGCGCAACACCTCGCTGTGTTGTATTCTCAAAACGATAGGCACACTTCCACAACCACTTCACCCACACAGCCACCGTTCTCACCGATCATTCTTGACCCACTTCCTGCGCCGCCAGTCGATGGCAGAGAAACAGAATGTAAGGGCGTGGTCGACACGCCCCTTTCAGATAGCTGTTGCGATGCATTGTCAGCCACCTCCTCATCGCATCGTGCCTCAGTCATTTCCTCGTGTGCAGATCCATCGACGTCAACAGCACACACGAGCTTGGTAGAAGAAGACTCCGCAGGAAACGACATTAGGAAGCTTGTTGCGCAGATGCGGTCTACCTATCTAGATGCACTTGAAGCCCGTCCATTGGTACCAACAAAAGCGAAGCCACGAAAGAAGAATCGAAAATCGAAACCAACGCCATTACCAATCGCCCTAGCAGAGTCTTCGGCGCCAAATCTGACGCCGCCTTCGACGCCTGGCCTCAACCAGTCAACTTGGCATACGGACGCCCATACTTCCGGGGCCTCGATAAGGAGGCGAGTGGATACAGAATCTACTGGCCAACTGAGCAGGTTGTCGCCCATTCAGGATTCACCACCTCATGATGAGAGGGACAACACTGGCATTAAGAGAGCAGATTCATCAACACTTGGGGAACTCATGGCAGATCTTACCCGCTCCAAAATTCATTCTCGAAACGCCGGTCGAACACTGAGTCCATCGCCAGCAGCTAAGACTCGACAGTCTGTCCATGTAGCTATCGACTCGGACTCTGAATACAGCCATCCGCTCACGCCGAAAAGTCAACCTCGGATGAGCCATGACAATTGGCTGAATATTGACTTGAAATCAGTCGAGGAACCGATGGTTGATTCGCCACAGGAACATCCGATGATTCAGCATCATCCGGTAGTGTCAAGCGAAAACAACGACATCAGTCATCTCTCTTCGCGGACGTCCCAGCATCCCGACAGTTTTGGGACCCTATATCAAGACCTTTTTGGCAGAGATGCAGATGACTTCTGGTCTTCCTCGTTTTCTGGCTACGACAAAGACCTCTCCACTTCACTCCGGCTTGCTGATTCTACCAAGGGTAATGGTAGTGGCGCTACTCCCCTGACCTCACAGTCACGGAACCGGGCGATTGGTGTCGTTCCAGAAAACTCAACTACACGTACACGTGCACAGCCCGTAACATCCACTACAGGATCGGGCACCGTTGTGAAGAAGCCTCCTGGAAACTTCTTCTAGCCACACAAACAGTGCAAATATCCAGTCCAGATACCCGCACACGCACCATAACTGCAGACACACTTTTTCTCATGTATAAGACGGCCATTTTCTTTTGAATTCTCCACAACTTTACGAATGATACCCCAGGGACATAGATGGAGAGGCATGGGCGCAAGCCCTTTTGGATTTAGTATTTCACTTTGTATACGCTGCTGAATAGGAGTTGAGGTTTATGATGTCGTCCCGGTGCATGAGTACCTATAAATTAGGATCACAACCATGAGAGACGAGATGAGATCATGACTGGTGTGAAATGATACCAGGGGCGGGAGGTAGTTTATATAGTAATGACCCATACTTTAGAGAGACGAATAAAGGTGACGGTATATGATCGAATACTGAGATGTAATACTTCTGAACCATCTACATATAAAGCAATTACATCTTTCGCAGTCGACATCAATATGATCTCGTGCAGTTTTGCGTGATCATACAATAGATATAGATATGCCCACATACGCACAAAGCATGGACTTGGTTACACCAACTGTCATTGGTGATACCACTTTTCTCTCTTTGCTGAGTTGTTCGCTCTGCGTACTCTCTGCTTCCCCAGTGCGATCCTCCCCCTCACTCTGTGTGAGCATGTGTATGCAGATGTACAGATAGTAACGAGGCCTTCATGGTGTATGGTCTACTACTGAACCTTACTGTTCCCTTCGAGATCGTGGAGAATCGGACTTAGATCTTGGTTGTTGCTGTGATTGAGCTGCTTGACCGAGGAGAGCAATGACATTGTGAGGTTTATGGTTCACGTGTTGTGTTTTGCTTACAAGTTTTTTGGTGAGAGGACAGGTTTGTAAGCATGGGAGGAAACTGGGATGAGGTTTAGTAGCTAGGGCCTTTGTGCTGGCGGATTCTAGACGTTCTGACATTGACATTTTGTTCATCGATCCTGAATGTGATATGCATGGTATCGATCGGAGAAGTAGTGGCTCGAGAGGATGCTGGGTACTGGTCAATGACTCGGAAAGCGACAGACTAATTCGACGTCGGCCTGTTGCTTCTCTGGCCTCGATGCTGTACTCTTGCATCGATGCTGAGATGCGTGCTTGGATATGTGCAGTGCTCCTCATAGCCAAACCCTCTCTGCGGATTGTTTGCTGGAAACATGCTCTGTAGTCGTTGTCGCTGCATTTATTGTTGTAGCACGTTATGCCAGATGGTTGGTCTTCTGGTCCCTGCTCAATCATCATGGCCTTTGCGCGTGAATGACATCTTCTGTCTTTTTGGTGGCCTGGCATCTGTGTCGTCGTCTCCAGCAATGTTCACTTTCTTCTTCTTTTTATCCTTCTCAAGCCCTCCAGCGCTTGCGGCGGGAGTGCTGCCATGTCTTGGTGTACTCACTGCGCTTCCTGGCCTACTTTCCCCATCCTTGCCTTCCCGATAGCTGACACTGCTTCTGCTGAACACTCGATCACTGTCACTGACCTGTGCTTTTCTCCGTGTACCTCCCGCTGCGGCACCACTTATCGTTCCGGATACAGCTGCCGAGTTTGTTGTTGCAGCAGCTTTGATGTAGTTGTCGAAACCTTTGACAATGTTGCCGGCTGCGCTTGTCTCTTCAAGGTAGGAGGTCTCAGCGCGGTGGATCTGATTTTCTAGAGCCTCGAGGTTACGGTCGAGGAGACGCTTTTTGTTTATCGTGTCGCGAAGGTCACGGCGGAGTTTCTCGTAGTAGGGAATGCCGCGGTCGGAATTGCTTGCTACTGCGGTGGCCTTCGAGGCTGACGTTGGAGGCACATTCTCTGCCATACTTGGACTGTGTTGATTTGGGTATTTGCCCGTTGTGCTACATGAATACTTGGAGTGGGAGAAACAGGCCAAAGAATCCAAATGAAGTGCCGCGACGAGTCGCGTGGTACCACAGGAAAGACGGATCTAAGACTGCAGAAACACGAAACACAAGTCAGTGGAACGGTAGAAGTTCGGTCTGACGATAATGATGATGCAGGTACACGGTGGGTGATACTCGAACCCTGGTGTTGCATGTGAAACAGGAGCAGCATCGTCCTGCATTGCAATTCACGTTCACTTTGAACATTTACTAACGGCGACATTGTTGAAAATTGCACTTTCGTTGGACGTTGCACTTCCCTTCACTAGACACTGCAGAGATGGACCACAGCCACATGGATCACGGCAACATGGGCCATGGTGACATGGACATGGGAGACCAATGCTCGATGAATGTATGTGCAGTCGAACCTTGGTCCAGCTCAACACGTACCATACCTAACATGTGCAGATGATCTTCACCTGGGACTCCCACAACCTTTGCATCATCTTCAAGCAATGGCGAATCACTAGCACTGCGTCACTCTTGTTGTCACTTCTCGCCATCGTTATGCTGACTGCTGGCTACGAATGCGTCAGATCGATGAGTAGGACATACGAGCAGGCGCACGATACACGAATGTCTGCATTTAGCAGCGGTGCTTCCAGTATGTCCGCATTCCCTTGACGTTGTTGCTCATAGTCGCTGAGACTGCCAAGGCGAAGCCGCGAGAGAAGAGGAGTCACGCTCATATTTGGTTGTAGGGAGAGATACAAAAACGAGTGCAGAACGAAAAGGGAGGATGGTGAAAGGCCTTTTATATGCTGTTCAGGTGTTCTACAGCTTTTTCATCATGTGAGAACGAAGTTTCGGGCTCGAACAGAGCATTACCATATGCTAATGTCTAATAGGCTTCTGTTCATGACTTACAATGGTTGGGTTATGATTGCAGTAGCGGTTGGAGCTTTCGTTGGCTACATGGGCTTCAGCTCTGATATGACCTCGACGAAAAGCGTGGCGTGTCACTGATCATTCCTCCTCGAGCTCGTCATCCGCAAAGCCAAAGCTGAAACCCGCACGGTCAGCACCATCTGAATCTCCTCCAGCAACTACATCATCCCACTTCCGCTTCTTCTCTCCCTTCTCTTGTGCGAGCACGTACAGTTCGGGGTGTGTCTGCTCCAATCTTTCCATAAACAATGCATACGGGTTCTGAACTGTACTCTGAAACCCCGATACCTGGTCTGGCTTGTTCTTGAGGAAATTGACAGCTGCAGAAAGGTGCGATCTTGGCACGAAGTTCTGCGTGATAGCAATGGCGGAATCCAGATTTACCACAAGGTGCCACCAACCTGACGGCACATGCAAGACTTCTCCAGGTCCGCAAATTCCTTCAATACACCCGTGCGTGTGGCGTGCTTCTTCATGAAATGTCAACAACCATTCGGCAATAGAGAGTGGGCTCGTCACCTCACTCTGGTCATCGGAAACGTATACGCCAGGAGGCATCACAGAGTTTGGGAACATGATCCAGTACTTTGAGCCTCGAATCACTGCATTCCAAGCACTGGTGGCATTAGGGTCTTTGTGAAAGGTACTGCCACTTCTTTTTGGACCTATTATTAGCCACCTATGGTCTGGACGATGTTCGCCTAGAAGCGTGAACAAATCTTCCTGAAAACATTCCGGCGGCTCATACGCTCCTTCGCTTCCGAGTTCGAGTCCCATTTTCTGAACGAAAGCACGGTCGAACAGGTACAATGGGCTCTCGTCCTGATTGTCGTTCATGTACTTCATATAATCACTCAACGCCCAATCAACTGCTTCTGCTCGGAATTTAACCCCTCCATATGTCTCGAGTAGGCTTTTCTCGTCCCATTTCTGATATACCTGCCACTTTTTGACAGGATCTGTGAGTATAAAAGGTTTGTCAGACCAGCTACATGCAAAGTCTTCAACGCTCATATTCTGTAACCTGGATATCTGATTGCATTTTGGTATGTGACTAGCGAATGGTATCAGCGAAGCATGTGTGCACTGAAAAGGTCGGTATAATGCATCACTAAATAGATAACGGCAGTCGACTTTTGGTAAGCACGGCGATACCTTCAACAGACTTGCACGCCAGCTACCGCGCCATTCAGTCTCTGTGTCTGCCTGGCTCAATGCAAGGTCCCTCCAAAGCTGATCGTGTGTAGCATATGCGAAGAGCCCCCGACAGGTATAACTCAATTGTACAAGCGCATGTTCGTCGAGCCATTCAAGCAGCAGGAGAAGGAGTGAGTCCGGGATACGCCCTAGTATACCCATTGAAAGGGAGAGATCTTGATCCGAGGTGAGGGCATTCCCGCTAGGGCGCACTGCAAGTGGGTGGTGACGAACATATTGTCCTAAGAATACATCCTCGTTCCCAGTCGTGCTTCCGACCAGAACACCGGAAGTGTCGTTTTCAAGGTGTACTTTCGAATTAGCCGACACGACTTCTATCACTGCAACCATTGCTGAAAGAGTAAGCACCTGTGTGAATTCAGGGCTATCCAGCCGGCTGCCTAAAAACTTGACTCGCTGACTAGGCGTAATCGTCCAGTAAACTCGTTGCCTTCCTGAAACGCTCCTCGATATTACACACGCGGAGTGTTGTTGTGAGTCACGGTGTCAAACATGTTACCGTGGTAGCCAATGGAACTGTCTTGCAATCAAAACATCTTTTCCCTTGCCACGAACATGGCAAAATTGCATTATGGAAAGTGAAGGACGGCCATCGTTGTGAAACACGTGACTATTGGTCGCGCAAAAAATTAAATAATATCAGTTCAAGTTTTTTCTGTTCTCAACTCCAAACAACTTTCCACACAACACCAATTACTATAACTCTCTAGCACATTTGAATTCTCGCAATTGAGAATTCTACTGTTCTAGTGTAACAACCACAAGAACACGCCGTCGTTGCCAGAGATAGCGACGTAGAAAAGCGCCACCCCACGAATACTAATAGATCACCGGCTGGTTGCTTGTGATCTTTTCGACTGACTTATCGCAATCATGGCTGACAAAGGCCTTGAAGAAATCCCTGAGGGTAAGCGACAAGTCTCACCTAAATACGACAGGCTCGTTGAATGCATGTCTCAACGTGTCTGCACAATTTGTAACACGGACTAACAATTCTTTTCTGCAGGACAAATTGAGTCCAACTACGATGAAGTTACCGACTCCTTTGACTCGATGGCTCTAAAGTCCGAGCTTCTTAGAGGTGCGTGCGGAAATCAAGAAGTGAAAAGCGGAAGTTGACAAAGTGCAGGTGTTTATGCATACGGTTTCGAGCGACCATCTGCTATTCAGCAGCGCGCGATCATGCCAGTTATCAAAGGTAAACCCCAAACTACAATACCTTGACGAAATGACGAAAGCTGACTTTTCAAGGCTCCGATGTGATTGCACAGGCTCAGTCTGGTACTGGAAAGACAGCCACATTCTCCATTTCTGCTCTGCAGAAGATTGACACCAACCTCAAGGCCTGCCAGGCTCTAATCCTTGCACCAACTCGAGAACTTGCACAACAGATTCAGAAGGTTGTGGTCGCCATCGGCGATTTTATGAATGTCGAGTGCCACGCCTGTATCGGTGGTACCAACGTAAGAGAAGACATGAAGGCTCTGCAGGATGGTCCACAAATCGTTGTTGGCACCCCAGGTCGAGTCCAAGACATGATTCAGCGACGAGTCCTCAAGACAGACAACATGAAGATGTTTATTCTCGATGAGGCTGACGAAATGCTTTCCCGAGGTTTCACCGAGCAAATCTACGACATCTTCCAGCTTCTTCCTCAATCGACTCAGGTCGTTCTTCTCTCGGCTACAATGCCACAAGATGTTCTCGAAGTCACCACGAAGTTCATGAGAGATCCTGTTCGAATCTTGGTCAAAAAGGCCGAGCTTACCCTTGAAGGTATCAAGCAGTTCTACATTGCGGTCGAAAAAGAAGAATGGAAACTCGACACCCTATCTGACTTGTACGAGACTGTGACCATCACACAAGCAGTCATCTTCTGCAACACTCGAAGAAAGGTCGACTGGCTCACTGACAAGCTCACCGCTCGTGATTTCACCGTGTCTGCCATGCACGGTGATATGGAGCAGGCTCAGCGAGATGTCATCATGAAGGAGTTCCGATCTGGTTCTTCTCGTGTACTGATCGCCACCGATTTGCTTGCCCGAGGTATCGATGTCCAGCAAGTCTCCTTGGTCATTAACTACGATCTACCAGCCAACCGAGAAAACTACATTCACCGTATTGGTCGAGGTGGTCGATTCGGCCGAAAGGGTGTCGCAATCAACTTCGTTACTGCTGATGACGTTCGAATGATGAGAGAAATCGAACAATTCTACAGCACTCAAATCGAAGAGATGCCAATGAACGTTGCCGACTTGATCTAAGCATATTATGTGGCCACGACACTCGTCTTCTACTTCATGAGCATTTAGACGGCGTATGTCTATGACGTTAAGCGACTGTGTGTTGAGAAAAGTGGGATGAAGCTTGTCTCCGACTGCTTGGCTCATGCATTGAGTTGCAAAAAAGTGCGTTTTTCTTTATGTGTTATGTAACACTGCAATTGCCTGCGTGGATGGGCAGGCTCATATCACGAGCTTGGTCAACTATTGTGTTCGATGATGGGCATGGCGCACGGTGATAATGATTCAATACTTGCACGCATATTGTTGTTGGCTAAATTGTTCTCTCGGCTGACACAGGAGGTTGTTAGTCCTCCAATGTGGTACGAACCGAAAAGAACAATTCATGCTGGCTGATAGACTTGGTAGAAAATGCAACCTATAAAAAATCACCTACACTAATGCTGTCTTTTTGCTGTCCTGACCTTACCAGGATTTCAGCATCAATCGTTCTTTCCTCCTTGTCTACTTAATATGTTCGACCAACCAACCCACCTGCCACGCGCCATTCTTACAAGGACTTATCCTGGTTCAAAAGCTGATGACAGCGAGACTTGGTCCCTAACTTCTCTCATCGCAACGTCAATGATCATTGACAGCCTGCGTTCGTGGCTACTGCACATATTGAACCTCCATGTTTGTCACTCGACCGACAGCCAAGGAGGCTATCGAAGCTCTCAAAATTCACCAACTTAGGAGAGAAAATGTCTTGATATTGGACGAAGTAACAGGCATCCGTACAGATGTTGCAGTTCAGCAAGAAGTGCTCCTGAAACTGCAAAAACAGATCAAGACTATTCAGGATGATCTCAAGAAGGTCTGCAAGACCCAAAGCGATGCCGAATCCTCTCTTCAAGGCATAGGTAACGCTATCAAACTAATTTTCGAGGATCGAGAAGAGCTTCGCCAAGCTCGAACAGCTTTGGAGCATGGCCTCGCTGAAGTACGTACCGCCAGCAAAGAAGCCTATGAGAAGAATGGCTCCACTCTCAGCAGTATTAGTGAACAAATCAAACATTTTCAGAAGAGAATAGACGAATTGGATCAAGCTACTATTGAAGCAATTGCAAACGTTCAGCATGGACTTAATGCCAAAGCAGACAAGAAAGCCATTTCTGGTCTTGAAGAGAAGTTCAATCACTTCATGCAGCGAATTGAGGAGGTAGTGTCTGCCAAGGATACTGCCATTAGCAAGATATCAAACAGCGTTGACATTTTGACGGACCACAGCCTAGGTAAGTTCCGTATCTGGTTCTATCCAAGCTTTTCGCTGACAGCATATAGTATCTCAAACTCAGCACAATGTGGCTGGCTCCGAGAACAACCTCTGGAAGCCAATCGGTCAACGTAACACGTTCGGAACATATGGCCATAGAAAGGATGATATGGTGCTCGGAGAAAGCTTTCCTCAAATGGAAGCATACTTAGAGTCAGCAACGCTGCCAGATGCCGCACCACCGAAACCACATCCAAACGCTATCAGTAACATAGTCCACGAAGCACGGAATTCGAATTCTCCAGGGCCGGCCGTGCGTGCTCCACCACACTCAGAGACTTGTGGGGAGGTTGCACTATCGTTCAACGACTCTCTGAATCAACCGGCAGACGCAGGAGTAGACTGGCAATTTCTTCAAACCATACTAGCCTTGGAACAGCAAGAGAAGGAGAGTATTTTGCACTATTTTGAGAGGTTCAAACTCAATCTTGTGCCAATGTCGATATATGGAAATATTGTTGCCATTTCTTTGAAGCGGTTCGCATCTGGCATGCTTAGCAGTAACTACAAAACATACTTTCAACAATGGCTTAGCACAACGCAATGGACACTAGGTGATGCCCAAGATTGTGTTATCCTGCTTGCAAGATGTCGAGACACCGGCGTTGGCATTCGTGATGTTGGAGTATCAATGCAGCTTGAACCATCCACTGGCTACCCTCGACGGTCAAACAGGATTAAAGCCCGCCAAGCCCGAAGTCCGTGTCAGCACAGCGCTTCTCACCTTCATCGTTCTGACTTCCTTGATGTGAACCAAGGCGCTGCGTTACAACGAACGAAAGAGCAGGTTATTACCAATGAACAAGCTGATGAAGGTGGAGTGGGGAATAATCCTGTTCAACCGCCCCAGGAAGTCTTGTATCGAACTGAAAGGCACATTGTTAGAAGGGCTCGGCCTCGCAACTATGACAGTTGCTACATACACCCAAAGCAATCAACATTCAAACGTCGGAAGGCCATACCAGAGCCATTAGATTCCAGAGACGTTACGCCTACCCCTCGACCAACTCATATTCCGAAAACACCTCGTTGCGGTTCAAAGAAGCGTAAGGATGTATTTGGTCTATCATCTGACGAGGAAGATTCGGGATCACCAGAACTTCCGTTGCCATCAAGTCCGCCAGATAGTAGTCAGCAAGGGCGAGATCAGAACTCGATGCGCACGGCCAAACAAAGGCAAGTTGTTGTTCCCAAGATAAGTGACTTAATCGGGCTATCCCTGACACCAATCACGAAACATCCTTTGATGCAGCAGGGACAGAAGCAGGCTCAGATTGGGAGAGGACATGTTGCCTCGAACAAGAAGCAAAAACGTCGACATGACACACCGCCGGAAATTCCTATTCTTCAGATCAGCACCAGTGACTTTGGAGATGGAGAGAACCAGTTTTAAGACATACGAGAAACGAAGACGACCACCCCCAACTAGTGATATCACTGATTCGATGCAACTGAAGCTAAAATTCGATGTTCGATGTATATCTAGCTAGCTAACAACGAGTGCCAGATAATGTCCTCAACAGCAGAGATCTCGGCTGGAGCGAGGATTTCATTCAATCTGTACTTCACGCACCCATACACTCGGATACTCATTCCTTTGTTACACGGAAACATAGATACGACCATCATCTAATCTATTCGTACCCAAAGGGAACAGTTACCATCCAAGACCATCATCACCATGTTATACATTCGCCGATGTAAGTTGCACTATTCCCCTTCATCGAAAGTATTTACTGTCTTCTTGCGGCGCTGCAAGATAGGATAATGTCAATTTGATTATGCGATGCATGCCCTGACGTATTCGTGTTTCCTGTATGGGCGCGGGTGAAACGTTAACGCGCTAAGCTGCTGGGAAACACGCGAACGAGCTGCAGGCAATGCACAGATTAAGGACGCGCGGAATTGGAAGTTGAGAGGCATTGTTCGAAATGGACTGTGCTTTTTCTACGTCTTTGAGAATACATATCCACCTTCGGGTGCATCTTCGACGCCAATCTCTATGGCGCCTTCCTCAAGCTCCTTACCGTCAACTTCAATACCGCATTTGACCACATCGCCAGCTACAATTGGGCCAACGCCCTTTGGCGTGCCTGTGATGACGATGTCTCCTTCCTCCAGTGTCATGACTTGACTGATGTCGCTCAGAATCCTCGGGATGCGAAATAGCATAAGATTTGTGTTATCATCTTGGTGCGAGGTGCCGTTGACAGTCAACCATAATCTCGCGTTATGTGGATCCGGAATTTTGCTTTTTGGAATCTCATTGCTAATGGGTAGGAACGTGTCGAAACCCTTTGCTATCGTCCATGGAAGGCCAGCCTTTTTTGCGGCCTCCTGCACGTTGCGGCCTGTCAGATCTATGCCGACGAAGTAGGATTTTATGTACTGAAGAGCTTCTTGGTCGGCTTCGGACTCGTTCGAGGAGAAGTGAATGTTCTTTGCAGTCTTGGAGATGACAATACCGAGCTCGACTTCGTAGTGCACATTGACGGAGCGGGGGATCTGGATTGGAGTCTTGGTATGGGGTGGTGCGAGGATTGAGGAAGTGGGCTTTAAAAAGAAGAAAGGGCGGGCAGGTCGGGTGTTGTTGAGTTCAGTGATGTGGTCTCTGAGGAACGAAGGTCAGCCAGAAGTTCAGAAGTACATCGAGCAGCAGGGCGGGCAGGCAATGCGATCAGGGATCATACGCATAGTTTCGACCTATACACATCACCTTGCGGCAGTTGGCTTTGATCGAGGCCATAACGGATGAGTTTGAGTGGTATCAGCCCTGACGGCTGAGTTCGTCCAATGTTGAAGCCAAGGAGGTGTTTGTTACTGCTGAAACTCGGTTTGCGCAACGTCTTGTTATTCTAATTCTGACCGAAATTGACCAGCTCGCGTGTACAGGTGGAGGTCAAGCAAGGACGAGTGTAGATCTGAGGTGGGTAGAAAGGAAAGAGAGATGCGGCTTGGTATTCCGCTGAGTGTTCGTACATGGTGAGAAGCTTGAATGACTCTCGTCGAAAGTCCGCCGTGATTACCGAGACCACAGTCCGTGTATCGGAGGCTACTTCTACTGTACAACGTCCAAGCATGAGCGTTTGTTCGTCGGGAGACAACGTGGGGCCGGCTTGCTTTTGCTGCGGGATGACGAAAATTCGGCACGCTAGTACTGTATATCACGGCTAATATTCGGTTCGAGAAGCACCACAAGTACTCCGTAGTTGAGATTGTGAGGTTCTTGAATGGTATTGTCCATTGCCGAAATTTAGAGAAGTAACATACGCGAAGCCGTATGCTCAATAACCAGTGTGTCACATCAATGCTGGAATGACTTGACCGTCTTGGTGAAATCCAGTCAACCTTGTTTCACCAATTTATTATGGTGAAAATTGCCAGTCAAACACGTCAGTCCGACAGATGCGTTGATAAAGAAGACATGACAATGTTGTGTCATGAAAGTCTCGAGACTCAGATTCATTGAAAGTACACGAAGGGAACTTTCGACATCGTCCCGCTACAATGTCCTTGAAGAGAAGTCACAGCCAGTCTGAGAGGGCTCAAACAAACCAGGCAGTAAATGATTCTAAAATCTTCGAATCTTCCTCCATCGAAGATCGTGCTTCCACTTTTGTAGCAGCCTTCTCGCCAACTATTGCGTCCAAGACTCTACAGGCTCATCAACCATACAAGAAGGCTTCGCACCGAATCTTAGCTTGGAGAAAGCCATCTAAGCAACAGAGCCTCTCCACAGTGACCAATTCGAATGTTGCCGCTAAGATCATCTACGATACGGGCTCTGATGACGATGGCGAGAAATATGCTGGCAAGAAACTTGAAAAACTGCTAATTGAAATGAACGTCACAGGAGCAGTAGTAGTGGCTAGATGGTATGGAGGAGTGCTGCTGGGCCCTGTCAGATTTGACCACATAGTTAATGTGGCGAAAGAAGCCATTCAAAAATGGCAGGTATTCGTTAACGGAGAGCCATCGTCGAAGAAGCTAAAAGTGGACTCTACGCCCCAGCTCACACCCCAGCAGGAAAGTGAACAGAAGGAGCGGCTAGCAAAGCATTTGGCCAACAGAGATGAGAGCATCAAAGTCCTCCGTGGACTCCTGGCGGAGAAGAAGTCCTCGAAATCACAAGACAACTCTACATCTGAATCACCAAAACCTTCACAAAGTGCTCAAACCAAAGTCGCGCAAAGCACTGATTACACTTCCATGCCTTTGACTAAGCTCAGACAGCTGGAGAAGGCACGCGACACGACTATATCGTGGATACTCAAGCAGATTGAGGAGGCGGAAGCAGAGAAACCACAGCCACATTCAATCGTAAGCTGAGAAATCAACTCACCTCAGGTTCCCAATGGTTTCTTCGAGTGCTAGCCCCCATTTATTGATTATGCAGTTCACTGATCTCCATTCCTGCACAATACCAGACAAGTGTGCAGATACTCGAGTCGAGCGGAGCGGAGAACTGGTCGTCAAATTACCCCTGCATAACTTGGCCGTTCCCTATGCGGGGTGCCGAGGTGCACATCCGATTTTCTTGCATAACCACAACCGAGTACCTAACACCAAACCCTTCTTCGGCCATCACCTGAGTCAGTTAGCTTTTCGACCTCTTGAGTTTGAAACCATGCCGGAGCCAACTGAACAAGTCTACAAACTTCAGCATCATAGTGCTATTCTGGTTCCTCGTGTTGTTGAGGTATTTCTCACAAACAGGTGGTAGGTTCAGTTGTCTGATGTCAATCATCGGAAGTATTCGACTTGTTGCTGGTATATAACAAGAACTACATTCTGCTGGCATGTAATAAGAACTACATCCAAGAAGACTAGGGGTAAAGTCTTACCACAGGTATTGACTCTCTTCAAGCCCAGCATTATCTTGCCGTCAACCTCTCCTGCCCTCGTCCTCTAAGTGCTCATTCCAGCATGGCTACGAACGGCATCTTCCGCACGGAATCTATCAAGCAGCATTTGCATGAAGAAGGTTGGGCTGTGCTTCCTAATATCCTAAGCAAGGATGAAGCCGCATCTGTGCTCAACCGCCTCTGGAAGGCGAAAGAACAATCCGAATCACGCGGTGACACAACTCACCTACCTCATCTTGATCCAAACTCATCCAACGTCCGCGTCTTCTATCTTCTCGAGCTCGACCAGATCTTCCGGGAACTCATCGCTCACCCCAAGGTTGTGGAGATGATCAAATTTGTTCTAGGAGACAATTTCTTGATCAGCAATTTCACCGCCAACATCGCCCGTCCTGGGTCGCAATCTATGGCGCTGCACTCTGACCAGAGTATCGTCGTGCCAGATCCATGGAAGGAAGTATGGGCGATCAATGCGATATGGTGCTTGACAGACGTGTACAAGGACAATGGAGCGACACTCTACATTCCCGGCTCGAACAAATACGAGTTCCGCGCTGATATCCCTTCGAACGCGAATGAATTGTTGATTCCCTTTGAGGCGAAAGCCGGGGATGTGATATTGATGGATGGTCGTGTGTGGCATACGAGTGGTGCTAACATCACGAAAGACCAAGACCGCGCATTATTATTTGGCTACTACACTGCTCCGTTCTTGCGGCAGCAGGTCAATTGGACTGCGAAGCTGCCTAAGGAAATTCAGGATGAACTCAGTGATGATATGAAAGTCTGGCTGGGTCTCGGACCGGTTGCAAATACGGGGAGGACTGGAGGGATTAGCTACAATTATTTGAGCAAGCAATATGGCTTGGAGGGTCGGGCGGCCGCATGACCAATTGGCTGCATTCACTATCATTGGACCATACCTACAACCTGGAGCTGTTAGCACTCGTTAGTTCCATACCGGCCTTGAATGTTGGGTTAACGACTGCAATACGTGGTGTTCCTACGATCTCTGGTCGTGCCCGCACACATCACAGCTGTTACGAAAGATTTGATTCTACCGAAGACTGAAAGACGAGCACTTCTTAAGATAGGGCTCGTAGATCATGGTGGTACTCAATCACATGAAAGCGGGCTGGAAGGTAGGAGTTCTACCCGTAATATGTACACCCAAGTGGGGAGGTACTGATTGAGGCTCGTGACTAGCTTGTTCTTATGTGTGGTAGATGTGCATGTCGCGCGGTACTGCTGTATCGTTCATTGAGTATTCCAAGGCCGAAGAAAGTCATTGAGGAGAAGAAGTCAGCAATGGAGAGCGACGCTATGAACGCCCTTGAGGTAGTAACCATTCGCATATTTTAATTGTCAGCCATTTTTAATGGTCCGTGGATACTCATTCATTATTGTATGAGAGCTTCTCAGAAAATTACAACGACATAATGCCTATACAATTCTTATCAAGTATGCCCGTAGTATGTCAGGACACTCAAGGCTGAGATGTGTTACCTCCGAGTCCGAGTGTGAGTTGGCAAGATAAAAGGGGGGTGCTTGCCACATCTCGGACAATCAATATTCCGTCTTACCTCAGCATCCACCATTGACTAAGTATCAAATTGACGACAATCAACACATCTACCATCCTTCATTCTCACACAGTTTTGACTCCCCTACAACTACCCAATCACCTCAGTCATAAACAATCGTACTCATCCCTCGACTAGCCAGAGTTTAGCCATGACAACAAGCAAAAACTTCCCCCTCACAGGCGTCGCCTACATCAGCCAAATCGAACACGAATACATGGCCATACACAAACTCTCCGTGTGCGGGAACTGTTTCGCGCTCGGTTTCCAGAAACCTTTAAAACGATGTAATGGGTGTCGGCTTGTTGATTATTGTTCTAAAGAGTTCGTTATGATCTTTCCATGACTTGCATTTTCGTCGCTCTCTTGTTTTTGCTTTCTTAGTTTGGTAGGGGCCGGTACTGATGCAGTTTGTGGCGTAGGTGTCAGAAATCACATTGGTCCAAACACAAGAATTTCTGTAATATGGTTTTGGGCAAGGGTGCGAAGAATGCGTATCTTTCAAGGCTGAAGAGGCCAGAGGATGTGTTTCAGGTTGTTATTGATTCTTATCGACTGCGGGTTGAGCTTGATCATGCGCATCGGGCGGAGGATCATGGGCTGTACTTTGATAATGGTGATGGGAAGAAGGTGGGGGCTGGTGAAGAACTTGTGTGGGCAAAGGGGGATGCAGCGGAGGATTTTCAAAGGTATCTTGATTTAGCGGAGGAGGCGGGCGTGTTGCCTGAGTGGTGGCGGTTTGAGAATCGGATGGAGTGTTTGGCTGAAGCTGTTGATGTGAAAGGTGAGGAGTCGGTTTTCAAACATATTGATCAGGAGCAGCTTGTGACTAGGTATGAGGGTGATATGGCTATTCGGAATGCGCTTTGTATTCTTGCGGAGTTGGTAGTCGGGTATGAAGGTAAGGGGAGAGCGAAGGATGGAGAGTGGTTTGAGGAGTTTCGCGATTTTCTTGATTTGCATCCGGAGGAGAAGGCTAGGTTGATTGCTGGGACTGTTGAAGCTGTGAAGAATGCTGGAGTTTTGCCTGGACAAGGAACTGACAGTCATTGAAAAGGGTGATTGTTACACAGCATATCGACACGAAAAAGGTGGCTCATGAGTGTTCCTGGTCTCAAAAAGAAATGTGGCTGACTAGTCCAAGGCTCGAACATGTGCTGAAGGCTTTGGCAAAAAATGCAAAAAGGCAGGTCAGCAAGCTCTTTCAAGCTCTACTACCTTTAGAGAAGATCGACAGGTCATAAACAACTACCTATATCGAACACCCGACCGGTGATGTGATCAGCAACTGAAATTCGACATGCAGCTTGATGTTGTTTGTTGACTAAATTTCTGTTGTACTAAAATATAACCCTTCACTCTGCGTTTGCGCGCTAGCCAAGATTTCCCGCACCATGCTGCGGAACACGCATCAACAGCACGGGGAAAAGCCATACCTCAGAGGACGACTTTACCATGCAGATTGGAAGGCAATGATTAGGGGATTGTCGACAATGGTCATATGCATTTTGTTGAAGCATGAAAGGGGCTTGAACCGAATTCTGCACAGAGCTCATGTTGCACACGCTGACAAACTCGCATATATCAAAGAAGCAGCTACCGCAGCGTCCTTTCGCGTTCTCAATAATTGACTGACGACATCATTCGAGTCTGCTTTCGTGTCCGGGAGTTGCTCGAGTAGTGTCGAACCAGGACTGCAAGCACGGGTGAGGTGGAGGGCATTGAGCACACACTTCGCAGGACTGTTCCAACATATCAATAGGATCAGATGTGAACAACCAACAGCGAGGAATGGTGCCAAACTTCAAAAGGAGCTTGCCGTCTGTCACGCCGTGAACGAAGGTACGCTTGATCTCTTTGTTGGATCTCCCTCCAGTGTCCATCCAAATTCCATTTCTCCAGGTCTTCTATTGTCCGAGCTCTTCTCAAGAATGCTATAAGCTTCCTCGGAGTGTGAGGCTTCCAGCATGTGGCCACCCAATCCGTGAGCAATGTCGAATAGGCGAACACACTGATGGATCATAAAGAGTCTGAACATAAGAGAGAGCTCAGCGGCAAGCTCTATAAGAACTTGTGTTCATATACGTGAACTCGAATTAGATGTTTGGTGTCACTTAAGTCTGCCTCGGTTAAGGAGACTACGAAGCACAGGTACAGATTAGGGACCTCGACAGAAAGTCAAGACGATGATTAGATTGGGCTCCTCGACAACCACGAGCAGCATATTGGAAGGAACGAGTATGGCGGTTGTTCCACACCTGCCACGAACATGAGATAAGTAACACGAAAATGAGCTCACTATTCTCATACTCCTCACATGCTAAATACGCATCTCTCATAATGGCTGCTGAAGACATTACGGTTTCAAAACAGTATTTCTTGACATTGTTGAGAAGGTATGTCTTCCTGATATTCTCGGTGCTGCTTTCTAACGAATCCCTCAGAGCCGAAAATACTGTATGAATGCAACATGTTACCTGATCTTATGCTTTACTGACTTGGCTACAAGTACGGAACCCAGACCGAAGATACTATTGAGATACCAATATCCGAATATGACTCCTTGGTACTGTGCAGCCGGTCATACAGCAAATACATATCATACTGACAGTGGGCAGCGAAATGCCGCCCGCGAATTTGAGGCCCTAAAGAATGCTCTGGTTGCTGCTGGTACTCCCGTCGAATCCATTCAGATCCTAATAAATGCTTCCATTGTTCCCACACCTGCGCACGCTGATGACGACTCCTCTTCCTGCCGAACTTCGGAATCATATAACAGTTGTGTCCCAGCTCAGGAAGGTGAACATAGCGAAGTCTGGACCAGGTCCTTGGCATCACAAACAACCAAGGCAGACGATAAAGGAGCCCCGTTAGCTGAACAGAGCATCTTGAAATCCGAGACCTTTGACGACACCTATAAAGAAGAAGAAAAACCGGAAAGATTAGTGCATCTCAACGACAATCCTGGCTCGAACTACGAAGCACGCTCGATCATACTCCGAGAGTTACCAGTCACCGCCACCCTCTACGACGTCACCAAGGCGATTAGAGGAGGATTGCTTCTCAATGTTTTTCTCCGATCAACCAACCATACAGCACATGTGGCTTTCGTCGAGCCTGCTGCTGCATGGCATTTTCTTGAGTATGTGAAGCAGAGTGATCTTCACATCAAGGGCAAAAGAGTACGACTTTAACTCTCGGGTTCCGCTATTCTGCTAACCAGGCTGCAGGTCAGTGTTATTTGGGATCACAAACAGAATCTCCTTCCGCCCCGAATTGCGAGGAACGTTTACCATCAGGGGGCCACCAGAAACCTTGTTATTCGTTTCCCCAGCAAGGAGGTCACCGCAGAAATCATTCGGGATGATCTGGAGCACATCCACTGTCTTGAGGTGGTACGCATGGTTTTCCAAGACGGACACGTCTGGATATCTCTCAATAGCATCAATCATGCTTTGAATGCCCGCAGCTGTATGATGACACGAAAGCGGTACAAGGACTCACGCATTGAATTCTACCCAGACGAATGTGCACAATCTTTGCCATCAGTGATCAAATCGTCGAAACCGAGTAATGTAATCAAAATGAAGCCAACAGCTATTGCATTCGATAACCGATTCGGAGTATTCCTGGCGCACGCCAAAGGTGAGGACAGAGGTTCAGGTTTCGAGTCATGAGCGTTTGCAAACTCACAGCAAGGATGGTTGAAGAAATCCGACCTCCTACCAATCCCAAAAGTGGACAAACAATTAATACGGCATATCCCAGTCGTCGCGTCGGGATGTCCACGAAGAAACGTATCGTTACGCACGTATTGGAGGGCCAACAGGCAGTATGTGGTAGCCGCGACAGTGATAGCGAACCCAATTTCAAGGACGTACGTATTTTGGTTAAATAAATAATTCTTATCACTTTACAGTATCAGCTGTATGATTTTGATGCACCTTCGCAATGCTGTGGCTCAAGCCTTCACATTCTTCCAAATGGTTGTCAAACATCCCTAAACTCCATTCACTACACTAGCCCTCAATAAGCTTATTCTCGAGCAAACAGACCTGCCATGCCCATACCAGTACCGATACACATAGACACAACACCAAGGTCTTGACCCTGTCTCTCCAATTCGGGCATCAGTGTGGCGAGCTGCCTCAGTCCAGTCATACCCAAGGGATGTCCGAGTGCAATTGCACCACCCTTGGGGTTGACCTTGGACTCATCAATGCCGAGTTTCCTCACACAGTAGATTGCCTGACTGGCAAAAGCCTTGTTGATCTCCCAAATTCCCACATCCTCCTTGCTAATGCCAGTGTAGTCCAACAATTTCGGGATCGCAACCGCCGGGCCTACACCCATCTCATCTGGTAGACACCCAACAACCTGCGTGCCCACCCACTTGCCGATAATACTCGATGTCAACCCAAGCTCATTGGCAGTCGATCGTCGCATGAACAACGTAGCAGCTGCACCGTCGCTGACCTGCGAAGAGTTCCCAGCCGTGCTGAATCCATCCTTTGCAAACGCCGGCTTTAATTTCGCCATCTTTTCCGCGCTAGCATCATGTCTAATTCCATCATCTTTATCCACGACTACTTCCTGAGGTGCACCCGTCTTCGCTTCATCTTTGACATCCCACTGCCGTGTCTTGACTGGCACAATCTCCTTGTCGAACAGCCCTTCTTTCTGCGCTTTACTCGCTTTCCTGTGACTCTCCGCCGCAAACGCATCCTGGTCTTCACGGCTAATGTTATACCGCTTCGCAACGTTCTCGCTCGTCTCGCCCATAGGCATGATACAATCTCGCGCCTCCTTGCGCGGACTATTGCGCAGATCATCCCAGATATTCACGGGTATAGCTCTACTCCCATAGTTCTTGGTCATGGATTCCATCCCCGCGGCCACACCGACGTCAATGCTGCCTACTGTGATTGCGTGCGCGATACTCGTGACTGATGCTAACCCGCTAGAACACGCACGGTTACATGTTGAGAGCGCGGTGCGCTCGCTAAACCCGGCGTGTAATTGCGCCATGCGCGCGGCTTTGCTGCCGCCTAGTTCGGCGAGGACGACACCGACGGCGACATCGTCGATTTTGGAAGGGTCGAGGTTTGGGTTTGCGGAGAGGGTTGCTTTGAGCACGTGGGAGAGGAGTTCGTGGTCGTAGGCGTCGCGGAAACCGCCTTTGAAAGCCCTCGTGACGGGAGTGCGGAGGGAGGAGAGGATTACGATGTCTGTTGGGCGTTTGGTGAGGATTTCTTTTAGGCCCTTTGCTGTTGCCATCTGGGCTGGTTGTGGATGTGTGCTGTTTGGTTGTGGTTGTAGGTGTTGTGGTTGTTGTGGGATGAGCGGGTGTATAACCAGGTTGGTGGGTAGAATGCTTCGGTGGTGGTGATGAGGATGATGTGGAATGCTGCGAAGAGTTTAAGGAACTGGAGGAACCAAAGGAGGAAACTGTAGAGCATGGTACGGTGAGGTTCGACGAGGTATTTTTTTATTTGAGCTGCATGTGCTCCGAGTGTTGAGCTACGGAGGCTTCATCCGGGTTCTCGGCGGGTGGTTGCCGTGATAGTAGTGCAGTGCAGGGGGGCTAGCGAGCTGTGCGATGCGGCAGGGTGCCCCTTCGGATGTGGGAAGCGGCAGAGCTCGGATTTGGGGTTCATTGCTTCGGAAGTGGGGAGGTGAAGCTAAGCAGAATGTGGGGATTTCAGAGAAGTGTGGCGCTTGAGTATGATGTGAGCCACGAGGGGTTCAAGCCACATTGGTTGTCATCGAGGTTCACGAGAACGAAGGCATATCGACATCTAGTGCAGCGTGATGCCTTGTTGAAGTGTATTGTTCACTTGGGAGAACTTCCTAACTTTAGCGTACCTCCAACAGCAAGGTCATTACACATTTGACAAGTCGGTATCAGGCGAAGGCAGGGACGCAGACGTGCCTGATTATCATCAACATGGCATTCAACGCCTCAATC
>Ga0181469_100048_pt1 | contig 30136 bp, 32 predicted proteins | sample InSIn2SAF170_2_FD_119081 | JGI IMG/M metagenome (GOLD analysis project Ga0181469, IMG submission 119081) | Clean room microbial communities from NASA Spacecraft Assembly Facility at Jet Propulsion Laboratory, Pasadena, California, USA -... ... | reverse complement strand
GATCTCTTGCAGGTAGCCTTTGAGGATTTCAGGCGCAAAGTTCGTGATAAAGTTCTTTGAAAAAGTGTCGTACTCCTTTTTCTGATCTGATGATAGCCCATTTGGATTGCCATACCGTACAAACAACCTGTTCAAGTTTGCATAGGACCACTTTCTTGACTTCCACCAATGACTCTGTTCCCGTTCGTCAATGTCTTCCAACATCGCGCTTGGAGGTGGTTCCTTAGTAATCACTCTTAAAAAGAGTGTACACCAATCCACCGTAGCTTGATGTGTCTGCAGTGGTTTCGGTAGTTCGTAGTATACTGCGTGTTTGTAGCATTTCACCACTATTCTCAGCATCTCGGCAGCTTCCAGACTAGTCTCATCCACGAGCCTGCCACCAATTGCGAGGATACCTGGAAATGCAGCCTCCACCACTTTGTCTAAATTCTGCCTCTCTTGACCCGACATAAATCTGTATGTTCGGCACACGGCCAACAGACATTGTAAGCCCGCAAAGACATGATTCGGTGCCTGGTCACTCAGCAAGGTGATTGTGATATCCATAAATTCAGGCCATTTTTTCGGAAAGTCATTTTGCAGGATGGTCTGCAAAATAGCAACAAGTTGTGCTCGTATCTGCGATGGAGAGTTGGCAAGTACTGGCAACAGTCGGTCGCGGAAGGGTTTTCGTTCAGCGTCTGGTATTGGCTGGTGGACGGGTGTCTCTGTGGGCCATGCTCTCGAGACTCGATTCTTGAGATAGACTGCGGTCGATAGTCGGATCCCCGGATCTTGCTCGGTCTCGACTAGGTTCAGTAGCTGGTCGATGAAGCCGGGTTGTTGTTCGGCAGCCTTCAGAGCGAGCTCGGCTTGTTGTCTAGTTGACTGGTCGGCGGATAGCGTGTGTTGAATCGTAGTTCGGAGGTCCATCCTGATGTGCTCGTTCTGCTACCTGGCATGCCCGAACTCGGGCGGATAACGAAGTTTGCAAACCAGCCAACTGTATCGATACTGTATGTGTAAAAGTATAAGACTGACCACGTCAAATTCGTACTGCAAAAGTGCGTACTTTGCGACTGGACAAAAATAAATACACGCGTGGAGGGACCAACACGAGGCGATGCAGGGTTGATGGATCAATGCGGTGAAAGTGCTTGGCGATCTGGCTCTGGACCTCCTTCAGCTCACAATCAAACACTTCTCGGCAGATGCATGCAAATAGGAACGCAGGGTCTGAGTTAATAGATACTACTGCGTCTGTGAAGTTAGACAGAACTGTCACAGATGTACCGTATGCCAGAAGATTCCACTGTTATGGTTGGTTCGAGCAAACGTGTTTCCCTCAAGAATCTACAAACTAGAAGCAACAACACCTGATTGCCAGCCTCAATCACGTACGCCAGTAACCACCAACACCTTGCACGCGTATACAGAGTGCATTGCAGGGACTTCCGTCGCATGTCCAGAAGCATGAGCTGTTGATTCCACAGCAACATCTCCCATCATCTTCAGTGTGTCTTTTGTTTCAAGACATTGAAGATCTGCCGTTACACAAGGAAACAAAAACAACTGTGGAACACAAACGCCACGAGACAACCCCTGGGTCTAACTGTCGTTGTTATCCGCAACCTCCAACAAAACCGCTGTAGCACAGAACCCTGCTCTATTCACCTGCCAACTCAGAAGATCAGACCCTTCTATGTCAACCATGTACGAGCTTCCCTTCGTATTGAAGGCCCAGAGGTAGATGTTCGTGCTGTTCTGAATGTCGACCATATGCTGCTGACATGACTCTGTGCCCAAGCAACTAGCCGTGTTGTAATTCTCGAAGAAGTTGTATAAACCACTGCCATAGATGTAGATATCAGAAGAGTTGACAAAGCGAGCGCCCCATGTTCGAGCACAATTGTTGGCAGTGCAATCGTCGAAGGTTGGGTCGTTCCAGGAAGCTTGTGGTGTGAAAGGAATTTTGGAGTTCGGGTTGCCTTGGAAATACGCGGTTTCTGTTTGAATAACTCCGGCGAATGTATTTCGGGTGTTAGACCACTGATAGTTGTACAGAGTGCTGTGCTCGGCGGATGTGCCATATAGCCAGTTTGGTCCATCACCTTCTATGAGGAAACCACGGCCATTGTAGATCGTGACTTGGTCTCGAGTTCCAAGGTCGAGTTCGTGATCAGACACCCAACCCCACACATTCTCGAAGTAACCATTGGCCTGTGGGGTGATATGAAGAAGCAAGAACGCTGCAGTGCAGTCAGTCACAGAACTGTCAGTTAATGAGACCTTTGTGCCCGGAGCCTTGAGACATTTGTCTTGCTGCATTTCCGTCCCCGCCGTAGCACCGATCCTGAAATGAGCATCCCACATGCCAGCAGAGCCTTGGGTGGCGGCGACAACGTTCCACTCCATTACAATAGCTCCAGGAGTCGGGCCTTTAGTCTCGAAAATCAAGTCTTGAATCTCAATGGTCGACAATTCTCCTGGAGTACCAATCTTCCATATCGGTCGAGGGTTACTTTGATCCTGGAAGTTGGAGCCTGTGCCCATGATAATCGAGTAAAGCTCGCCAACAATCTTGACATTGGCAGGCACATTGATAGTGTCAGAGACTATGTATGCTCCTTTGTCAAAATAGGCAATCTTGCCCGAAGAGGCCGCGTTGTCCAAGAATCTTTGCATAGCCTTGGTGTCATCTATACTTGTTAGCAGGCGATGGCGCTTAGGTTGGAGACGTCCTACCAGTACTGCCATCTCCTTTAAGCCCGTTAGCAAGTGCACTTGAAAATTCGCCGACGTCGACGTCCTCATACTGCGGCTTGGAACGAGTGAACCAATTTCCGTTGCTATCAACCAGCGAGGCTGGCCGTGACACTGGCGACAGTGTTTGTTGAATGGTCATCTCTTGTGCAGTGTAGCTGTTTTGAGAAGTGTTTCCGTAAGAGCAAACAGTGCCATTGAAGGATTGACCGTCAAGTGATTGGGCAGCGGTAGTCCAAGCATTGCCTTGAGCGAACAGATCAATCTTCTGGCTGCCGGGCAGGATGGTTCTTGCTGAAGTACCACCTGCGGCGGCAATTGCTTGTGAGGCGCCAGTGAAATCGACATTCTCTAGCATGAGACTACCTGCACTTTGAGGTGAGCTGTAGCCTGGCGCATATGGCGTCAAGATGCCTTGGGTCGCAGAGATAGTGCTGTCTACGACGATGACGGAGCCCACAGCCTGGTTGCTAAACCCACCACTCGTCATGTCAATGCCGACATCGCACCCGGTGATTTGCAGATCCATAAAGAGCCAAACCCAGTCAAAAACCAGCTGAATGGCTGTACCCGAGTTGCTGATTTGCAAACTTCGGGATGTGAACTGTTGACTTCCCAGAGTAGCTCCGATGGCTCCTCCATCGATGATGATATCTGACATGAAACCACCGGAACCGTTCTCCATGAAAATGCCCTGCTGCTGGTTCTTTGACTCGCTCTTGGACCTCATATTGATCTTGATATTGTTTAGATGTGTAGCTTGCGCAACCTGCCAGTGAATGCCTGTGGCGGTGAGAGGTGCTGTTGTCATATCGATAACAATATTCCGCAGCTGGCGAAAAAAGTTGTTCTGGTTGGCATACCATTCACGTCCGCCGGCCGAGGGGATGTAGATATCCGCATCGAATACTGCGAGACCGATACCCGCGGTGTAACTTGCAGCAACTTTGATCGTCGGAGGATTAACAGCATCGCCAACGATTTGTGTAGCATAGTACATGACCAGAGGCCCTGATACCAAGTAAGTACCTGAAGGTATGTACACCAGAGCTGGGGTTATTGTTGAGGACTCGCAAAAGGAACCAACAGACGCATTGCCGCCACCGCATCTGTTCCCTGGCGCTTGAATCGCATTATTTATACAATCCGTTGCGTCAGTAGTGCCGGTATCTGCAAAGGTTAGTGCGATGCTTATAGCTGATATTAGCACTTACTGTCGCAACCATAATCGAGAACATTTCTGTACGCTGGATAAGAGGCATCTGACTGGAAGGCCACTTTACCAACATGATCGTAGGCTCCTAGCCACCATTCGGCTGACACCGGCAATACAGCAGTCAAGCTGGCCAATAGTCGGATTAGAGAAGACCTCATAATGACAACGATACCTCGACCGCGAACTCGTCCACAATGAGTCCCCAAGTGATGAGGATAGCAGCCCTGCTAATGAAGTGTGGCCAAGGTAGGCATGTTGTGCTGATCATCCCAGCTGGTATGTGACCCACCAGCTCATTTCCACACGAGCTGTAAGGAATGAGTCTCGGAATGTCAACCCTTCCAGCATCAAAATAGATTTTCAACTTGAGCCAGCGACTTTTCAAATGATTGACTAACACAACCACTGAACATTCAAGCCAACGCACAATATGAAGCCGACAGGAATCTTCTATATCTGCATCCAGTTGCTGATCACGTTTCAGTTTGCATCAGCAGGAAATATTGAGAGACGGCAGAACGAGAAGCAGACAGAAAAGATGTGAGCGTGCTCTGAAAATCACAGGGGCCACCGCTAACAACATCTCGAGATGTGGCACAGATCAGTATTCATGCAACAAATTCTGCTGCGCTGTACCATGCGACAGCAGCGACAACTGCCCCGACGAAACATTGGAGAAGATGGGATTCGCGCGATTCGGTGAAATCGTCGCACGCGAATGAGATCGATACGCCGACCGGTTTGATTTGAAGATATCCACGGACTGAATAACAATCCCTTTTCTTGAGGTGCAAGGGATGAGTAACGTCTTGCGAATTTGCCTGAGAAGAAATACAGACACCACAAGACGATGAAACATACCTTGACGCAAAAATTGACGGCTGAGTTCGATCCTTCAAAAGATCAGGAGATGGAGGCCAATCGGGAATAGGTGTTGGAAGATATCGTCGATCATTAGTATACTAAAACGCCTCGCTCCTGTGATTGCAAATTATCATTGAGTTACTGCTCAAATCCCGACCATCATGTTCTCGTGTTATGCAACAGACTAGCGTCTTGACGTTTAGGCCTATTTAACTACTGCCGTATGCTTTCTTAATTTCCTCTTTGTATCTCTCTTGAAGCTTCTTTCTCTGCAGCTTCTGTGCAGGTGTGAGAAATCCCTGGAGGTGTCAGTATCAAGGTACCAAACCAAGGGCATTAGTAACTTACGTTCTGCGGTGTCCACTCTTCGTCAGCAAGCACAACGCCATCGACAATCTCAATCCCGGAAAGACCACCATCCCGTCCAGCCTTCTGTACTTCTTTGAGCACGGCGGCGTTGACTTTCTCGTCATGTACCAGTTCTTCCAACGATGACTTACCGACGCCATTTTGCGAGGCCAACTTCAATAACACATTCTCTACCGGGACGACGATAGCAATAGGCTTAGCTTTGTCTTGCTGAGCATAGCAGCAAATGTTGGCGATGAGGGAAGAGGCTCTGTATGTAGACTCAAGCTTTTCGAGGGCAATGTACTCTCCATTCAACGTTTTCACCAAGTTCTTCTTTCGGTCAATGATTCTCAAATGGCCATTCTTATCGAACTCGCCAATATCACCTGTCTTGAACCACTTGTCGTCAGTGATGGCTTCCTTGGTTTCTTCATCGTTGTCCCAATAGCCTTCAGTAACAGCATCACCTCTTATCCAGATTTCACCTTGGGGTGGATTGTTCGTCGAGAAATAACCTGCATCTTCAAAGTCTACGAGCTTGATTTCAACAGAACCCGGAATATCTCCAAGAGTGTATGGGTTCCACTCGAGAGGGTCCTGAATAGCACCCATGGCAGACGTCTCAGTCAGTCCGTAGCCTTGAATCATGGGCGTGATAGCATAGCTGATGAACTTGACAGTATCGACCGAAATTGGACCACCACCATTGAAAGCAATGCGTAAGCGTCCGCCAGTAGCGTCCTTGAGTTTCTTGAAGATCAGTGCATCAAGGACGGCTGCTCCTGGTAAACCCACACCTAAGAGGGCTTCCTTGAGAGCCATAGCTCCCCAGAACATATTCTTCACCACAAAAGAGCCACCGTTGACCCTTGCAATTATACCCTTCTTAACGGTTTCCCAGACTGCAGGGACGCCGATCAGGATAGTGGGCTTGAATTCACGGATGTCACCCTTACAGTTTCGAACTGAAGCATCAGAGAGAGTCTTCGTGGTGCCATAGCCCATGGTAGCGCCCCAAAACATCGTCACATTCTCAAACATGTATTCAAAGATGTGTGATTGTGGTAAATAGGTCAGATTGGAGTCAGCAGGCCCGATGAATGGTGCAACTATGGATTGTACACCAGCCATGGCGGCAACGACGGCCTTGTGCTTGATGGTCACACCTTTTGGAGGGCCGGTCGATCCAGAAGTGTACATGATGCAGGCAAGGTCCTCAGGTGACGGTGGAACTGGATCCACGGGATTGTCTCTTCCATTCTTGACCAGATCATCGAAACTGATGATTTTGAGCTCACCGTTCACTTCTTTCAGTTTGTCGATATCAGCTCGTTTAGCTTCCGGCTCGGTGTTGTAGATGATGTATTTGAGTGAAGGAGCGTCTTTGATGATCTTAGTCAAGACTGGAAAAAGGTTGGGATCGATGAAGATTGCGATTGAGTCTGCTTGCCTGAGTGAGTGTCGCAATCCTTCCTCACCAAGCGAGTCATATGCGGTCACGACGGGGATGGACTGTGCGGATGCGGCGTGCGACATACAAAGCCAGTGTGCGCTGAATGTTTGTTAGTTGCCATTCATGTCAGGTTCATAAACAGACTAACCTGGTAGCACCATATAGATGCATTTTGTCGTCCTTCTTGAGACCAAGATGTCTCAGACCAGAGGCAGCAGCTAGAGCGAGTTGCTCGTACTCAATAAAACTCATGTACTCGTAGCCACTGAGCTCGAAATACGTCCATTTCTTGTCCACTTCCTGCTCTTTTCCGTCCACTATCTTTTTAACCTTCTTATTCTCGACGTGCGTTTTGAGAATCTTTCTCGAGCCAATTGCCTTTGCATTGCCAAACTTAGCAGCGGCTCGCCTGAAGTTCTCGTAGATCGTGCTGACTTCTGCAGATGGCTTGGTGATAAGTTCATCGCGGGCATGTCTGTTGCGTCGAGGTATCGTTTCACCTTTCTTGACTTCATATCCTGATGCTTCCACGGAAAAAGGCGCCCTTCTGTACATGTACGGTTGGACAGATCCTGTAACTCGGGGCTCATTCCTCATAGCATCTTCGGCGTTGGCCATATTGGAGGGAAGCGCGAAGGCGCAGTCAGTGGTAGGTTGAGGTTGTATACCTGCAGTGTAGCAGGCAAGTAGCTTCTGATCAGTTTCAGCGACAAGCGACTGTGCTTGATGAAAAGTGTACGTGGTTTTTGGGCTGCTGGCTTGGAATGATAGTAAAAGAGCAAACGGTTGAATTAATGATTCAACGAATACCCGACCACAATTATCAAATTCAATCTTGTTATGCAACTTGTTGTAACTTCTCCAAGGCCCTCACACTGCGGATGTCCTGCTGCTTGTACAACGTCATGGCCGCCTGTATTTGAGGCGCCTTGGCATTGTACTCTAGCTCGGGTGACACTCGTCAGATGAGGAGAAACTCCTCTCACCTTCACCATTGACCAATAGAGCTTGTGCAAGGATAGCTGCAGTACGTCCTCTCAACCACGATAGGCAATGAAGAATAGACAATGTTTGTTCTGCTGTATTGCTGACAGGAGTGTCTTATGCAGATTGCAGCAGACTCAGTCGAGCCACATCATCTAAGCCTCGAAGCAGCTCGCTGACATGATGTCTCATCCACATCGACCTGTCTTTGACAAGCTGGATTCGGTAGGACTTAGGGTGCTGGACATTGATGAAGGTGGTTTACAAGTACATACTCTACCCACCTGTTCCGTGCTCTAATCATCACATATCAGAGACTTTTGACTTTTTCAGTCGCAACCTCCCCTCCAGCAATTTAGGCATGGTCAATGAGAAATCAACTACCGTGCAAATTGAAGTGGCCGGACAACAATACGAGATACGACAATCACCGGGTCTTCTGACCTCCTCCCGTACTGAGGGAACAACGGGTGCTGCCTTGTGGAAGACCTCTCATCTGGTTGCTGACTGGTTGGCTGACAAATCCAATTCATTGTGGGCAAACAGTCTGCTACATGCTGATGCTACTATCTTGGAACTTGGTTGTGGTATTGCCGGTCTCATCGGCTGTGTATTGGCTAAAAATGTGTCATCTTATGTCCTTACCGATCAAGAGTATATTATGAAGATCTTGAAGGAGAACATTCAAGCCAACGCCATACTGCCCACTACTCCCAAAGGAAAAGGACCATATGGTAAGAGATCAGCACCGGTATCGACTCGCTCTGTTACAAACCCACAGACACTAACCCTGGGCTGGGAGGATATGGACGTGACCGCTCTGGATGAGGTTCTGTCCCCGGAGCAAGTAATTGATATAGTCGTTGCTTGTGACTGTGTTTTCAACGACTATCTGCTTGAGCCTTTTGTTAACGTCTGCGCGAAGATATCTGAAAGAAAAGTTGCGTTCACTCCTGCCATACTCATCGTACAACACTTGCGCTCCGATGAGGTCTTTTCAGCCTTTATGCATCTGCTCAACCACAAATTTCATGTCTGGCGACTGATCGATTCATGCTTGCCGTCTACACTACAAAACGGAAGTGGCTTTGCTGTTCATATGGCTGTTCTTCGGTGAAGAGGTATGCATGCCTTGGTTTACAGGCCTGCGAGCCCATGTCTTTAGTGCAAAATGCTGGTAACTTGTTGCATCGAATGAAGTTGTCACGAAGACAATGTTTTTCTTGGCTCATTTCGTATAAAGCATCATGAGTTTGCCTCAACTCTGTTACAGAAAGAACCGAGCCCAAACAAAACTGAGAGACCCGACCGATCAAAAGGTCATCACACAGCAATCAAACACAGCTCTCTACAACCGATCTCCGGACGTTACCTCTCTCTACTTCCTCCTCTTCCTCTCTCCAATATGAACAACCAGACTTGGTACCTCCTTGCGGCTGTCCTGGCGGCAGTCATCCTGGCCAGTTTTGTCTTGCTTGCCGTGGTTGCCGCAAGGTGCACTCGGCCAAGGCAGGCTGGCCAGCAGTCCGATCACCCGTATGTGCTGAACCAGTGTTGTGAAAGTAAACAGACCGACATCTAACGGAGAACACAGTCAAGAAGATGAGTACGAGATGAGACCACCTAGTCAACGACCAGTATCAGCAGCCATCGATCCTCCAACTCCACCACCCCCTGTTTTTCGACCTTCCTTTCCACTTGGCGAACAAGCACCCCATGGTGCCTTGTTCGCTCGCCTTACAGTACCAGTGAGTGCAAACTTCCTGCCCCCAATACATAAGTACTAATTGTCTTTGCAGCAACCAATCTACCATAGCACCACTTGATTATGATGAATGCAACATGGAGAGACAGGCTGAATGTATAAATGTGCAGGCTAAAAGCATAAGGTGTGCGGCAATGGAGTATAGAATAACTTGGACATTGCAGATATGAGTGAATAAGGATACGACTTTCAAGGAGCTCAACATTGAATCAAACAGCTGCAGGTACAAAGATGGTCTTTCATGTTAACAGAAGACATATACCGCCAATTCAGACATATGTTCTTTACAATTTATTCTCTCTACATGTAACATTGAAGCTTGACAACAGAAACTAGATCTCAATGCGTAGGTATTGGTAGCGTTGTGCTACTCGAAATAAGGGGTCACCAATTGTCATAACTGAAGTCTTGGCATCATCAAGGTCACATTTATTCTCAACCCTCATTCTGTTCCGCTTACCTATATTATGCCACAGCATCCGACCCTAGATATTATACTTGTCCATTCTGGCCGGCTTAGACCAGCTCCAGAAGACCTGGAGGAGTTGAGCGTGCGAGAAAAAAGCCTGAAATGTGACGCATGCATGATTTGGTGATGATCACACCAACATTCCACACTATTGATAACAAATACCACGACGCGATGGCCCGTGCAAGCAATTCCCTCACGCCTGGTCTCTACCTCCTTACCAACGACTGCGATGAAGCACTTCTCGCAGAACTGGATCATTACCAGTGCTAAGCAGCACGCCGTTAGCCCACCATGAGATCAAGCATTTCTCAACTGCTTGCAATAGCATGTTTGCTGCTCCAAGCCTTCGCTTATGTCGACTTTGGCACCGTTACTGGGCCAGCTAGCTTCGTACCTACATTCACAGTTGCTCGACCTCACCAGCTTCCGGACGATGTCTACATGCGTTATGCCTCTCATTACTCCCACATCACAGCTATTGCGCCATCGATCACGTTGTTAGGCAATGGTACACCAGAGACCTTCTGGAGCATGCACTACCACCACAATCCATCGCGTACAAAACAGGGTAAAGGTCTGTTCAGACGTGGTGTGTTCTCAGGTGATTCAGCTACAGCGACTTGTACGCCTTGCGGGAACACGGGTAGTAGTTCAAACACTACCACACAGGGAAGTCGAAGTTGTTCGGTGACGGAGTACACGGTAAGTCTCTTCGACTCCAACGCGGTCAAACAATTGACAAGAGCTACAGGGAGTCTTCCGGTCCGGCGGTGTCGTGATCTCCTCCACCACGGATTACTGCTTTAGCCCAGGATACACAGGTCCCCTCCAGTACGGAGCAAGTACAACGAGCGCTGGTCTTCCCTGTTGTGCAGTTTGCTACTCAGCCAACGCAAATGCCACTGGCAGCTTCATAACGGGAGTGTTCAGCACGACCCCGACCATCCACTCCGGCGGCAATACCAGGCCTACTAACAGCTACGGCCGCAGCACCACACCCACCATCAGTCCAGGAGGCAGCACCAATACAGTCATCGTTACGGCTACCGCCACAACCCCCGTCACGAGCACACTGTCAACGTTAAGCGTGATCACAGTCTTGCCAAACGTAACCACGACCGGCTCCCCAACCGTCTCAACCAGCCTCAACACAATCATAGGATGCGGTACCGCTAGCGACGGTTGCGGCACAGTCAGTAAGTTCTTCTTTCCCCCTCTCCTTCTTCCCACAAACTCAACTAACTTCCTCTCTTCAAGTCGGCAACGGCACAGTCTACCTCGCCCCCTTCGGCTATCCAGCCGTCACATCCACCGGCACAGTCTCCGGCTGCGCACCCACCGTGATTGGCTGCGGCACCATGCTCGCCACAACAGGCATCTTCACCGGCAGCGCCACGCTCACTGCCTGCGGCGAGGGCACCGGCACAGCAACCATGATCGGCTCCGGCACCGTCTGGCCCGCGGGTTTCATGGACATGATCAGCTTCGTTTCGTCCGGCACCGTGACGGGCACCGGCCGTGTCAAGGGCTGCGGCATCTTAACTGGGTCCGGCACATTCACTATCAGCGAACCATATACTACGACCGTCACGCCAAGCGCAACGCCAACTGTCAATATCTACATCAGTTACTGCCCGCCTGACCCCCTGAAGCAGAACCAACTACTGCGAATCGCGAGTAATTTGACCAGCACCAGTCCCGCCAATGGAGGTATAGACGGCAACGGAAGCGCATCGTACCCCGATCTAAGCGCGCAGAACAGATACACGCAAGACGCGCTGCTGAACGTGAACGGCTCAAGCAACTACACACAACTAAACACGACGAATTCGAATTCAACTCTGACGAATCCGCTGTGCCATATCTGTCCCCAAGACAGCGGGATCTGCTGCCCGTTGTTCACAGACTGTGGGGCTGATGGACATTGTCCGTGGACTGCGCTTGAGGCGTGCGGTTATGCGCGATTTGGCGTTAATCTGGTGGATATGAGGAATAGTAGTTCGAGTTTGGGGATGGAGGAGTTGCCGGTGGGAGTGGGGTATGGGGTGGGAAATGCTAGGTTGAGGGCTCCCGGATTGCCGGGGTCGACGGGTGGGACTGGTAGTGAGGATGTTGTTGGCAGGAGTTTGAGTGGCAAAGGGGCTTTGCATGAGCATGTGCGGAGGCATGCGAGGGGAGCTCATGGGTTTGGGCATTAGTTGTGAAATTATTCTTGATCCACATGACCTCTGCAAAGAGACGCATCGAATTTTGAATGGAGGTGATAAGCATTGGACTTTCACACTCATCTGGTGTAATCTAGCTATTGGGTATCTCGCGCAATCGTTCCCATTTCCCTTTCTTCCCTGAACTCCATCGCTTGAAACAAAATCACGTCTTTGCAGACCATGAACAAAAGATTCAGGTAAAGGTCCATATATCCAGCATCGGATCCGGCTCCTTATCAGCCTCATCCTTCACGAACAACCTCTTCGGAATCTTCCATTCCACAACTGGCTCTTTCTTACTGTCCTTCTTCAATTCACTCTCCAACATCGTGACATATCCATGATCCAAAAAGTCCTCCAAACTGTACTGCTGCTTCGTGAATTGCTCACTGACGATTCTCGCTATACTCGACACAGTCGGATGATAGTGTGACTGCAGTGTTTCCAGCTCCCACAGACTTGAATCAATAGCGCCTGTTCGCTGTGGATCTTTCTCTTCTGGATCGTAAGGGTCGACGCCCAAGTTGTCTTTGCTTTTGGTGTACGGTGGATATGGATGTCTGTGGAGCATGAACGTACAGATTGGGTGCGACTTGAGGAGGTTGTATATAAAAGGTATTACTGCGACGATCGCAGCTGGAGGGGCGAAGAGTGCGAGTCGCGAGAGTCGCTTGATGAATGAGGCTATTGTGGCGGCTGGTAAGTGGTTCGTGGGAGCCAGGAAGATGTCTAGGTGTCGAAGGAAGCGTGAGCGGTACTTGCTGTGTAGAATGTCTTGGTCCAGAAGTGTATAGAGTCGTGAGTAGAAATCTGGATAGTCGAGATTACGAGAGATGATAAGCTGGAATAGGCCCTGGAGAGCGGGAACTGCGAGACTGAGATCTGAGCTGTTGATGCAGTCGGTGTAGAAGTCCATTAGCATCTCTGGTCGTCGTAGTGAGGAGAGCACATCGTGCGATTGTAGTTGCTTGAGGAGGGCCTTTCTTTGAGATTTGGTCATGGGTGCAGAAACTGCGCTGTACCACTGTTTGTCTGCCATGATTGAGAAGTTGTGGAAGAGGCCACGGTACAGCGATTAAGGAATGAACCAATGTACACTGCTAATAAAACCTGAAGAACATGTCAACTTCTACACTGGCATTCCCAGCAACTTTTTTGATGGAGTTCTCCGTGTGCAATATCTTCGGCTAAACTCCGGCAATGCTCAAGAATAACCATTTGAACCACGGTTGTGACGTCGTAGGCTGGCCAGCTCAGCTGATGCATATCGAGCTCCCCTCCTGGTAATTCGAACTCCTTCGAACTCCGCGACAAAAGTCGCAGAATTGAGTGTTCAGACGAAACAACTCAGTTAACGCTTGATCACCACAGTGGTTCACTACATCTGCTATGTCACAGAGTGAGCATAGTGCCCGACAGATCATAAGTACACAGTACTGTCGACCAGTGACCGGCTACTAATCAGCCTACTACATGTCCGTACTGCTAACCGGCGGTTTGTCATTCCATTCGCTGAAGTAGTTTGTGCCTCAAGGCAAAGCTCCACATGAAGGCAAGGACTAATGGTAGGTGATGCTGAGGGTAACCCCTTTGCAGTCGATGTCAACATCATCTACACCGCCATACCCTTCTAGCAGTCTGAGTCAACTACACGCAGGAAGCCCAAGCACCGCAGTCATGGAATTCACACCAAAACAGCTCTCAAGGCGTTTTTGTTATGGCAGGGTGTCAGCAACATCTAACAGGCTACTCTGTAGTCGTGGACAGGTGTTGATCCTTTCTCTGTGTTTGACTCTTGATTGAGCCAAGCGCTTTACGAGGCAGATTGATGCTTGAAGCTCTGGCTGGGTCATCTGTGTCGAGAGTTATGAGAAAAGCCAGTGAGCCATTATTTGAAGGCAACATCACAGGACATGCCAGTAATGCGAGGAACTTTGGCCGCCAATGGTTGTGCTTCTGCTTTCGGGAATGACAACCGCTTACGCAAAGTTCTCAGATATTCCTCTTTTCGGCCATTTTCGTTGATCCAGGCCGCCACGAGTTTGCCCCAGGCACAATTCCAGACTTTTCAATAAGCAGGCCCCTTTTACAGATGCAACCACATACAGACAGTCCGACTAGAATAGTTCGGGATTAAGCAGACGCTTCACTCCTCACGAGGCAATGCCACTAATCCGAATCGAGTTTAACATAAAATTATTGCCTCAACGCCTTACGCTTAGCCACGAAAAGTCCTTCCCTTCAACATATCAACTACCTATCATACTGGTCAGGACTGCTACATGGAGACATAATGGGGATCCTCCATGGAGTTGGGAGTCGTCGAGAAGCCGATGTCCGACCGATGTAGCGCGCAGGAGCTAGCAAATGGAACGTGCATCCTTGCGTGTCTGCACCACAACGAACTTTGTGCGATATATGTCTTCAGGGACTTTAGGACTGCCTGTGGCTCTACAAAGTGGCGAAGTAAGCAATACCGCAGCGCATGACGAAATGTGAACTCGAAGCTCGCCAACGATCATGGCGGTGGGTTTTGTCAGTGACAGGACTACGGCCAGTGACAGGCTTCTTTGCACATAAATATGTGTAGGCATGGCTCCAGCACCGCACTTCCATTGCAAGCAATCTGCGGTGCTCATTAGTCTTCTCATGGCGCCTGTTCTGTCTAAGAAGCTGTCGAGCCTGAAGAGTGGCAAGAGAAAGTTTACACGACCAGTAGCACCTACCTCACACACTACCGCACAATGGAACGATATCAAGCCAGTTTTTACGAAACTGTACATTGATGAAGACAGAAAATTGGAAGAGGTGCGGGCCATTCTGGGTCAACGGCATGCTTTCTTTGCTACGCAAGTGAATCAACAAACAAAATTGTCGTTTTTCTGACATTCATTCCAGGGAGAAAATGCTCAAGATGCATATAACTAAATGGAAAATTGGCAAGAACCGAAGCGCAAGTGGACTTTCAAAATAACACAACAGCATCGAATTCTAATATGTTCTTCAGGCAAGATTGAATTGTCATGCCCTTCGGATTTTCCGACAGGCACAGGTAAACGGACAACAAGTCTCTGTGACCATCAGAAAGCAGCCAACAACCTTGGACGACGTGAAAAAGCATTTCACCAAAAAGGGAATAACGGATTTGGACGACTTATGTGATCAATTGCCGAATTCTCCTACGCCGTCCGATGTTAGCTACAGGTTTGAAGACGAGGGTCAAGAAGTCTTTGATACCGAAGAACATGGGAGCATACCCTGCTGGCGCCATAGCTCTGGAGAGCGTGACGAAGAGGAACAGTGGGACACCGCCAACGACCCCAATATGCTAGGTTTTCCTACTGCCACAGCCAGCCTGAATTCCTTTACACCGACCCAAGACAACGACACTGACCTGTTCTATGACAACTTACCTGACGACATTTTTGCGTCTCAATTCCAACGAAGATTGACATTGGAAGACGATCAACCTCAAACGGACGATAGTAATGCCAATATTGATGCTACAGGCCACCAGGAGGATACAGTCTTGCTACAACTTGGATGTCTGCTCGCCATGACACTCGGTAGTATTCGTCCAAAACCTCCTGATCTGGGACCGAGATGCAAAGGTGTAGCAATTATAAATGCTCATGCTGACGCTGTGAAACGAAAAAACCAGGACGAAGCCTACTACTGGTACCACAAGGGTTTAGATATGATGGAAGAAATGACAAAGGTGCCGGATCCGTTTTCGATCGTTCACATCTGCGATCTCATGCGGATCGCCTTGACCAGTAACAACGACGCAATGCCAGAGGCGATGCTGAGCTATGTTTCCAGGATGAAGACGCCGAATTATCCTGATCACCCCCTGAAACTACTTGTTGTCTCTGTCATGAAAGCAAATAGTTACCAACAGGCACGGTGGCGCCTCCTAGGTCTGGTGTACCAAAATGCCATCGAGATGACCACAATTAAGTTAGGCGTGGAGCATGCAGTGGTCAAGGCTTTGAAACGACGATATGAGGTGTTTCGTTCCTTCGAATGAGAATCTGTTATTCTGGATTTTGGCGACTCATTATTGGTCGTTCTTCATCGCCGGTCAATGGTTCGTTTGAGGCAGGTACAATTCGGGCTCTCAAGTCCGGTTTCTCAAACTTTTTGTCAAAGGGCCACATCGGCCTCTTGATTCTATGATGGCCCAATCTTTCCAAGTCTTGGTCAACACCGCCTGGTGTCAGAGCCAACATCCGATCTTTGGCCATGTCGTATAGCTCTGGTTCCAGATATCCAATCTTGACAATTACTATGTCGGCGTTGCGGGGTTGCAGGTTCAGATCAGTAAAGTCTTTCTCAAGGTGGTATGGCTTCCTTAATTCCGTCAGAATAGCAAATACACTTCCAACTTGCAATACAACTTCGATTCGAGCATGAATGTCACCTGTCTTGATAGCGTGTACCCGACCAGTCATTGTGACCGGCCCAGCATGAATATTGTCCACTTCTGCCCCAGCAATCACTGTGATTGTTGCTCCAACTCCTGCCTCCACAGCTTGTTGCACAGCTTTGGGTCCAGGAATGCTCGCGTATATCACTGTAGGTCCGTCAGCGGTCTTGAACTCAGGTCTCTCCAGTAACCTCGTCAATCCCCACGTGACATCGCCCGAGCCGCCAGCAGTCGGATTATCCCCAGAATCAGAAATAAAAAACGGCTTCTTCACGCTCATTATCGCAGCATCGATACATTCCTTGTAACTCCCTGTCCGCGCCACAAACGCAAACTCCTCATGCACGTCCCAGAACAAGTTCGCTAACTTTTCAGCACCGTGTCTCACAGCGCTTTCCTCCCACCCAGTAACAACCACAACAGCACAATTCCTTGGCTCATCGGCCCAAGCATACCCAACCCAAACCGCCGCATCAAGCACACCGTCCACCTTCTCGATTCCAGCAACAGCCTCATACAACTTCTTCCCCGGATCAACCCTCGTACTCGTCTGTTCGCCCGGCAACAAAACAGGGATCGGCACCCAAGCCTTAATCGGCCTTTTCTTGTTATCTCGCTTCAAAACATCCACCAACCCACGACACGCCCGCTCCTTCGTCTCTCGAACATCCACATGCGGCGCCGTCCGATAACACGTCACCAGATCGACACCATGACACAAATCGCGCGACACATTCCCATGTAAATCCATGCTCGCAGCAACAATCACATCAGGCCCAATAACAGCACGAATACGTCGCAACAATACAACCTCCGCGTCATCCATGTCCTCTACCACCATTGCGCCGTGGATATCAAACCACAGCCCGTCTAGTTTCCCGTCTAGATCGCACATGATTTGAGACAGGCGACGCACGATTTCTGCGGCAAGGCCCTCAAACGCGGACTTCGTGACGATACCGCCGGGGAGAGCGTGGCCGATAAGGGCGCCGTGCCATGTTGCGGCTTTACCGAGAGGGGCTTTGGGACCGAGGAAGGAGGAGTATTTTTGGGTGAGGATCGAGGAGCCGCGGAGAGGGTGGAATGCGGGGGCTGTGGTGCGGGAGGGGGTGAAGGTTGAGGTTTCTATTGCGAGGCCGGCGATTGCGATGTTTGGTTTGTGGTTGGGAGAGGGGGAGGGGGAGAATATAGATGGGAGGGTTGAGTGGGCTAGGATTTGGAGGTAGGAAAGCATTTGTGGAGATTGTACTGCTATTTGCTAGGTGTAAGAATTGGCTGCTGTTGATTAGCGTCGTGATTGACTACCACTCGTGAAACTGAAACAATTAATCTTTTCACCAGAGAGTATACACGAAGATCGGTATAACACTCTCTCCACGCCCATAACCTGATGGAGCAGCGGCAGGTAGGATCAAGCCTCGCCAGCTCCTTAGTCTTCTCGAAATCTGAGGCAGCTAAGCTAATAGTCTTCACCAAAGCATTGATGGGTAATTTGGATTCCCATTTGCAGTAACATTCAATGTTTCGACTTCGGGACATCCACAACGAGTCAGACAACCATAAGGCGCCTCAAACACGTTCAGGACTAGCGGTGGTGTATAGTATATTACGATGGAAGTTGGAATCATTGGGAATGAGGTAAGCTAACATGACCAGATGACTGCACGGATAATTCTCGGGATATCTTCCACTTACTCGGTACGTTGTCTGTTCGACATTATATAAGCTCGGCCGACCTATAAGCGATTTCGGTCGAGTCTAGCACAAGAGCCGACCTACTTTACTAAGCACATGTACAGCTATAAATTGATTTCAATGTACCTTGTGAGCTCATATTGTACATGTCCAACATTGAATGTGGGCCTCACCGACGATCGTGTTCGAAGCAAGAAATGTATAAGATGAGCAGTTCCCGTGTTGAAACCATGGTTGTCTACATTCCCATTCAGCAGCTACACCAGGCAAGCCACGGCATAGGCAGACCTCCGTTCGATTGAAGAATTTTCCTTAAAGAACAACATCTCAAAAGAACAAGATCCAAACCATACACTTCAGCAAAAGCCCGCTCTAGCTCTTCACAATCTGCAAGCACAAGCACCGAAAATGGCGACTTCAACCTCTACTCTCCCACACATTCTCCTCATCGGGTCAACAGGTCGCACAGGCCGACTTGTCGCCAGTGAAGCTCTATCCCGAGGCCACACCATAACAGCCATAGCCCGCAAGCCAAACAGTCTCGATGAATACCTGACTTCTCTCCCCTCCACACAACGCTCTCAAATCAACGTCGTCAAAGGCGATCCAACATCCGAAGCCGACATGACCAACGCCCTCACCACAGCCTTCACCCACGCCTCCTCCAAACCCGTCGTAATCGTATCTACGCTCGGCCAAACCCGTGCCTCCGGTAACCCCTGGGCAGCCACCACAAGTCCAGCACTCTTCATGACCCATGCAGCTGAAGTACTCATCAAATCCATCAGCTCTCTCTCCACATCTCAGCGATCACAAATCAGCAAACTCGTCGCCATGTCCATGTTCGGCGCCACCGGCTCATTCGACAACCTCCACTGCGCGATCAAACCAGTCATGAAATACAGCAACATGAAGCAGACGGTCGATGATCACGATGCGATGGATGCCGTTGTCAGGGGTCAGGATGTGGTGAATTGGGTCATGGTCAGACCAACTATGTTGAAGGAAGGCGAGAGACAGGAGATTAGGGTGTTTGGAGAGGATGGCCATGCTACTGGTTGGTGGGATAACCTTGTGCCGAGTGGGATTACTATGGCTAGTGTTGCTGGGTTTTTGGTCGATGTTGTTGTGGATGATAAGTGGGATCGGAGGACGCCTGTTATTGTTAACTAAACTTCCAAGACATAGGAAGTCATTAGGACGGTCATAGTGATCAATTATAGAAGGTAATGCATGCCCCATTTTCCGAGTAAATATGCTGGCTGAGTAGATATCACTATGTCTTGTACTCGAGCTCGTTGACTCTTATTGAATAGCTTTGCTTATCCAGAAGCAACATTTTCCACCTTTCGACAGAAAAGAGCTGCATTCAGTATCGTACTCAATCAACTGTATCCTACTCTATCACTTGCCCATCGCCACACTACACTGACAAACAAACGCACTCCCATACGCAATCCAGCACACAACACAAAGATACCACACATACCTACCTAGCTACCAATTTCTATACATCCATCCATCCAGATGAAACCGCCCTGCTACTAAAACACGTATACCATCTTCGCATCCTTCACAACCATCCACCTCCCAACCCAGCGTACTGTACAGTACAGTATACATCAAAACGTGTTTCGCACCAATAGGAAACATTAGAAACCTCCCGCAAAGTCTCCGATTAACTACAAGGATACATGGTTACATAATTATTCAGGCTAACTACATTGTACAGTCATTGTACATATGTATACTACTATACATTCAAAAACTCTCCGCTCCTCATCCACACTCCTATTGTACATCGCCCCGATACTTGTGGGTTCTCGTTTTCAGTACACCAGATGGGGCGCCTGATGTGCACTCGCTTGGAACGATTACGAGCCATGGCTGTTATACCAGTATGGACCGCGAGGGAGTGGACACCCTGACGGTGTACGATATTGTGTTCATGTAAGCTGCTTACTCACCAGCTCGGTTGGTTATATATAATAGTGTGATGTACCCTGAGCTGGTATGGGTTGTATGATTTTTCCAGGGATAATGAGCTGAAGTATTTTTGTACCAACTGATCCATGCAGTTGTGACATAGTGGGATCAATTACCAGAGCCATTCATACACATTCCCTTCCCACCCTACATACTAACAACATCACTCTCCCTCCCCCACCCCCGGGTCATTCACAATGGCGGCCCCTAACGCAACAACAACAACAACAACAACAACCACCACTACCAGCAACAGCACAGTGCCCGCCACAAAGAAAGGAGTCTGGGACGACTCAAGCTTCGCAGCGGACTACCGCAAACGCGAAGCCTTCACAGGCAACTACGCGCTCGACCTCCTTCGACAGATGGATATATCCTCTACAACAACAACACCGATAAATTTCCTCGATCTAGCATGCGGCACAGGCATCGTCCTCAAACAAGCCATGTCCCTCCTTGACCTCGGCAACAAGATCCCTCCCTCCGCAACAGATCCTATAATGGAAGAGTATAAATTCACAGCAACAGACCTCGCAGCCCCCATGCTCTCCGTCCTACACTCCCGCATCACATCCGAATCCTGGCCCGTCACCCCCACAGTTGTAGAAGCCGACATGCGCGACACAAAACTCGCCGGCGGAAGCTTCACACATCTAACGTGCAATTTCGGCCCTTGTAGCGCGGCGAATCCAGGCGCTACGTTATGGGAGTCGTATCGGCTTCTTGCGCCGGGCGGGATTGCTGGGTGGACGGGGTGGATGGCGTTGGGGTGGTATGATGATCTTTCTGCTGCACTGGGTGAGATTCGAAGTGTCGCTGCGACTGCTTGCGAGCAAGAGAATGTGGAGGATGAGGATGAGAGGTTGGCTAAGATTCCGGATATGTTGAGTTTCGACGCTCTTATTGGAAAATTCGTGGGGATAAATGATTTGAGTGTGGCGAGTGATGAGGACGGGCACACACCACGGTGGGGGGATGAGAAGTATTTTGTTTCGCAGGTGAAAAAAGCTGGGTTTGTGGATGTAAAGGTTAGTGCTGTGGACAAGACGCTTGAGATGAACAGCCAGGCTGTGAATGATGTTGTGAAGCCTCTGTTGAGTATTTTGGGGAGTTGGTGGAGTGAAGAGGAGAGAAAGGTTCTCGAGGGTGGGTTGCTGGATAGGAAGATACAGGAGTGGTTTGAGAAGAAGATTGAGGGAAGTAAGGGAAATAAGCTTGTGTGGGATGGGTGGAAGGCCATGGTGGTTACAGGACGTAAATCGACTTAGTCTCATAGCAGTACATCTCGCGTAATGGCCACAGTTGCGGTTCGAAAGGATAGATCATTATATGTTTTCCCGTTCCATGAGGTTGATTTTGGTATAGCTACAGAGAGGAATGTTATTTGACCATCGCTTGGTCGAAACTTTGCTGTACACTCGCTATGTCAGGTAAGCATCGTACCGCGTTACACGCTTACTCTTGTTCAAGTCCTTAGACCGAGCAACAAGCTTGTGCTCTTTCCCGCTCCGTTAGCACCACCCTCGCCACCAGGTAGGTATGTCACATTGGGGTTTCCAGCAAGTGTCTGTGCAATCTCCCTACTAGCCTCAATCCTTCGAATCTGAACAAGACCATCACCAGCCTTCCCGATAGCTTTGCTGATAATGTCTGCTGACTCGGCTTCACCCTCCGCACGGATGACGTTGGCTTGTCGTTCCTGCTCAGACTTCTCCACAGTGAATCTGGCTCGTTCAGCATCTTGTTGGGCGATCTGCTTCTGTTCAACAGCTCGTGTAAATTCTCGGCCAAAGGTCATGTGTGTGATTGATACATCCTCCAATGCGATATTGAACTCCGCAGCTCTCTTCATCAAATCAGTCTGTATCCTCTGGGAGACGGCTTCTCTCTGTGTAATAAGCTCTGCTGCATCAAACTGTGCGACGATGGATTTGAGAACTTCGTTTCCGATGGATGGGAGGACTCTTTCATCATAGTCAAGACCCAGTGACTATTCAAGCAATGTCAGTACTGTTCGCCGTCAACAGTATGTTTTTAGCTCACCTGGTAAATTTTAGGCAGTCTCTGCACCTCAGGTCTGTGCAGCACTCTGAGTGTCAAGCTGACCATTTGCAAATCCTTGCTACCAGTGGTTGTGGAGATATTTCTCGGTTTCGTTCGTACATCGTAAATGATAGCTTTTTGCAACCAGGGGATCAAGAAGTGTGTGCCTTCACTAATGACTTCCTCCTTAACACCTGACAAACGGTCAAAGATAACTGCTCGTGATCCGCCCTTCACGTCGTATAGCGCAGACTGGCCAAGCGAGATGGCGATAAAGACTGGGATAGCGTATCGCGAGACTGCATTGAGAACACCTGGGGCTGCCATCTTGACAAGATGTTCGTGTTGAGACGGGACGGAAGAGTAATTGTGAGATGGTCAGGATAGCGACCTTGATGGTTACGTGGTGAAGTACAAGTTATCGCGAGGCAAGCAGATGAAGATGCAATACAATTACATCGATTTGACGCTAACTATTTTGGGCACGTGCAGCTGCCTCCGCCGCTCAAATCACTATCCGACCAGGTCATCATTAAATTACCTTCACATATGGCTGTTATTGGATGTGATTTAAATCATGCTAGAAATCACCACGTTACTTTGTCACTCCAGCCGTCGACACTTAACGAAACTTTGGTTGCAATTCCCTGAAGTACACTCTTTAATAAATTGAGGCTTTGCAGTTTTATCCAAAGGCGAGAACAAATCAAGCCGATTACAAATAGTATTTTCACTTATCCAAATAAAGACAGGCAAGAGATGTATAGGTTCAGTCGATGAAGAATTCAATCAATTATGTTGCTAGCTAAAAATATGCATCAAGCACGATTAGTCGATCCCTTTCTCTTCCCATTTCGTTGTCAACACCAGCCGATGCCTATTTCCTAACAATCCTTAAAACCAGCCCTTGGGAAGTAATGGTTTGAAGGCATTTAAGTGATCGCTCCCACCGACCACAGACGCCAACAATAGAGGGTATCATAATACAAAACCATCGTGCAAGCCGCAAGTTAATTCAAACAAGAACCATAACGCCACAGAGTCGTTACAACGTGTCGTACCATCAGTCAATATTGTGACCCTTTTTCAAACTTCGATGGGTCCGACAATATCCTCACTTGTACCACGGAGGGTACTCTGGCTACGAGCGCTTCGTGTATCCTCGTCGCTAAGAAGGTACTGATCGTGCTCGTCTACAACAGGTCTCTTCGGTGGTGAGAAACTTTCCGGAAGCTCGTGTGGTTGAGATGTGCTCAACCGTGAATCGTCATAATAAGCGTTCATGCTGACCTGTGCAGCATCTTTGTCGCCGAACCAATAGCGGGCTCGTTTCTTCGCTCCTTCGTCGCTTGGCGACATCCAACTACCGGTGGCCTCGTCAATGTCTCTCTTATCACTAATGGGTGTGCGTAGAGGTGTATCATTGCCATTCTGTTGAGCTAGTATGCTTATTCCACGGAGATACAAGTAGCACACACGCTTTCTCACCCTGTTGAAGAAGAAGTAGTTGATCGACCACAAGTGCCCAGCTTCATCATCTTCAAATGGGTCAAACTCTTCCGGCGCATAGCTGTATATCGAACACTCTCTTAGACTCATTTGTTGATCAATTAGTCTCCACATACCTGGTCCCCATAGTTGCTGGCTGTTAGGTGGGCATGCGGATGAAGGCTGGAGACTTTGTTTGGGGATATATGATGTTAACGGCCTCGGTCTTAGGTTGTACAATGTACTATCCACACTGTTCATGATGTGTTTCAAACTCTTCTCGCGTTTGAAGTCAGCTGGTCTAAGAACAGCTGAAAAGTCATAGTCAGGATGGCTAGCGTTCAAGGTCGCGATCAAATAGGCATACGTTCTCCTCGCGCTAGTAACACCAAGGTTGCCGAACGGACTTATTCGCTCCAAGTTGAGAGATTCTGCCATTGCGTCCATTTGGGGAGGAGAAAGATTCCTTGAAAACTGCAGGTTGGATGCATATTGTGCTTCTAGACCATTTTCAATAGTCTTATACAATTTCTTGTCACTTCCTGCAGCTTTTGTAGTGTACAGGTCGCAACCTCCAATGATGTACAAATCAGGCGTTGTGAAGTTCAACGACGACGTGACGTAGTCGAAATCGCGGTGTGCTACGAACTGCGACTTGTTAGCAAATTTAGATAAGATTGGATCAGGAATAGTGGCCGCCGTTATATTGCTACACTCACGGCCATCAGTCGTCCTGACCACAACCAGGGCGCGGATTACAAGGCTCGGAGCAATATCAGGCAACCACTTATCCTTTATCCGGGGGTGTTTGCGCACCTTCATCGTGATAATGTTCCGTCTTTCGCAGAATGCGCGCTGAAAGTGAAATTATCGTGTCGCTCGAACAGGCAGGATTCCGTCTGGTACAACGCAGCCTTGGGAGGGTAAAAAATGGTGAATTGAACGCTTGGGCGTAGAATATGTGCTGAAAACACCAGATGGCTGGCGCTTCCTTGTTTGCAATTGCTTGCGCGTCGTTTCCAGTCTGAGCGAGCTAGATTGTTACAGATGCGGAGGTATCCAAGCTGGCTGCAGAGACAACTCTGCCGTAACAATGATAGCCAGGCGAAGCCGCCTAGCAGATGAATGCGTTTCGTATTGATTCCATAGTAAAGGTGTAGGAGTTATCGTCGACGTTGGTCGTGAGAGGGGAAATCGGGTGAGGTCGCAGCTGCGCGGTCTTGGAATCTGGATTCAAGTCACGTGATCTTACCACCATCGCACCAATCATAACTGCAAATGGAAGACACATGGTTGTTTCCTGGACGGAGGATCACCAGAATCAAAACGATGTACAAGGATTGTTCCATCATGGCGCCGGCTGCTCCTGTTCCCCTTCTGATCACGTCGCTTGATTCATCCATGCTCGTTCCATCGCTGGTATGGAATAACTGAAGAACTCGTCTGGAACTCACGAAATCTCCCCCACCCTTACCAGCGTCGAAGCTGGTGAACAAAACATGAATAGCCTTTTCTGTTCCAAATCGCTCCAGGCCATCGATCATTGCCAAATAGCATCATTAGACCTCCGCACGCAACTCAGAATGCCAGAACTCCTGTATTAGCTCCGAAACGTTGGTTCGACGTCGCTTTTGGGTCCAGTAATAGCGACGCATACTCCAAATAGTATAACTCCATAGTCGATATCTAGATACATTTCCAGTTGCGGCGGTCTCGAGCAACAGTCGGATGTTTGGCAACTGTTGATGTGTTTATAATGGCTCATTCCTTGTCAAAGAGTCCCATTTGACTTAAGTTCCGGAGAGTAACTTCCTCTTCCTGATACAGCCAGAATGACCTGTTAGTGATACTTGCTTTCTGAAAAGATGGTACTGATGTAAGGGATGCGGGTTCGTTGAAGTTCGTCTTGACGTCCCAAATTACATGATTTTGGTAACTTCCTCTTCGACCTGAAAATGCAAAAACACGTACATTAGTCGCTGTGGCATGAGACGATGAGATATGCAGAATCTTTGATCACCGATCACATGGAGATGAGGATCGTATAAAGGTAGAGACACCAGCAGGGAAGAAAGGAAAATTTTCGGTATGCTCACCTCCATGTCTTCAAGGCTGTCTTGCTGGCTTATGACACGTAGCACATTCTTCTTACTGCTTTCTTGCATTTCCCCAGCGAGCAGTAGCTCATCCAGGATGAAGTATGCTTTTTGAAAGTTGAAAATGATATCAAGTTCGCAAACATTTCCGTAGTATTTGTCCATCTGTTCAACATAACGATGCACGATCTCGAGAGTGATCAATTCATTGTCCGTGGAAGCACATCCGGCGATGAAGAAAAGAGAAGCATAGCGACGATAGACAACCTTTGTGTCTGTGGATAGGTTACAGTGTCAGCATATGAGCAAAACGAGATGATCAGGCAGGCATGGCAGAGGTAGGATAGAACAACCTTTGTACTCAAGAAAATTGCACATTCGAGTTCTTCGAGAGAGGACAAGTTGGGAAACATCTTTGATGATTTTGGCTTTCTCTTTCGGAGAGAGAGTAGTAAACCATTTGGCTAATCTCTATTGAATGCGAAAAATGGTCAGCTCAAGTATTTGGCTTGAGGTTGTATGGTAGGTGACCAGGTCAACAAACCACTTTGCCCTGCCTTGAGAGCAGGATGAGATAGCTAGAAGCCGATGTCAGCGGTCATCCAATAGTTTCAATCCCAGTGAGCATTACTGTATAGCCATTGTTCTGAGTTTGTATAGGTATGATAGGCAAGAAAGAAAGTGTACCGTGACCCAGTCCGAATTTGTTCAGAGGAAATGGTAAAATTGGCGCTGAAAAGTGACCCACAAACGCAGCCGGATGCCCCTCCCGACTTTGAGTGATGTTGAGTGTGGAATTTGTTACTATTGTCAACTCTCTTACTCTGCATGACCCTCTACACGCAACGAAACAGCAAAAGAATCTCCTGTGCTCGAGAGATTAGCTTCTGCAAATATGTCTCACAGTATGAAGCTCGTGCTATCTACATCGTAAGATTGGTAAGCCTTGTGCGTGACGAGTCACTCATGTTTGAACAGCAATGTGATGTCCTCCGGACAAACAGTGATGCGCCGACCTATATACTCGAAGTCCAACGTTGAGCTCGTGAATGGCCTGCTTGGCAATTTCGCCCTTTACAAACACCACTTCTCACAGGACAAGCAAACTACCGATGCATCCAAGCAATGGACGACGCAAGAGGGCGACACATTATACATACCAGTTGTGCGACCACAAACACTGACCGAGCCTCGAGAGTCATATGATATCACGGTCAAGCTCTTCTATCTACCTGGCATTCCTGCTTCTAGAAGAGAGCGACACACCCGCGATGCGATCGATTTGGTGTTGAGAGAGTTGGGTGTCCAGAACATTGATCTGTTGATCATCAGCTACCCAGGTGTAAGCTTTGACGCGGACGATGACGGTGAGGAAGCCTCAGTGGACGAGAACGCCAGCACCGACAGCGACGAATCGCAGAACCTAGATGCTCAAGTCAGAGCCTGGAAAGTGTTGGAAGAATACCACTCCAAAGGCATAATCTCGCAACTAGGTCTGTCAGAGTTCAGTTCAGACAGGCTGGACAAGTTTTTGCCGGCGGTCTCTGTGAAACCAACTGTTGATCAGATAAACGTCAGGGATTGTTGTGTTGTTCCAAAATCCCTGATCTTGTATGCAAAAGACAAGAATATCGAGCTTCTGACACACAATGACTGCATGGATATTCTTCCATGCGGCACAACACGAGAGTTGCTCGGACCAGGTCCGAACGGCGCACATATCCTGGCATCCAAGGCGGATGCTCCGGAGTCGGAACCAGGACTAAAGGGTAATATTGAACCTCAGTGGGTGGTCAAGTATACCGCTGTCGTCAAAGATCGAGGTGTGGTCGAGAACAAAGGTTACTATGCGGTTGCCCAGCTAGGCGAGAGCGAAGATGGTCTTTCGTCTCAGGCGAAATGCTGATCCTTCACAGTATAGACCTGTTTTCTTCAGCGTGGCGTTGGTGGTCATATAGTCGTAAATCATGCTCTTGTTACCTCCATTCCTCTCAGCCGACCATGCTCCTCTTCCTCCCTCTCATCCTCACTTCCTCCAACCTCTTCAACACAACATTACTCCCCTTAAAACTTCCCTTATATCCATCTTGATGCTGCAAGACCTCGGCATCAAACCAACCTTCCTGCCTAGGATGAGTAGATCCAAAAGCCCGCTCAAGCACATATAAATCCACAGCCCGATCCTCATCCTGCGTAGACTGCGTAGCCAACCCAAAATCAATCAACACGATATCCCCTCTCAAATCAGGACAACCATCATCATCACCCCTCTGCTCATGCTCACGCTCATGCACACCATTTCCATTCACCAAACCATCCCCCCTCCCATAAGGTCTCACCATAACATTACTACTCGTCAAATCGCCATGCACAACCCCACCCCTAGAATGCAACGCCCCAACCGCACGCCCAATCCGTCTCAACAACGCCTTCACACCCTCCTCAATCCTCCCCATCTCCTTCTCCCCAACCCCATCCCCCCTCCCAGCCCTAGTCCTAACATACCCGTCCACCGCCCTCAACAACTCCTTCACAGTCTTCCCCTCCACAAACTCCATCAATATCCAAGCCCCACTCGCCGCACCTTCTCTTCTAACCCTCTCCACCTCCACTCCTGTACCTTTCACCTTCCTCGCAACATCCCACTCCAGCGCCAATACACCCGGCACCCGCACCCCTGCATCCCGCACATCCGGCGCACTGAGTTTCACTAGCACGCGCGCCTCAGCGAGAACACGCTGCTTCGTCAGTCGTGCATCGAGGGTGGGGTGTCGGTATGCTTTGCTGGGTCGGAATTTGAGGATTGCGGGTTGCGAGGGTGTGAGGAAGTGTGTTTTGTAGACTAGGGCTTCGGCGCCTTGGGTGAGGAGGGAGGGGGTTGGGTGGGTGTTTGTGAAGGGGGAGGGGAGGAGGTGTGTGGTTTGTTGGGTGGGTGGTGTTTGTTGTTGTGGTTCGGTGGTGGACATGTTGCGGATGGTGCTTGCGATGTGGTAGTGGGGTTTGGATTTTTATTGCGCTGGACGTGGTGTGCGCGTACGTAAGAGAGAAATACTTTTGATTGATGTCCTGGGTAGACGCGGATTTAAAGAACGATGCAGGTTGAGGCAGACCAGCTGCGTGGTGTCAGATGTTTTTAGGACGGTTGTTGTTTCGAGAATAAAAACCAAGTTGGAGAAGGGTATCCAAATAATGGGTTTCATGTTCCATGCATCGTGAATACAATTCTAGCACAAATGAGCACCAAGATATTACGGATGATTGTATATAAATTGCATATAGACTTCTTCATCCATGTAGCACATAGCTTCAATACGCAGCATTCCCGTGCTTGGTTCTGCGTAAGGATATCATGCTCTTTCACCCATCTGCTTGCCTCCAGCAGTTCGAATTGATCCTGAATTTGGTCCCAATGCGCCGTTCCTGCGAAGGACATAACTCCAATAAGCTAACATGGTGATGGATATAGTGCAGAGACTGGTGCTGGCATCGACCGTCTAGAAAAGAAACGCAAAAATGGCTCGTTAGTCATGAAAAATTGGTGTTTACACCATCTGCTGCACCCAAACCTCCATCTTCCCCATCTCGTTTCGTTCCTTTCTGGCAGTCGACTTGACATGGTTCATCAAAACATCCAAATCGTCCTGATCGGCCATCGTTATCATCTGACCAGGTTCGTCGTCAAAGTCTCGCATGAGCATCCGCATCTTGCTCCTGATTTGGAATTTCTCCCGAACTCTGCTCTCAAACTCGCCAAAATCAATGTAAGCTGTGTTGATCATGATGTATCTGGTGTCTTCATTCGCATGTACTTTGACACGGATCTTCCGCATTTCAGGCCGTTTAGCCGAGTTTTGTGACGAGATACTCGGTCCGCGAGAATGTGACCGTCGGTGTGTTTGTAACGGCGGTGGAACAACATTGATCTCGTCTGGAGAGGAGTTGATATATTCATCTTCTTCGTCAAGGTAGTCCTGTTGTTGTTTCGACCGGTGTTTCCTCTTCGGTTTAGTGGAGTACATCTGGTACACATCGTCTACAGTATCTTCTTCAACCGCATAGTCGAGCTGGCGCTGGGTCGTCTCTCCATATAGCGGTGCCGATAACCTGCTGCTCTGCGTGGTGTTCTTGTCGGTGTGTCTCTGTCTCGAATGAGGTCCTCGCGGTTCAGATGCTGTTCTGGCCGTGCCTATTCTGGACTTCTCCTCTGGTACGAATCCTCTGGAATCGACTGAAAGTGGAGGTATTGTCTCGAAGCTCATTTGTCGAATTGGCAAAGTCTGCCGCTGAGGCTCTGGTTGGCTGTAGGAAGCTGCGGCACGATGAGCTGATGGTCTTAGCGACA
>Ga0181469_100047_pt1 | contig 30686 bp, 40 predicted proteins | sample InSIn2SAF170_2_FD_119081 | JGI IMG/M metagenome (GOLD analysis project Ga0181469, IMG submission 119081) | Clean room microbial communities from NASA Spacecraft Assembly Facility at Jet Propulsion Laboratory, Pasadena, California, USA -... ... | reverse complement strand
CGGTCAGCTCACTGACGTTGAACGGGTCGAACAGCAGGTCGTAGAACTGCTCGCCCTCCATTAGCTCAGTGATAGCTGCCTCGATGAGTTCAGAGGAGGTCAGAATGTCCTTGACGGAGAGGTCTGCAAGGTCATCGAAATAAGAGTTAGAAGTGCTCATTTAACGCGCCTCCTTTAGGCTGCTACGGCCGATGCCGCGGCATGCGGCAGGCCGTTGAGTACGGTCAGGGTCTTTTTGTTTTCGGTGGCGCGTACGGCGACGCCTACCTGCACGGTGCCGGACGCGGAGACCTTGCCATCCGCTGCGGCATACACTGCGGCGCCGGCCTTGATGGTGTCGGTGGTCTCGAGCTTTACAGCAGCAACACCGTAGTGAACTGCGAGTTCCGGCGCGCCAGCTGCTTCTGGGGCTAGGCGGCCCTTCTCAGTGACAGCGCCGAAGATTGCGCCATCAGCAGCGGCGTGGGCGATCTTGCCCTCATCGTTTACCGTCACGAGTCGGAATTGCTCAACATCGGAGGCAATCGGGAAAGTGATCGGCCCCTGGCGGAAAGTTGGGTTAGACATGCTTCGTCTCCTTCTTCTTATTCTTACGGTTGGCCGCTGCCTTAGCGCGCATGCGCTCAAGGGTGGTCATGTTCTCCATGTCACCGGAGTGGCCAAGCTCAGCCACCGGTACAGCCTTATTCTTCGGGAGTGCACCCCAAAGGCGCTCGGCGGCGACCGGGTCTGCCTTGTACGCCGCTAGTGCCTCACCACGGTGTGCGGCGGAGTAGCGACCGTCACGGATGTGTCCGTCAATCTTTGCCTCAAGCTCGCGTGCCTTGTCGGCTTCGAGCTGCGCGGCGTACTTTGCGCGGTCTGCCATGTACTCATCCCAGACAGCCTTAGGGACGGTGACAACACCATTATCAGCAGCTCCCGCCGTGCTATCGCCTGCAGACTGCTCCGCAGTATCCGCACCTTCGCCGTCATCGGAGAGGGAGCGAACCTTGAAGCTCACCGGAACCTCGGTCGTGTCATTAACCTTCACGGTGGCTTCAACAACGTCACCAACCTCAACACCAGCCGGCGCCTTCGCAGTCACCACACCAGTCGCCTCGTCAACGGTGAAGTCCCAGCCCTCAGGCACCGTGCCCGGCGCGAATGCCAAGCCCAGTCCGGTAGCGTCCATCGCCGCGTTCTGTGGCGCTGCTGGTGCTTCCCCGTCACCTGCAGCCGGCGTATCGCCGATGGTCGGCTCAACCGTTACGCGTTCGGTTGGTGCGATTGCGGTCTCATCCGGGTAGGTCACTTCTACTTCGCCGGAGACTGTTACAGTCTCATTAAAAAAGCCGGAGAGTGCGCGCTGCACATCCTCCGGCGTTTTACCAAGCTCCTTAGCGAGCTGATTAAGAATACCCACAGTATCCCCTTTCTCTTGATTTGTTTCTGGCACCGATTCCGACCGGCTACCAAGTGTCGGCGGCGGCGCCGCAGACCGGGACGAATACTTATACGACGCCATTACCCGCGCACGCCCAAGCGTCGCTGCAGGAGTACTAGACTTCGCATCCTCGATAGCGTCCACCAGCCCCGCGTCAAGTGCTTCCTGCGCGCTAAACCAGGTTTCAGCTTCCATACGCTCAAGCCACTGTTCGGTGGTGCCGCCGGTACGCTCCGCGTAAATCGCTGCGAGCTTTGTGTCCTGGCGTTCGAGGTCAGCAATCGTCTTCGATAGGTCAGTCGAATTGCCCATCTGCATGGTCCACGCCCGATGCACCATGATTTCCGCGTTAGGTCGAGCAACAACGCGGCCTCCGGCGCCCGCGGCGATGAACGACGCGGCAGACGCTGCCAAAGATTCAATGAAGATTGTTACGTCGCCCTCGTAGCCGCGCAGTGCGTTGAGGATTGCGATTCCTTCGTACACGTCGCCGCCGCCGCTGTTTAGGCGTACGGTGACAGGTTCGCCGCCTGCCTGTGAGAGTTCATCAATGACTTGGCGGGCGACAATGTCAAAGCCGACTTCGCCGTACATCAAAATGTCATTCAACTTCCCCACCCCGTTTCGCTATGTCGCGCAACAACGCCGTAACCTGGTTTTTCGTGAAAACAGCGCGCTCTTTAACAGCAACCGGTGCTTCACTTTCCCCCTCTGATTCAGGGGTTAAGGTCACGCCCATTTCTTCCTCCGCTTCACGAAGCTTCTTCTTCGCCTTTAGCGCGTCAAAAAGGTCACGCGGCGCGGGGATACGGAACGTTGAGCGAACCCAACCCTCAAGGTTTGGTTCCTTCGTCAGCACGCCCTGCGCAGCCAGCTGGGAAATATCACCCGGGGTCAAATCCTTCTGAACCTGAATACGCGTTGAGGTCACCAGCGGCAGCGTGCCGTCATACTCCGGAAAATTCAATGCCACCAGACGCGCCACGATGTACTTCGTAGCCACGTCGGCCACCAGTTCCACGTGTGACTGTTCACCCTGGATAAACTCGCCCAGCTGAACATTCGCCAACGCGTACGAGCCACCAGCACCAGTCAAATTAAGATGCGTCGCATTACAAGCAATCGCGATCTGGTCCGCGTGATACTCCATCGACGCCGGAATATCCGGCAACGAACCAGACACGCCCTCGACGGGCATATCCGCGCCCGGCGGCAGCGAATAGCCGGCGACTTCACCGGCCGCATACGACTCTGCCAGCTCCTGCCCACGCGCAATCTCCTCCTGCACCTGCGACCGGTCCGTCAACTGCGACGCCTTATACTTCGCAATACCCATACCGTTACGCTGCAAAACGAGAGAGTTGAGTCGCTGCAGTTTCATCAACTCAAGCCAATTATCACGCGCTGGTTCAAACACACTGGAGCCCTGCCACGTGTCATCCCGTCGACCACTGCGATACACCACGAGACGCTCAACAGGGATAAACACCTCACCCCGGCCCTTCACACCGCGCTGTGTGATTCCTTCCAGGCCGCCGTCGGTGGCAACGTGAATCTTGCGGATAGACAGGTTCGGACGCGGGGCAAGCTTACGCAGGTGCACCAGCCCATCCGGGCCGTACTCGTAGACCTGCTCAAAAAATGCCACACCGGTAAAAATCGAGTCCAAAGCCACGCGCAGATGCTCCGCCCAAGACACACGCCCAGCACGCTGCGCAGCAATGCCCTCCTCACCCTTCACAGGCAAAGACAAATCACCAGAAACAAGATCAACAATGTGCTTAGGCGCGCCATTCGGGTCAATACTCCACGTAGCCTGCTCAATAGGCTTACGGATAGCGTTCTCGACCTGGGCAACCTTTGCCGTAGAACGCATCTCCAGCAATTCCATCTGGCGCGTATCCCACTGCTTCGGCAAATTATCGTTCGTCCGCACTCTCCACGCCGGCACAGACGCATGACCAACCTCAGAAACCATCTGCTTCTCAGGCAACAAGAACACCTCCAATCAACTTCTTACGTTTAAACATCGGGAACGAATCAAGCGGATTCACCGGCTTCGACTCCACAGCCTTACGCTGACCAGACTCAACCCCCGCCAGCCACGTAGCCAGCCCCCAAGCCGCAAACGTCGCCGCAACAAGCTCAGAAACATCACCGGAATAACGGTCAATCGCCGGATACTTACCATCCTTAGACTTCCGCTCCACCGCCTGCTGTAACTGCGACTCCCACAAATCAGAACCATCATGGGAGACAACACCATCAACCACACCCTGGCGAAGCTCGCGGAACGCCAACGACACCTGCCCACCATTTAAAAGCACCGGCTCAATGCCAGCCTGCAGCAACTGCGCGACCATCACCGCGCCCGGCGCGCCCTTATCCAACAGCACCGCCGCCGGGTCGTACTTATCAACAAACCAACGAATTAACTCAACAGCAGAAGTAACCTCAAACGACTTCCCCACCGAATGAGCCACCAAATGCACACCACGTAGAGTCTGCCCAGCAGCTACAAACGCCACAGTCGACGAATCAGGGGATACCTCCACGCCAAGCACGCACTCCCCCACGCGCACATCCCGCGTGACAGCAAGCTCACGCCAACGCTCAAGCGGGAAAACATACTCATGCTGGGACGCGCCACGCAGATCAAACCACAACCCCCAGCCCAACATCTCAACGTCAAACCCGTTATCAGTGAGCTTGGAGCGCATCGAGCGCATCTTCTTGCCGTCCACGAGCTTCGGGAAACCGTAGGACGGGTTAGCCAGCTTATGAGTCAACGGGTCATCACGACCCATGCCCTCGGGCGCGGCAAACTCAGCGAACAGCATGCCCTCGTTATCCCCGTGCAAAGCTTGGTCACGAATCTTCGACAATTCCTCACCCTTCGGGTGATTGAACCTGTTGACGGCCGATGAGGTGTACACAGTCTGCGGGTCCTCAGCCGCCAACTGCGTCGGCGCGACAGCCTCCAACTCGCCAGACTCAAGGTTGTAAGCCTCGTCCAGGAGCAAAAGGTCAATCTCGTCGAAACCACGGCCCATGTCATTCGAGCGTGTCGAGAACTGCAGTTTGCCACCCTCGGCGGTTTCCATCTCAGCCTCACCCGCACTCGCGGTATTACGAACCAGACGCCGCGCAGCCCACGGCTTCGACTTAATCTTCTTCCAAATACGATTACGAATCGCTTTCGCCGTGCGCCACTGATGAGCAGAGAAAACAATCTGATGATGCAGAACAAACAGCCGATAGAGGATAACGACCTCAAGAATCAAAGACTTGCCGTTCTGGCGAGGGCACAACAAAACAATATCTTGATGCAGCCAACGCCCCTTTGAATCAACAGCCAGAGACCGCATAACCTGCTCCCGCTGCCACGGCATCAAAGTTACGCCAAAACGCCGCGCCAACTCCACAGCCTTCTCGCCGTGCGTGAAATCCCCACCATCAACATGAACATATTCCTGCGGCGACTGGCGCCCCTCAAGACCCGGGAACTCACTCTCAATAATCTCCCGAAACTCCGCATTGTAATCAGAGCCCCGCGAGCCCGTCTTCCTCACCATCAGAGACACCGTCACCCTGCCTCCTTTGAATCTCCGCCAACAACTGCCTAAAAACCGTCGACAACTGCCGCTGCTCAGACACCGCAGTATCCAACTTCAGCACCAATTCCCCCTCACCAGCGAAAATACGAGTCCACGTATCCTCATCACCCGACGTAATCCTGGCCAAACAGTCCAAACGGTCCTTAGCCCTGGCCGCTTCAACGATCAATGCCACCGTCGACACGTCCCAATCTCCAACCATCAACTGGTCATAAAGCCGCTGGCCACCAGGCCCAAAATCTTCCGGCATTTCCCACCTCATCAACGTCTCTTCTTAGCTGATAAACCCGTAATTTTTCGGCACCCTGAAGAAATGCCCGATAGCCAGGCCGAGGGGGGAGTCTAGGAGCTGGTCGGTCAGGATTTTAGGCACCCCGTTGTTTAGGCTGGCCAGGTGATGATGCGGCCTTTTGGCCAATCGAGTCCTTCTGTGCCTGTTGGGTTGGTGCCCTGGTGTGTGTACCAGCCAGGGCCGTGTTCTTGCCAGTGGTTGGCGATGCTGCGGTTACAGCGGCGGTGCAGGAGACGGTAAGCCAGCTGTGTCTTGTCGCCTTGGCGGTGGTCGGCTTCGAGTGGTGCTTTGTCTGGGTTGTTTTTGGGGTCGCGGTGCATGGGTTGGCCGCAGATGTCGCAGGGGGTGCCGTCTTCGAGGTTGTAGAGGAGTTGTTGGCGACGAGTTTGGTGGTTGTGGCCGTAGCCACGTTGGGTGGAGCTAGTCATCATGTGTGCTCCTTCCCTTTTTTGTTTGTGTCTTGTCCCGGTCGTGAATCGGTGTCCTGCACTCGGGGTTTGAATTTTTCCTGGTGAATAATGTGGTGAGTCAGGCGACAAGGCTTGTTAAAACGACGAAAACCCCCAACTCGTGTTGAGGGTATAACTTGTCGTCGCGTCGATTATAACACACTACCGGACAGTACAGGTCAGAAGAGTTTGGTTTCTTCGCCGGGAGCTATGATTTTCAATACTCGCAATACATAGTACTTGGACTTGGACTCCCCATTTGGAAACCGCTTCCTAACCTCTTTACGGACGATCTTGAGCCTGGTGTCAAGACTTGCCTTAAATCCCTCCTTTTCTACATAGTTGAGAAAGTTAACGTCCTCTACTCTTGCATTGAATTTTCCATCAAGAGTTCTGAAAGTCCACATCTTGTTCCGCGCACCAATATGTGGAGATTCAACACCGACTTCCATCTCAATAGTTTCTTCAAATTCTCTTTCGTCACCGTCGATACGAAAGTACCCCCGGTCGTCTTCGTGAGTGACATCAAGTTCGTTTCCTGCTGCGTCTCTGATACCCATGCGGTCGTATTTTGGGTCATCGAGTGGTGCCATGGATTGCCCTGCATACTGGATAAAGGTTGCGTCCCCGACGATGTTATAAACGACCGATGGAACGGTGGTTGAGTCTCCATCCTTCGTTGTAACCGTCGTCGTGTCGCCGTCCTTCTCGGCGGTGTGAGTTCTTCCTCCCAGCCACTTGATGAACTTGAATGCACCCGCGATGAGGCCACCTATCCCTCCCGCTGCTGCAGCTGCCTGTGCATCATCCCGGTTAAACAGTCCAACCAGTTGCCCGTAGAGATGCTCTAAGGCTGGGACAACTGCTTCCAAAGCCACTTCAAACGAGCCTGATTCAAGCGCTTTTACTCTTACATTTAAAGTGTGTGTTTCTTCGGGGTAAGCAATGCGGTAAGCAATTCTTCCCATCTCGCTGAATCCCATTAACGCCTGTGAAAGTAGGGCTGCATCGAGTTCGTGATAGTTCTCGTCCTCGCCGTCATACTTCACGCGGAATTGGGTTTCTGTGCTCATGGATAGAATCATATCGGCGTAGTCGGACTTTCTCTCCTTGTTTGACCGTGTCTTATTCGAACAACGCATTCGGAAAGTAGGTACGCCCAGTTTCCATTATCTGCCCGTCGTCTTTGAACGGTCCCTCTTTCTGCCCATTTCCGCAGCAGTTCGGGGCTTACGTTGTAGCCCTGTTGTCGGAGTTTGTAGCAGATGGTTCGAGCGGTGAGCCATACTTCCTGTGACTCTGCTACTGGCTCGGGTGGTCGTGTGCGGCGTAGGCGGTGGTTAAGCTCTCGAGCCTGGTGTTTGAGTTCGTCGAGCATGAGTGGTGCGACGTCGAGTTGACTGATGGGGCCGGCGTTCCACGCTATCCATTGGCACATGCGTGTGCCGTTGCGGCGGAAGCCGTGGGTGTAGATGTCGCCGGCGAGGGGGACGTACCTGGCGGCGTCTGTGCAGTACTCGTTGAGTAGCGCGGTGAAGTGTGCGTCGTCAGAGATGGTCCAGATGGGGAATGGTTCGCTTGGGCCTTTTTGCTGGTTGGCGCCCTGGGTTGAGGCTTCGGGGGCGGGTGGTCTTTCGTACTTGGCGTGGTCGAGTTCTTCGTAGAGTACTTGGAGTTTTTTGGCGGCGTTGGCGAGGTCTTGTTGGTCTACGGTCACTTTTTCCCTACGGGGGTTGGGGTGCCTAGCGGTGTGATGGTGATGTGTGCGCCGGGTGGCTCGTCTTTTTGGCGCGTCGTTTGAGGGCTGTGATTGCTGAGATTGTGGAGTCGTCGGTGATTATACCGGCTGTGGTGATTGCGTCATCTATGGCGCGGATTAACTTATCAAGGTCAGGTTTTACGGTGTGCCAGCCGCCTGGGTCTTTTTCTTTTTTGCGGGCGGGCATTATGAGTACGAGGTCGAGGCGGTGGGGGCCGGTGAGTGGTGGTTTGCCGTGGTGGGTGCGTTGGGCGGTTTGGGTGATTTTTGCCCGCCAGGCTTTGACGTATTTGGAGGATTCGACCATGCGGCCGCCGCCGACGTGGCGTTTGGAGCCTTGTGGGCGGGGTGTGCCGGGGACGAAGCATTGGAATTCGGGCATGGTTATCTCCAGCGGAAGGTGGGGCGTTGTTGTTTTTCGTGGCGGTATTTTTTGATTAGCGTGCGGGCTGGTCGTGGTGTGTGGAGGTTGTGGCGGTTGTGGCGTGGCTTTTTCATGACGCGTCCTTTGGGTATAAGAAATGGGCCCCGTGGTGTGCGAGGCCCTGGTGGTGATGATGGTGGTTGGGGTTTATATTTCTTCCCACTCGCTTTCCCATCGGCGGTGGGTGGGGTATCCGTCGAAGTAAAATACGTCAGTCATGCCGCCGTGGTCGCCGAGGTATTCGGCGTATTCCCATCCGCCTTGTGGTGGCTGGCCGTCTGGGTTCCATGCGCGGGGTAGGTCTGGGCGTGGAGTGCAGTCGTCGAGCCGTTCGTAGTTGGTGCCATATCGCGGGTCGAGGATTTCTTGGCGGGTGGGGTTTAGTTGTCCCATAGTGTTTCGTCCTTTTTGATGTCGTGTAGTTGTTCGTACCAGCGTTCTTGACTGTCGAAATTGTTTTCTAATTCTTCTTCGTCTGGTTCGTTCGTGTCATCGAACGGGAATGGTTTAGCCATGGTTAGTCCTTTGGGGGTTGGAGGAGTCGGGTGAGGTCGTCGAGGGTGCAGATGACCCATTGCTTTTGGGGGTCTGTTGTGCCTCGTCGTTTGGCTACGACGATGCCTACGTGGGCGTTGTCGTTGATGGCTTCTTGGTGGGCTTCTTTGGTCCATTGGGGGAGGTTGAGCTTGCCGCCATAGTCTTTGCACTCGATGGCGATGCGACGGTTGTGTGAGTCGCGGACGTTGGCGATGTCGCCTTTGTCTGCTGCGCCGGTTTTGACTCGGCGGTCTATGCGGTCGTCGAGGTTGTCTCGTAGGTGGTCGGCTATGAGGCGTTCGAATCGTGCGCCTGCTTGTTTGGCGGTGTTTCGTGTTCTGCTCAAAATGGTGGCTCTTTTCGTTTCTGACGGGTTTGGGTGTTGTTTTGGGGTGATTGCCCGTCGGTGGCGTGCTTGTCGCTCTGTGTGGCCGCTGGGCCCTGTTTTGGGCTTGTTTCGGGCTTGTGGTCACAGCGCCACGCTTTCCCACCCTCGTAGCGCATGCCGTTGGCGTCACAGAGGTCGCATTCCCGGCGCGCCTGCAATGCAGCCTCACGCTCCCGGGCCTCGTCGGCTTCGGCGTCCTCGCGGAGTTTCTGGCATTCGCGGCAATCTTCATCGACCCACTCCCCCGGCGGGATGTGAGCATGCTTCGGGCATCGAGTGCGTGCGGCGTGAGCCGCCGCTAACTCGTCCAAACTCTGGGGGGTCGATGGGGCGTTTTCGGCAGCCGCGTTAGCGGTATTTTCGGCCTGTTCCCCCTCCCCCTTCTTATTCTTATTCTTGCTAAATTTTGCTAGGGGTTTTGCTAGAGGTTTGCTAGGCGTTTGCTTAGCACTTGCTTTAGCACTTGCTTTAGCACTTGCTAGACGTTTGCTACTTTTCGCAGCGTGTGCCCTACTTTTAGCCAGCCCGCCAGCACGCCCAGCGGCCCTTCTTTTCTCCCTAATTTCTTCAATTTCAGCCCGCGTTGTCTGGTGTTTAGCGAAGTCGTGTATGAAAAAATCACCATTTTCGAGCTCCACAAGCGAGGGCGCATCGGGGTCGTTGTCTAGCAACTCCTGGCACACGTCTAGCAAATGCTTAGCACTTGCTACACGGCGGTCAATGACCCCATCGGTCTGCATCCGACACGACCACAAAATCATCTCCAAAAGCCCCAATTTCGCTTCCGGCGACAGCACCATAATTTTCGGCGACTCGAAAAAATCATGCGTAATATTCGCGTACAAACGACTATCTTTCGGCATCTTTTTCCACCTCCTTTTCTATGGATTCAAATAGGCGTATAAGCGCGTCCAGGAAATCCGGTTGGGCGCAGTGAATGTCACGGGATTCGAGGTAGGTGCGCATGTCCTCACGCCGCTGATGAGTGGTCACATGGCCACCTGCTTCAATACCCACAGCAGGGCGTAAATCGGGTGGTTAGGGTCCGCAATGGCGCCGTCTGGGGTGTAGGCCAATTCGGACAGTTTTTCGATAAAATAAACAAGCATAAACAAGGTCCTTATGTAAAAGACCCCACATGGACTATTGAGGTCCACCGCGGGGGCTAGGCAGTCGGGTCGACAAGCACAGTCGACGACGCATTCATAGCAAAGCGCCCGTCTCTAGTGGCACCATGCACCACATCTCCGACACGAGCAGCGAAAGTGATACGGTCAACTATCTTTTCCGGGTCGAACGCGGACGGGAAAAGCACCACTCTCCTGCCCTTATAGTCGGGCAGGTCAGCGGCTTTAATCGAGATGTAGGCCATCAGAATGGTGGTGCTTGGTCTTGTTGGCCTGCTTGTGCCGGCTGTGTTGACCACGTCCCCGAGTTGGCGGCCTGCCCACCTTGCTGCTGAGACTGCAGCTGTCCCTGTTGGGTGTTGGGCATGCGGTAGAAACGCAGCGCCTGGAACTCAACCTTCGTGCGACTATCCCCCTCACGCGTCTGAAAAGTCCGCGTCACCAGCTTCCCGGTCACCGCGACCTGGTCGCCCTTTTTCAGCTCCGCGGCCAGTTCCGCCCACGGGGTAGGATTCTGCCGATTGCCGGGCTCATTCCACATCGTCACGTCCAGGTACATGCTGCGAGCCTTTACCCACTGATTCTGATTCTCGTCATAGCGATTATCCGAATTCGCCAGCGTGAAATTAGCGACCGCAGTACCTTGCGGCGTGAATCGTAGTTCCGCGTCTCTAGGTAGTCCTCCGGTGAGGGTGATGACATCAATCATTACAGCTCCATTCCTTTCAGCTGACGTTTCGTAGCTGCCATGCGCATGTACAGCTGGCCCTGACGCGTTGTTGCTTCGATGGGGTACTCACTAAATTGCAGCATCTGCCCTTTGTTTATCCGCGACGCAAAGTTCCTGTTCCGGCTCTGAATCGTTTCTTTCTTGTAGTGCGCAGCATCGGGGTACAGATACTCGTATGGGACTTTTGCCCACTGGCCGGGATTGGCCAGCAGACTGTCAATGAGCTCGTCTACGCGCTGTTCGTCGATTGTGGAGCGGTTTAGGGCGGGTGGCAGGTCGTCGATGAATTCAAACTCCATTACTGTTCCTTCAGCTCGTTGTAGCGGGACATGATGATGTCTTTGACCTCGTCGGGTACATCGCCTTCGGCTTTGAGCTCGTCGGCGAAAGCGGTGATGTCGTCAGTGGTGGTGAAGCTTTCGACGGTGGATTGAATGTCGGCTAGGAACTCAGCATCAACCGGCGCTGGCTCGTTGGCCTGCTGTTGCTCTTCCTGGCGGCCGGTTTCGCCCATACCGAGCGCGGCTTTCAGCCCACTAGCACCCCGGCTTGGGCGGTCCAGGCGCGTTGCCGTGACCTTATGAGTCGGCGACTGTTCCCAATCCTCTTTCACCGGCATGCCACCGGTCAGGTGCGGAATCATACGGTCCGTCAGCTCACCAATGCACTTCCAGTACAGCATCTTCGACGGGCGGGTCTCGTACTGAACCTTGTTGCCTTTGACGAGGCCTTCTTGGGTGGCGCGCTCGATGGTGTACCGCACCTCCATAGACTTGCCTTTCGGGCTGGTCATGCGCACCGTAACGGCCTTGGCACTGTCCTCTATGGTTTCGGTTTCGTAGCCATGGCTCAAGGCAATAGCTAGTGCTGTCTTGCCGTAGAGGGCTGGGGTGCCGTGCACGACATAGATAGATTTGCCGATGGACTCCGGCGGGATACCCAGCGTGGCGCCCTTGAGGATTGCAGCGGCCATGTCCGCCGGCTTGTTCTTGAATGGGCCAGCAAAATCAGTGCGGGCGAGCTGCTCAGCAATCTGTGCTGCCGCGCTCCAGGACTCAGCCTGTGAGCGTAGTTGCTCCAGCACGTTGGAGTTGACTGGCGCCATCGGCATACCCGTATCCGGTGCCTGCTGGTTGGTGGTGTCGAGTTCTTGATTCATTACTGCTCCTTAGAAAGGTCGATTTTCTTGTTGACTTGCACCGACGGCGCACCGTTTTTACGTGCCCGACGGTCAGCCAGTTTTTGGTCTCCCACCATGGCAAGGCGGGCATTACCCATGAGGTCAGCGAGCTGTGTTTTCGCCAATTGGGCGTGCTTTTTCGCTTCGTCTTCAGCGTGAAAAGCGTCCAACCACGCAACAGCTTTCTCGCGTGGCACCTGGACGGTGGCGTCGCGGTCAATGTCGGGGTGCAGGCCGCGGACCGCGTCGTAGGTCTTTTTGTCCGCGTCCAGGTCCGGGAATTCACCGGCCCGGATTTTGCGGTAAATATCCTGCAGCTGGTCGACCAGCGCGTTGAAAATACCGGCGTCAAATTCCACATCGTGAATTTCTGGCTTCATCGCCCCGGACACCACAACTACCGAGGCGGATGGGATACCGCTGACCCCCATCTGGAATGTGACTTGGGTGAAATAGTCCGCGGGGATTGAATCTGCCTCGTCCGGGGTGCCCCAATCCTCCAGACTGAATGCGGTTTTACACTCGATGATGTGGAAGCGGCGGGGGTCTTTCAAACCAAATTTGCGGTTGATTCCACGCCGGTCAATCGTGGCCATATTCGGAAAAGGCAGCGTCGGATTAGAATACGCAATCTCAGTGGTGCCGTTGTGCGGCCGATTAAGCTGCCAACCAGGATGCTTATATGCCCAGTACTTGGCTAGGGGTTCTTCACTCAGATGGCCCCACAAGGCGCGGTCTTCGTCCATGCCGTCCACCGGCAAGTTCCCGGCCAGTTGGTGCCACGCCGCATACTGGGACTGGAAGCGAGAAAGACCCAAAAGGGCTGGGACTTTTGACGCGGTAATCGTCTGAGCCCACTCGTCGGTGCCGGGCTCCGGCGGCTTAGTAATGATGCGCTGTTTCATACTGCTAATACCTGCCTACGGACTCTGTCCCGCGCCGATGGGGACACAGAGGATTCCACGGTGTGCTGGCTGACCTGGTACGCATCAGCAAGCAGCATGAGGGTCAATGGGCGGGAAATCCCACACCCGATGAAATGGTCATATTCTTCCTGCAGAATCATCGCTCTTTCGGTTTTAATCATCGCCATTCCTTTGCAGCTGCGTCTCGAGGGAGCGCAGGCTGGTGGCATCGATACCCCACCCGGACTCGAGCTTGACCGTTTTGTTGATGGAGTTGATGGACTTCTGCAGGTCCCTATCGCGGTAGTAGCCGCGGGCGGCTTCCTTCTCCAGGCGCTTTAAGCGCTGATTCACCGCAATGGAGAGGGCGAGTGTGCCCAGGGCGTTGATGAAAGCAATGGAGGTTAGGGCGACTATCCAGGTGGTCATCGTCGTGGTTCTCCTTGGGTGTGGGCGAGGGCGTAATACCCCGCGGTGGTGAGTGCTTCAACTATGAGCTTGGAATTGCGTTTTACCAGCGTCACCAAACCGTGGTTTTCGAGATTCTTGAGCTTGAATTGGCTGTGGATACGTTTCCCACGAGCTACAGCTTGCAGGGTCTCCAATGTGGTGTCGGAAATCATAGGGCGAGTCCTCCAATCAGGATTCCGGCGAATACGGGCAGGCCAAAAGCCAGGCCCAGGGCGTAGTCTTTTAGGCGGTTCATGCGGTTTTCTTCGGGTCGAAAAGCGCATCAATGACGCGCTTCGGGAATACGGTGCGCGCACCCACAGTGATGGGGTGCAGGTGAGAGACAGTGCCTTGCTTTACGTGCTCATAGAGCGTGGATTGCGAAATACCAAGCATTCTGGCGACTTCAGGGACTGAATAAGACTGTTTGGTAGCCTTCAAGAGGTCCTCCTTGTAGTTGGGTGGATTATTTGGGCCCTGTGCACTGCTACTGCACGGGGCCCCTTTTTGTGATGGGGAGGGGGCGGAGCGCTCCGACGCGCCGACGGCCAGGCGCGCATAATGGATTGCTTACGCAGGCTCTAGGCGGGGCTTGCCTGCACCGCCCCCAAGCTCTCTCGCGTGGACTTGAACCACGACCCCAAAAAGGGAACGCAAAAAATTGGGGGCCACCCTTGTGTGACGAGAGACTCACACCCCAACAACCCGGCGCGGCAAAGCGCTCACAAATCCACACCAGGGTCATTGAGGTGCTTGAACCAGGGTGAATGCAGCTAACGCGGACCAGCAAGGTGTGACTGGCGCGGGGGCTTGCCCCTCGCTGCGGGCTTTAGGCGAAAATGCACACTCGCCGTTGACACCCACCCCGAGTGCCGCGCCCGGGACTCGCACCCGGGGAGTAGCTAAATTCACGGCCTCAGTGTTTTTCGTGCCCGCTTACGTGGTGTTGCCTCACCCTTGGCCAGCTACGGCGGTCGGGTGGTTTCAGCCTGTCGGCGGTGCAGGTCATCGACAATCTAAGACACATGCTCGCTACACCAAGTAGTCCCACGGGGACACGGCCCGGCTACTGTTCTCTGCCGGGATAGGCTCACTATTCAGTTCTCTGTACAGCGTTTCGACCCAACCAATACCCCTTGGGGGATACGTCACTGTGTCGAAATTTTGGGACATAACTGTCCCCGTGCCCGTGGGGAGGCTCGCACTCCCCTTGCCTGCTCGTCGGGCTAAAATTCAGGAATGGATTTGGATATGGTTACCGTCGTTTCCGGCGTTCTATCTGCACTTTTCGGACTATTCGCATATTTGGTGGGCCGGCAATCGTTCAGACACCAGCAGCAATATGAAGGCGCATACCAAACGACAATCACCTTTCAAACAGTCGGCGTGGTCTCCCACTACCCATCCGAGGACGAGCTCAAAGAAACGGTGAGCATCGCCGTGCACTACCGCGGATTCGAGACACTACGAGGAGTGAGAGTGTGCCTGCTTTTCAACGAGGGCTACTACTGGCTCTTAGCCAAGGACTTATCCCTCGAGCCTGGAGAAGAATTCGGCCCGAAATATCTCGAAATACCGCGTAGCGACCTGGCGGGATTGCGCCTTCATGTCTCATGGCCGACTCCACATCCGTCAACTCGAAGAAAGGGATTGAGGTATCAAGCACTTCGCGTGAGCCTGGATCATGAACTTGAAGAGTGGCGATGGCTTTGGGGCGAGTGGATACTCCGAAAGTTGAAGCTTCCTTTTGGCTGGTGGAAGAAAGTAAAGCGCCCTCCAACTTCCGAGAAGTCTTTCCCCGGATGGCCCCACGGACGCCCCGCAGTAGTGAAATCATGGGACTAGCCTTTCTTCCACGTTCCCTCGGCGTGCCAGCGCTGCGGGTTTCCTTATTCTTGTCGGTCATTCTGCTGGCCCCTTTAGAAAAGCTCGTCGGCGGATTGGATGACCCCGGCCTGTTTAAGCACCGCGATAGCTTCGGACACCCCCACCGGCTGTTTAGCCTCGACGCGTTCCTGCCCATCTGCCGGCCATTCCACCGGGGCGGAACTCTGCACAATCGCCTCATACCCCATCGAATTCAACAGGTCCACACGAGCCTTCGCAGACGACCGCGACTTATAGAATTTGTCAGTGTTCGGCTCGAAATACTTGTTAGTTCCGAATCGCTCGATGTAGTCAGCATCAGCAGTCCAGCCGACCGGGCAGGTCCACACCCCGCCCTCTCCGCGCTCGTCAAAGACTTCGTATTGTTCAAACTCTGGATACTCGACGATGTGTGCTCGGTAAAGAGTGTTTTCTCGCATTACTTTTCTCCTTTCGGGTTGAGAGTTGCGCCATATTCCTGCGATGCCTGGTAAATCCACTTCCAGGCAATGTCTTGTCCGGCTGGCGATAATTGCGGGGTGCAGTAGGAATGGCCGTTGTCGGCGACGCCTTTTTCGTTGCGCCCCCATCCGGCTTTGACTGCGCTGCGGGTCATCTGGCCGGCATCGGTTCGGGCACCGCCGATCAACATGGACTTGCGGGTAAGCAGTTGCCGGACAGAGCTTTGCTTAATGCCGAGCCCTTTTAAGTCACCCCATTGCTGCACTTCGCGGTAGAAGTCTTGGCGGCGTTTCCATTCCTTTACGCCGCTGTGCGCGTCGGCTTTCGCAACTTTCGGCGCTTGTCGCTCGATGGTGACGGTAGCTTTCTGTGCAATAGCCATCTGCTCAGCGGCGTTACGCGCTTCGATTTCTGCACGTTCCGCGTTATCAGCGGCGGCGCGCAGCGCTTCCGCATACGTCTGCGGGATAGCCGGAACGGAAGACTTCACGCGACGCTCACACTCGATGAAGTATTGGCGCGCTTGCTTGCCCTTGTCGGTGCGCTGAATCATGGAGATTTCCTTAGCCATGTCCAAGCTCACGATGTGGTTTAGGGCTTCACGCTCTCGACCGAGAGTGTCTTGTACCCGGTCATTTTTGACCGCGTAGTCTTTGCCCTCCTCAAAGCCGTAAGCGACCATACGTGGGAACCAATGTCGATACTCAGCGCCCACTTCAAGGAAGGCGTGTAGGTCGCGGCCCATGACGGCCTGGGCGCCATCTTTATCTTGAATGGGGATTAATTCACTCATTGTGATATACTCCTTATATCTTTCTTGTTGGCCCCGCTCCGGCGGGGCTTTTCTTATGCGGCAATTCGCCCCGTTGCTTTGTTGTAAATCCGCGCGCGGCGGCGCTCGGCAACTTCTTCCACCACTACGAACGCGTCATCGAATGAAATCGGAAATGTCATCAGTGCGGTTCCGATGAATCGCGGGCTTGCCTCATGCTGGCCAGATAGCCAGCGTGAAGCGGTGGACTTGTCCACTCCCATTTCCGCTGCGATTCCTGATACTGTCCCGTACTTGTCGACCAGGCGGTCAACCCATTCGCTGCGAACGCGGGTGGTCTTAAGTGTTGTCACTTTTCCTCCCAGTTCTTTGGCTGAAACCTTGTGTTTCTGCGCTGGAACCAAAGCTAGCACAGTGTGTTTCAGACGCGCAACCTGTGGTTGCTTTTCTGGGCTTAACTTGCAATGTTGCAGGTCTGCAACTAGGGTTAGTTGCATGAATGACACGCGATGGTGGAAGTACCTCCAAAAGCTCATGGGAGACCAAACCCAACTCGAAGCAGCCCGCTTCATCGGGATCTCAAAGAGCAACATCACGAGATGGAAAGACGGGGCAAGAGCCGCCCCCGATTTCGTCGTGAAGGTTGCTCGCGCCTACAAAGCAAACGTCCTAGAAGCGCTTGTTGAAGCAGAATTCATAACCGAAGAGGAAGCTCAACTACACGAGATAAAAGTTGGTGGCGTGACTCTTACAGATGCCACCAACGAGCAGATTTTGGCAGAGATTATGCGCCGCTCCGACCCACAGGCGCGTTACCTATTCGGCAACGAGGGCGACGAGGAAACCATCGGCCTAGCCCCACACCTCACCCCCGTGTCCGACCTGTCTGATTCAATGCCAGAATGCGCGGTTGCATACAGCGGCCCAGATGAGGATGCGGAAAGGAATGATGCGGATGACGATTAGCGCGGTAGAGCTGCACCTCATAGCCGAACACATGGGAGTGCAGCTACAACGCCACACCGGCGGGCCACCCGGCTGGTACGACCACCACAGGCGCATAATCAGCACAAGGCGCGGTCAATCCATCGCCCAATACAAAAGCGTGCTTGCGCACGAGCTCGGCCACGCCGCCCACCATGACACCCCAACCGGAAACGGCCACTATGACCAGCGCCAAGAACGACGCGCCGACGAATACGCCGCCCGGCTACTCATCAACTCCACCGATTTTGAATCCGCCGCCATATGGCACCAAGACCACCTGCCCGCCATCGCAGACGAACTCGAAGTAACCCAACACATACTCAAAACCTGGACCTCTATCTACGAAAGACAAGCAGCATGAACACCACATACCAGCTACCCACCATCAATTCAGAATGGTGCAACGTACAAATTAACGGTGAGTACTACCACCGCGATGAAATACGCAAAGCCGCGTACACCTCAAACAGTGAAAGCGCGAGCGAATACTTCTTCAACGTCACCCTCGTCTGCGAACCCGACAACCCGCACTCGAAGTCGGGGAAGGCCATCTCAGTCCGCAACGGCAACGACATTCTGGGCTACATTCCCTCCGACGTAGCCAAAACTTACTACCCAGAAATTGCCCGCATCTGCGCAAGCGGAACCATTGCGGAAACAAATGCCCGGCTCTGGATTTCAGGTGACCTCTTTAGCCCTGACCCGCGAATGAATCTATCAATCGCCCTCCTCGCCCCGGGCCTAAACGTTCCGCTAAACAACCCACCGCTAGACGGATGGGGCCTAATCCCCTACGGAAAGCCGATTCAAGTCACAAAAGAATCGGACCACTTCGACGTCTTGCAAGATTACGTCCCGGAATCAGGCAAGGGCCCACTGTTCGTCACATTGCACAAGGCTAATCTGGGCGCAAAGAAAGTCCGTGTAGGCGTGGAGGTTCGACTCGACGGGGAACGAATCGGTGAGCTCACGAAAGTCTCCAGCGAGAAAATGCTCCCCGCCATCGAGCACCTCGATGCACAAGGATTCGATGCCGTTTGCTACGCAACCATTCAAGGATCTGCCATTGCGGCAGAGGTTACCTTGCACCTTCTGCGGGCAAATGAGATGGACGACGAAAGCCTGAGCCCAGAAGTAGCTCCACTCCCCCAACTCGTACCTTTCGAACCTGATCCAGACGACTACAACGTTCCGGATGCATACATCTCGCAGCGGGACGATGTGGCAATCAAGCCATCCCCCGAAGAGAAGAGTTTCGAACACCAACCGTCTGCTTATGTAGAGCCTGCGGCAATAATCACGCCTGCCACAGGTGCGCCGTGGGAGATGCTCCTAAAACCTGACGATTCGGAACGTGCCACGCCCTTCCAACGTGGATACGTACGTGGGCAAATCGGCCAACACTTCCCAGGTAACAAGGCACCAAGGATCGACTACGCCACCGTCAACCAGTGCGCAAATATCTTGCGGCACTTCGACAAATCCCCGGCCCCATTGACGCAGCAGGGCCGCGGCTCTAAGGCTCTGTGGTGGACGCTCATGGCGGTTGTTTTCTTCCTGGTGGCATTACTTTCAAATATTCCACTTATTGGGCCGGTGATTGTGTTTATTTGGTTAGCAGTCATCATCCATCATTTTGTGACACGTCGGGGCTTGAAGGAACCGTTCGGCAAGCAAACGTAAAACACAAAAAATTGCCACCCATTCACCCGGCGACGTTGGAAATCAGGGGGTGAAGGGTGGCAGCAATTGACCACACCCCACAAGGGGCATGACCACGAAAGAAGTGTATCAGCCATGGCTGTGCAGAAACGCGCCACAAAATCTGGAAAGACAGTTTATGTCGCCCGCTGGCGCGACCCCGCGGGAAAAGAGCACTCCAAAAGCTTCACCCGACAAAAAGAAGCCAAGGCCCACGTTCAGGAAATGGAGCGAGCGTCCCGGCTCGGTATAGACCCCACTGCTGGGGATAATGTGACCGTGCGCGAGCTCATGACCTTATGGATTGAGGACCGTGAAATACGCCCTTCAAGCCTCGCGCTCTACACCCGCACCCGTGATAAGCATCTAGGGCCATTGGCAGACTGGCCCGCAAAGGACGTCACGCCAAAGGTGGTCCGCGACTGGCAAGCCCAACTCCGCAGCGGCCGGACGTGGATATCCAAAGATGATACCGGCATGTCCCCCAGGTATGTACAGACTGCGGCCAGCCATCTTCGCTCCGCTTATAAATGGGGAATCGAGAATGAGTTGGTGGCGAAGAACCCGGTGCGGGTCGAGCGTGTACAGGCTGCGGTGGAGCCGGATGATGTGCCGACGATGGAAGAAATTCAGGCGGTGATTGACCGGGCGCGCTACGGCGGTGCGGCGTACACGGAGGTTAAGGCGAAAGGTGAGGAGCCGCGAAAGTTGGTGCTGCGCCCGGACCCCATGTTCGCGGATATGCTCACGGTGGCGGCTTTTACGGGCCTGCGGATTGGTGAGCTGTGTGGGCTGCTGGTTGAGGAGGTCAACCTAGGCTTGGGCGTGGTGCAGGTGCGTAAGCAACTAGATAAGCGTCCTCCGCATGGTCGCGTGGTTTTGAAGTCTAAGAATTCACGCCGGGATGTGCCTATCTCTGCCGAGCTACGCCCGGTGCTAGAGAGGATGACTGCCGGCCGTATGCCGGGCGAGTTCCTGTTCACGAATCGGGACGGTCGTCCATTCCTTCCGTCGGGCGCTGGGGATAAGGTGCTGCGGGTCGCGTCGTCCGTGCATGCGCCTAGGGTGCATTTCCACGCGTTGCGTCACCATTTTGCGAGTTCGCTGCTTTTGGCTGGTGTCCCGGTGCCAGACGTGGCGCGGGTACTGGGGCATACTCCGGCGCAGCTTTTGAAGACCTACACGCATGCGCTGCCGGGTAGTGGGGATCGAGTGGCTACTGCTATCAGTGCGTCGGTGGGGTGCGGGATTTCTGCGGGATCTCCGCACCTGCGGGCGGTGGGGAAGACGGCGTGAGCTGGCCGTTTATTCACTTTTGGGGAATTGGGCGAATGAGCCGGCCTATAAGCCGGATTCTGTCTAACCGCAGCGCCCCATTAAGCGGAACGCCGCGCGGCGAACATCCATCTAGACCAACCGTTGCCAGTTGGTTCCAGCAGCTACCTTCAGGCTCGGGCGAGCAGCCTTAAAACGCCTGATCGGGCCCTGCAACGTGGCAGGGCCGTGATGCCTTGCTCCCGGTGGGGTTTACCCAGCCACCGCCATCACTGACGATGCTGGTGCGCTCTTAACGCACCGTTTCACCCTTACCTTGTGTCCCCAACTTGGGCCGAAGCGCAAGTGGAGGCACAAGGCGGTCTACTTTCTGTTGCACTTGCCCGCGGGTCACCCCGGGTTGCCGTTAGCAACCACCGTGCTCTGTGGAGTCCGGACTTTCCTCGGCGCCCACGTAGCAGCACCAACGCTGCCCGTTTGCGGCGACGCGATCGCCCGGCCGGCTCATTCGCGCTCCTTAGTCTAGCGCAGCCCCTCCAGGTGTCCCACATCGTTGAATCCATGCACCATAGAGCCGCCGTCCCAGAACTCGACATCCGATAGCGCCGCCAGATCCAAAAACAGGTGTTGGAAGGTGGCAGGACCTGCGTTCAGAGCCTGGCAAAGGAAGGATTTGATGGGGTTGACGTGGCTGACAATCAGCACCGTCTTGCCGCTATACCGCCGCTGCAAATCCTTGCGGGCAGCCCGCACGCGGCGGTTGACGGCCTGCAGCGACTCCCCGCCGGGGCACGGTGTGGAGGCATCGTGCAGCCACTGCTCGTGTATCTCCGGGTCGCGCTGGTGCGCTTCGGCCGCGGTCTTTCCTTCCCACTCGCCAAAGTCCACCTCGCTCAGGCCCTCTTCGGTCACTACGTCGATATCGCGGTCATGCGCGACAGCGGCAGCCGTTTCTTGGCAACGCTTAAGCGGCGAGCACACGATGGCGTCGATGGTGGTACCGGCAAGGGCCTGTGCGGCGGCGAGCGCCTGCTTTTTGCCCAATTCCGTAAGCTCCGGATTGGCGCGGCCAGAGTATTGCTTGGCGGCAGACATTTCGGTTTGGCCATGGCGCAGCAGGATGAACCGGGTGGTATCGCCGCGCTCACCCAACCAGTCAGAAGGGTGCGGCGCGGAGGTATCCCACTCTTTCTCGCCCTTACCTGGCGCGGCATCGGACGAGGATTCGGCGGCAGGCTCGTCGGTCTCGCTCTTAACGATGCCCACCTTGTGCCCCGCCGCAGCAGCATCCATCGCGTCATTGGATAGCGCGTCCGCCACCTTGTTTTTCGCGCGCGGGACCCAGTCCAGGCTGAAGGAAGAAAAGCCGTCGATAAGCGTGCGAGCCTTAAGGGCCAGCTTTTGCATATCGGGGTGCTTGATTTTCCAGCGCCCGTTGATCTGTTCCACGACGAGCTTGGAATCCATATAGAACTCCACCTCGCTGGCACCTAGCTCGGATGCGGCCTCGAGCCCGCGCAATAAGCCGTGGTACTCGGCCACATTATTGGTGGCCTTGGTACCTACCACATAGACGATTTCGCGCAGGGTGGTTGTGCCATCCGCGGCATAGACAACGGTGCCTGAACCGGCTACTCCGGGGTTGCCGCGGGAGCCGCCATCGGCGTAGATGATGACCTTCATGATGCCAGGCGCACCAGGTAGGAGCCGCAGTCGCTGCATTGCGGCAACTCATCGGCAGGCGCATTTCGTACGGCGTTTTTATCGGCGGGTGGCAAGACGATGAAGCAGCCACCGCAGGCCCGGTTGGCCTTAAATTGCGCTGCGCCGACGCCGTTTTCTTGCCGCTGCGCGTCGTATTCCTCCAGGACATCGGAGGGCAGCTGTTCGCGCAAATCCGCAATGCGCACGGCGGGATCGGGCTGGTTATCCGCGGCCTCTTGGGCGGCGTCGGCGGCGCGGCGCAGCATTTCTAGCTTGCGCTCGGAATCCGAGACACGCGCGCCGTGGACGTCCAAGTTGGAGCGCAGCGCGTGGATCTCGTTGTGGGCTTCTTGCAGCTCACTCATTAGATCTGCGATGCGGGACTTGGTGGCGTAGAGATCGTGCTCGATGTCCTTGCGCTTTTCGGTATCCAATTCGGCACCGAGCTGGCCCTTGTCATCGCGTTCGCGCCGGCGCAGCTTGCGCTCATCGGCCTGGATGCGCAGGATTTCATTTTCCATGTCATCGACTGCCATCTGCGCGGAGCCGGAAGCATCGAGCAGGCGCTTGTGTTCCTGCTGCGCCTTGTCGTACTCAACCTTTTCTGGCAGCTCTTTTTCCCCGCCAATGCCTTGCGAGCGTTCCAGGTTGGCCAATTCCAGCAGTACCGGCTGTAGTTCTTGCGATAGTTTCACTTATGACTCCTTTGGGTGCGCGGAGATAGTCCACGGATCAGTGCGCAGGCTAATAATTTCCGTATCTAGTTCTAATGCTGCTTCTACGATATCGCTTGCTTGGGCCGTCCAGGGAAATTCGCTGGCCCAGTGGGCCGTATCGATGACGGCTGGTCCCCCGGCGCGCAGATGCTCGTCCACCGGGTGGTGGCGCAGATCGGAGGTGACATAGACATCGACGCCCAGCTTTGACGCAGCTGCCAGGAAGGAATCCCCGGCGCCAGACGAAACCGCCACGGTGCGCACGGTCTGCTCCGGGTCGCCGGCAGCCCGGATGCCCCACGCGGTCTCTGGCAGGGCGTTGGCCACCTGCTGCGTAAACTCCCGCAGCGTCATCTCGCGGGGCAGTTCGCCCACGCGCCCCAGGCCCAGCGCGGTATCAAGGTCGCCGTTTCCGGCCGTTTCCACGATGTCATAGGCGGGCACCTCATACGGGTGCGCCTCGTGCAGCGCCGCAATCAGCGTGGCCCGCAACGAGGCGGGAGCCACAAACTCCACCCGTATCTCTTCGCCGCGGTGCAGCTTGCCGATGTCCCCTTCTACCGGGTCCGCGCCCTCCTCCGGCTGGAATTGGCCTTTGCCTGCGATATCGAAGGAGCAGTGAGAATAGGCGCCGATGTGACCTGCGCCGGCATCGAAAAGCGCCTGCTTTACCTGCTCCGCACTGCCTACAGGGATATGCACTCCCCACTTATCGATGGTCTCTGGGGCCTCCGGCACGATGGGCCGGCCCGGAGTAATGCCCACGAGTTCCGCGAGTTTATCGTTAACTCCTGGCCGGGCCTTATCGGCATTGGTATGGGCGGCAAAAAGCGCCACGCCATTTTTAATTAGGGTGTGTACGACCTTGCCCTTGGGCGTATCGGCCGCCACTGATTCCACGCCGCGCAGGAGCAGCGGGTGGTGGACTACCAACATATCCGCGCCGAGCTCAACCGCGCGGTCCGCGACCTCTTGGGTGCAGTCCAAAGCAAAGGCAACGGTGCGCACCTCGTCTGCGGGATCGCCGCAAATAAGGCCTACGGCATCCCACTTTTCGGCCAAATGGGGCGGATAGGCCTGATCCAAAACGCGGCGCACATCGCCCACTCGCACAGCAGACATGGGGATACTCCTTTATGCTCGATTCTTGTAAATTACGCTAGTGCTATATCCTGTCTCCCGCACTACAGTACTATCTGCGCAAAGGGTTTTCGCATGACTGAATCTTCTTCTCACTCGGGTCTCTACCTCGTCTTTGTGTGCACCGGCAATATTTGCCGCTCGCCCATGGCCGAAATCATCGTTCGCGATGAAATGGAAGATGACATGCTCGATCTCCTCGCCACCGTGGATTCCTGCGGGCTCGGCGGCTGGCACGTGGGGCAAGGCGCGGATGAGCGGGCCGTGGCAGAACTGCGCCGCGCCGGGCACGATGGGGCATCCCACCGCGCATCCAAATTGGGCGAAGAGCACATGAATGCCGATCTCTTCATCGCGATGGATTCCGGGCACTATGATTCGCTCATCGATCTGGGCATCGACTCTGACAAGGTCCGCCTGATGCGCAGCTTCGATCCCAATTCCCCGGAAGGCGCAGAGGTCGCAGACCCCTACTACGGCACCGAAGAAGACTTCGAAACCGCGCGCAAGAATATCGAAGCCGCCGTCCCCGGCCTGCTGGATTGGATTCGCGAAAACCACGACTAGACTTGGGGGCATGCTAAAGACGTTCCTCAAGCCTGGCTGGGTACTCATGCTGCTTTTCGTGGTGGCATTTTCCTACCTGGCCTTTAGTGTCCTTGCCCCGTGGCAACTGGGAAAGGACGATGACATTGTGGAACGCAATGAAAACATCACCCACGCCTACGAGGCTGATCCTCAGCCGATTGACCAGGTCGTAGACGATGATGGGGCCATCTCTGGCGATGAATGGTCCCGCACCACTCTGAAGGGCCACTACGTGCCCGAGGATGAGGTGCTACTCCGCCTGCGCCCCGCCGGTTCCGGCCCGTCCTATCAATCCTTGGTTCCTTTCCGCACCGATGCGGGCCTGACCATGCTGATTAACCGCGGTTGGGTCAGCGCCGAGGAGGGCAATGCGGTGCCGGATATTCCGCTCGCCCCCTCCGAGGAGGTAACGATTACCGGCATGGTGCGCTCGAATGAGGCCGAGCACAAAACCTCCCCCATCACGCAGGAGGGCTACCAGCAGGTCTATTCCATCCACACCGAGCAGGTGGGCTCGCTTATCGGTGCTGACTTAGGCCAAGACTATATCCAGCTCTCCGAGGACCAGCCGGGCGTCCTCAACGCCATGCCCATCCCGCAGCTCGACCGCGGCAACCACCTCTCCTACGGCTACCAGTGGATTGCCTTTGGCATCATGGCCCCGCTGGGTTTGGGCTACTTTATTTGGTCCGAGATCCGCGAGCGCCGCCGCCTGCGCGAAGAAGAAGCCGCCATGCAGGCCCTCGACGCGGACGCTGAATCGCTTGCCGATGCCCCCACCTCCAGCCCCTCCGCCAACGGCGAGCCTGGCACCGATGCCGATACCACTGCTGCTGCCGCTGCCAACACCGATTCCGCACCTCTTGCCACCGAGCTGCGCAATCGCTCCCGCTACGGCGATTCCAAGCCGGACCACTACGCCAAGCTGAAAAAGCGCCGCCGCGAGCGCTACTAGCCGTCTTCGTTGGCTGGCTATGGGCCCGTCTGGGGCCTACTTTCGGCCACGCATGCAAAAAGTCTCGAGTCACCGTTCTAAAAACGATGTCTCGAGACTTGAAAATGGTGCGGCCTGAGGGGATCGAACCCCCGACCTATTGGGTGTAAACCAATTGCTCTTCCAGCTGAGCTAAAGCCGCATGCGCCCTTGCGCTGTTATGTACAGTAGCGCAGGATTGTGAAGCTACACAAATCAGCTGGTGAAGGCTATTTTTTGGTGTAACCGCGCTGCACCAGGCAGGAACCCTGCCACTCGCCAAAGCGCTCAGCTTTGGTCTGCACCAAGCCGGCTAGCTGCGCCGATTCAGAGATGAGACCAGGCTCGACGGTGCCCGGCTTTCCGGCACCCGGAGTCAGCAACCAGACGGAGCCATTGTCTGCAAGCGGTCGGCTGGCATCCACCAAGCCGTCCACGAGGTCACCGTCTTCCTCGCGCCACCAGAGAAGGACTACATCGCACAGCTCATCATTTTCCTCTTCGAGGAAATCCTCACCGAGTACGGCTTCGATCGATTCAGAGATTGTGTTGTCACAATCCTCGTCCCAACCAAGCTCTAGAGCGATTTGCCCTTCCTTGATTCCGAGCTTGACTGCAGCGTCAGCCACTATGCATTTCCTTCCTTATCCGGTGAATTCTTACTCACGCCCGGCCCGCGCTTAACGCGGAGGGCGTGTGTTATTACATGTAGTTTAACGTCCCAGGGCGTCTTTTACTTGCTATAGCACCCCTTTCCCCCAATTTGCAGGCCCTTTTCTGCTCACACCGACGTCTGTTTTGTGGGAGAACTAGCGCCGTTTAGGGGCCTACTACCCACGTTTGCACACCGGGTGAGGGAAGCAAACCGCAGGTGGTAGGGGGTGCATCGGCAAGCACGGCGTTTTATCCGGGATAGACTCCCACTCGTGATCTGGGAACGCGTATCGTAGGAGATAAACTCTGCAGACCCTTTATTAGGAGGTTTACATGGCCGAGAAGGACCCCGCCAAGGGCGATTCCAACTTCCCGCTTATCCGCGATGGTGTTGCATCGTACCTTCACGACAGCGACCCAGAAGAAACTCGCGAGTGGATGGATTCCCTCGATGGTCTGCTGGACCATTCTGACCAAGAGCGCGCGCGTTACCTGATGCTGCGCCTTCTGGAGCGCGCCACCGCCAAGCGCGTGGAGCTTCCCTCGTTGACGTCGACGGACTTCGTCAACACCATCCCCACCAACATGGAGCCGGAATTTCCTGGCGATGAAGAACTAGAAAAGCGCTACCGCCGTTGGATCCGCTGGAACGCTGCCATCATGGTGCACCGCGCGCAGCGCCCCGGCATCGGCGTGGGCGGCCACATCTCCACCTACGCGGGTGCCGCCCCGCTGTACGAGGTTGGACTCAACCACTTCTTCAAGGGCAAGGATGATCCTTCAGGCGGCGACCAGGTCTTCTTCCAAGGTCACGCCTCCCCGGGCATGTACGCCCGCGCATACATGGAAGGTCGCCTCTCTGAGGAAGACCTCGACGGCTTCCGCCAGGAAGTCTCCCTCGGTGAAGGCAAGGGTCTGCCCTCCTACCCGCACCCGCGCCTGATGCCATGGTTCTGGGAGTTCCCCACCGTGTCCATGGGCATTGGCCCGATGAACGCCATTTACCAGGCACGCTTTAATAAGTACCTGGAAACCCGCGGCATCAAGGACACCTCCAAGCAGCACGTGTGGGCTTTCTTGGGCGATGGCGAAATGGACGAGCCAGAATCCCGCGGCCTGCTGCAAACCGCTGCGCTGTACGAGCTGGATAACCTCACCTTCGTGATTAACTGCAACCTGCAGCGCCTCGACGGCCCAGTGCGCGGTAATACCCAGATCATCCAGGAGCTGGAGTCCTTCTTCCGCGGTGCCGGCTGGGACGTCATCAAGGTCATTTGGGGCCGCGGCTGGGACAAGCTGCTGGACAAGGACACCGAAGGTGCCCTCGTCAACGTCATGAACACCACCTCTGACGGTGACTACCAAACCTTCAAGGCCAATGACGGCGCTTATGTGCGCGAGCACTTCTTCGGCCGCGATGAGCGCACCGCAAAGCTGGTAGAAGACCTCTCCGATGACGAAATCTGGGCACTGCGCCGCGGCGGCCACGACTACCGCAAGGTCTACGCAGCGTACGCCCGCGCCCTAGAGAACAAGGGCTCCGGCAAGCCGACCGTCATCTTGGCCCACACCATTAAGGGCTACGGCTTGGGCCACAACTTCGAGGGCCGCAACGCTACCCACCAGATGAAGAAGCTGACGCTGGAGGATCTCAAGAACTTCCGCGATAAGCAGGAAATCCCCTTCTCCGATGAAGAGCTGGAAAAGGATCCCTACCTGCCGCCGTACTACCACCCGGGCAAGGACTCCCCGGAGATCAAGTACATGCTGGAGCGCCGTAAAGAACTCGGCGGCTTCCTGCCTGAGCGTCGCACGGACTTCACCCCATTGGAAGCACCTTCCTTGGACAAGCTGCGCTCCGTGCGCAAGGGCTCTGGCAAGCAGGAAGTGGCTACCACCATGGCCTTGGTGCGCACCTTCAAGGAGGTCATGCGCAATAAGGAACTGGGCAAGCGCATCGTGCCCATCATCCCGGATGAGGCTCGTACCTTCGGCATGGACTCCTGGTTCCCCACCATGAAGATCTGGAACCCGCGCGGCCAGAACTACGTGCCGGTGGACCACGACCTGATGTTGTCCTACCGCGAGGCCACCGATGGCCAAATCATGCACGAGGGCATTTCTGAGGCCGGTGCGGCAGCATCCTTTACCGCCGCCGCTACCTCGTATGCCACCCAGGGCGAGGCCATGATCCCGCTGTACATCTTCTACTCGATGTTCGGCTTCCAGCGCACTGGCGATGCCTTCTGGGCCGCCGGCGACCAGATGGGCCGCGGCTTCATCATCGGCGCTACCGCAGGCCGCACCACCCTGACCGGTGAGGGCCTGCAGCACATGGATGGCCACTCCCCTGTCTTGGCAGCCACCAACCCTGCGGTCATTTCTTATGACCCGGCCTTCGGCTTCGAGGTTGCACACCTGGTAGCCCGCGGTATCGAGCGCATGTACGGCGAGGACAACGAGCCGGTCATGTACTACCTCACCGTGTACAACGAGCCGGTCCACCAGCCGGCCGAGCCGGAGAACTTGGATGTGGAAGGCTTACACAAGGGCATCTACCACTTCAATACCGCCGAGAAGGGTTCCACCCCGGCCAATATCCTGGCCTCGGGTGTTGGCGTGCACGAGGCTCTTCGCGCACAGGAGATGCTGGCTGAGGACTACGATGTCAAGGCATCGCTGTTCTCCGTGACCTCCTGGAACGAGCTGGCCCGCGATGGTGCTCGCCGCAATAAGGAAGCGCTGCGCAAGGGCGAGGAGCCTTCCGAGGCATTCGCTACCTCCCAGCTCAAGGACTTCGAGGGCCCATTCGTTGGTGTCTCGGACTTCACTACTGAGCTGCAGGAGCAGATCCGCCCCTACGTCCCAGGTACCTACATCACCTTGGGCGCAGACGGCTTCGGCTTCTCCGATACGCGCGAGGGTGCCCGCCGCTTCTTCAATAACGACGCGGAATCCATCGTCGTCGCAGTGCTCGATGGCCTTGCCCGCGATGGCAAGATTGAGCGCTCCGTTGTGGAAAAGGCAGCCTCCGAGCTGAAGTTGGATGACCCAACTGCACCTAATAGCGGCGAGTAATTTCGCCCCCGCCTTCACAACGGGCTTTTAATTCAGGCGCTTCCGGCTTTGTGCTGGGAGCGCCTTTATTATTTTTGCCCTATTCCCCCTACCCAGTACCGCGTGCGCCTATTTCTCCAATGCCACGCTCCAATCGCTACTACACTGGGCACTATGGCAAATGACCTCAGTGCCCAATTGCAGGCAAAGTTTCAAGGTTCTGACTCAGATAAGGACCACGACCCGGATCGGGATACGCTGGGCGAGCTCATCGCCCTCATTATCAAAGTCACCGGAACCGAGGCCGAACTTGGCGGAGACACCGCGCTTTCCGATGTCGGCGTGGAATCCCTCGAGCTTATAGAGCTCACCGTGCGTGCAGAAGAGCTCTTTAAGGTGCGGCTTACTGAGGAAACAATGCTTAATTGCGAGACCATCGGCGATATCGCTGACTATTTGGAGGACCACCAATGATTTCTTACCTATCCGATATGGACGGCGTACTCATCAAAGAAGGGGAAATGATCCCCGGCGCCGATAAATTCATTCAGGCACTAAAAGATAATGACATTGAGTACATGGTGCTCACTAATAACTCCATGTCCACCCCGCGCGACTTGGCGGCGCGGCTGCGCAATACCGGCCTGGATATTCCGGCCGAACGCATTTGGACCTCCGCTACGGCGACGGCAAACTTCCTGGCTACCCAGGCCAGCTCCAGCAAGGCCTACGTCGTGGGAGAATCCGGCCTGACCACCGCCCTGCACGAGGCTGGCTGGATCCTCACAAATGATGACGCCGATTTCGTGGTCCTTGGTGAAACCCGCACCTATTCCTTTGAGGCGATTACCACCGCCATCAACCTCATCCGCAATGGCGCCCGCTTCATCGCCACCAACCCTGACGTTACGGGTCCCGCTCCCGAGGGCGTGCTTCCTGCAACCGGCGCGGTGGCCGCATTGATCACCGCCGCTACCCACCGCGAGCCCTACTATGTGGGAAAGCCCAACCCGGTCATGATGCGTTCGGCGCTTAACCACATCGGCGCACACTCTGAAAACACCGTCATGATCGGTGACCGCATGGATACCGATGTCAAGGCGGGCCTCGAGGCCGGCATGCGCTCCATTTTGGTGCGCTCCGGCATTTCCGATGACCGCGAAATCTCCCGCTATCCTTACCGCCCGACCGCCGTGTTTAAGTCGGTTGCAGATATTCCCGATAAGATCATGGATCCCTTCGCCGAGGAGGTATCCTAAACGGTTCCCCGCCGCGCGACCTAGCTCGTGCGGCTCGGCTTACTTGGCCGCGCTCGAGCCGATTCGCTCGAGCGCCTTAGCTAAAGCGCACCGTGGCGCTAAAACCATATCGCTGCGCAAGGTAGCACACCGCGCTTTCGAGCGCGGCAAGCTCCGCTTCGGTTCCGGTGAGCACCTGGTGGCAGCCGATACCGACGCCAGAATCCATTCCCAGGCCCGTAGCCTCACCGCGCACGAGCGCCTCCATA
>Ga0181469_100007_pt2 | contig 30843 bp, 26 predicted proteins | sample InSIn2SAF170_2_FD_119081 | JGI IMG/M metagenome (GOLD analysis project Ga0181469, IMG submission 119081) | Clean room microbial communities from NASA Spacecraft Assembly Facility at Jet Propulsion Laboratory, Pasadena, California, USA -... ... | reverse complement strand
CAATTCCTAGGCCCAAAACTGTGATGGGTCGGGTTGGAAGGGAGGATGCGGGTGAGGGAATGGAATGGAATGAACGGGGGAGCGAGAAAGGAGCACATGAGTGTGATGAGCTAAGACATACAGTAGCTTGGATACATGTGTACGTATTGGTTTAGTGCTTCTGACAGCGCGAACAAATAGTGAAGGTACCTAAGGTACGTACGTACATGTAGATAGACAGCGATGATGAGAAGTCAAGCCAAGCTAGAATAAAAAATCAAGAAAGCAGAAATTCATTGCCCTTTTGTTAAATTCCAGGGATCACACTATATGCCCCACTACTTGCACGTACACACGCACTGTATCCCCATGACTCAGCGTGTCAGGACGTACGTACCCAAGTTCCCTAGGTAGCTACACAGCCACATGCCTGGCAATTGCACCAACAGATAAATTAGTAACAATGAAGGTAGTGACTTGTAAGATTTAGATCGTATGTAGAGCAATAAAACAGATACGCTGATGAAGTGCACAGGTACTACCACAAGACGTTGGGGTACGTACGTATTCTAGGGAGTGTAGTGTCCTAGACGGAGGGAGAGGGTGTACACTGTTAATGCTTGATAGGAACAGTAAGCAAATGAGAAGGTAAGGGGCAAAGAGTTAGAGGGGGCGGAGGAGTAGGAGTTTGGACTCTGTAGCAAGAATGGATGGATGCCGTCTGCTAGTTATGGTGCGCAGTAGTCTTTAAGGATGTTTTGGTGCTGTGCCGTGCTTTTTGTGTAGAAGGTGTGATGGATTTATTTTGCTGTGATAGATCATAGGCTTCTAGGAAGGAGAGATTTTGAACTTTTTGGCTTTTTTGGGATGGAACAGATGAATGGGTATATGAATGGATACATAAGGACGTAGACACCTATACGAGTGCTTGATGGGTGTGTTGTGCTGAATGGGTTGGGTTGGCACAGTTCTTCAGCTGGCTTGTTGGTTGATCGATTGATTGATCGTAGTTTGGGGTGAATTGATGATATAAATTGTGCTATATGTGTGTATTGCCACGTTCAATCTTAAGTTTGAACATCAAGTAAGAAAGGTCTGGTCGAGTCCGTGCTGTTCATCATGGATGGGTAGATGGATGGATGGAGTGTGGAACCATAGGTCAAGACGTGCGTGTAGGCTGGGAGAAAGAAAAGCGGTGAACAGGTATTAGTCTGTGTGAAGGTGTGAGAACAGACAGATTTTGGTAACCTCAACGAAGAAAAGTTTCAAGCTTTCGTCGCACTTGCCTGTTGATGGTGTCGTATGTTCTCGCGCCATGTGTTTCCTGTTCATGGTCCATATCTGATGGTGATTTACCTGGCAAATAGATTATTGATGGGGAAGCATGATGGCCACCATAGAGATTTAGATGCTTGATCTGTCAACATTACCTAGACATCAATGGTTGAGCCGAAGAGGTATGTCCTAGCTTGTTGTTGAATTCGATGCCGAGGTCCTTCGAGTTGTTCTTGCCACTTCGTTGCTTACGATCTCGATCTCAGTAATCAGCTCGAAAACGGAGCCGTTTTGTAGTGATGAGACGGAGCTCACCGATGGAAGATAGTGTGGTTCGTGGCAAAAGCTGTGGGGGGAGGAGTCAGTGGTTAGTCGACATATTTGCAAGAGGAATTGAAGGATCAGAGGCTATGGTAGTTCAGTGGTGTGAACATTGTGATGATGTGAAAAATGAAGCTCGAAGTGTTCGGTGTGTTGTCCGAATTAATGCTCGTACATAGTGGGTAAGCAGACAATGTCCAGTCGTTGAAATTTCGGGAGATCAACATTGGAGCTTAAGCAGCAGGGGTTTCGACTATGTAGCACAGGGACTTGCTTGGATCAATCTGGGGTGCATTGCTGAAACTGCAGTCATCGAGACCACTCGGTCCTCATAACTCGAAGCGTCACGCTGGCTCCTTGTGGACTGTCGCTCGTTCCAGGATGGATTAGGTGTTTGTTGGTGCATAAGATCCCAACAGCAAGACCCAATATTTTCACTGTGCAACATGAGTATACCTCGTAGTGGCGATTCCTGGGGAATTCACATGTTGTCAATGCTGATCATAGTCATAAAGTCAACCTCGCCTCCATCGCAAGGGCTTGATTCAACTTCACGCTCCATAGCAGTGGACACTATCAAACAGTCGAAGAGCGGTACGAGAATGGGATGAGTTCGGCAGTACTGTTATTAGTAAATTATTGTGAAGAATTCAACCTTTGGAGATATGTCGCAAGGCTGACGTCGCCGATGTGCATGAACGAAATAGGCAAGTATGCAGGTGGCGTGTCAACATTTTGTTGTCGTCGATGTCCACGCAGCTGGTCGATGTTCAAACCTGAATAACAAACCAGAATCACAACAGGCACGATCCACAGTAGCGGGAGATCCCTTTATTGGCGTGAGAATAATCTTGAATAACGGGTGTCCTGCATCATAATTGCCGATCATCTCGATTTCAATTGCCTCGACCCTGTCGTGAACATCTCGAAACTGGTGATGATGAGGGGTGAGGTTGAAATTCACATGTTCGGACGCGAAAATTTGAGTGCGCGTGGGGTACGTGGGATGATCTCCGTGCTCGATCGTTTATGCACTCCGCAACTTGGAGGATGCTGTCAAAGACGGATGGCGGCGAATCCTGATGGAGGACGCGTTAAACGTCCCAACAGATATCGGAATGATGGCACGGCAGTAAATTCGAATTCAATTTCGTGTTTCAAGGTGCTTGCATGTGCTTCTGTTCGTGGATGAGAAGAAAGCAGGTTATATCGCCGGCGGTAAAAGCGAGGCAGCGATCCCACCCTTCTGTGATGTTGGTGGATCCAGGGACGAGGGTATTGCATTGTGGCTTGCATTGGTTGAGAAGCTAATGAGGCAAATCCTGAAAAACATGTGGCTCTGTGGACAGCGTTATGTGGCCAGCGCATTTGAAGCATGTGATCAGACCCTGGCTGTTGTAGAAACAATATTCCGACTAATTGTACTGTATGATTGTTGATCTTGGCTTCGTAGATGACCCAACTACCGAGTATGAATGAGAGAGCGCCCACTGTACTGTATGCTCACAGCTCTCGCGCTGGTCGTCTCGATTCTCAACAAATGGAGTCTTGTTAGATTGCGGAGTGCAGCTTGACATGCAACAATGCTTGACGTGCTCCCGATACGCAGACTTGAAAGTCGTGGAGAGGTAAGGTATGGTGGTGGGGATAACCAATCCTTGATGTTGTACTGTAGGAATGAGTGCCCAACAGCGGTCGTGAAAACATGTAGTAGCAGAACCTATGCGTCAGGTAGGACTGAAGATACCTGTGGGAGAACAGCATACGCGGGTGACCAGATACATATTTCAGTCAATATCCGATGGTACCATGTACCAGACGAAATGAGGCATCGCAGTATAATCGAGCACTCGACTATAAGCTGGGAGTCCCTCCCTCTCAGCCTTGCAATCAAACCATTAATTAATACTGTAGTAAGGCAATACGCCGTTCGTTATTGAACTCATGAAAACCAAACCTGCTCTGGAAAAGCGCCCACGGTGCCGTTCCGATGGTACTGTATGCACATGCTCCTCGTTGAAACAGTGGTAGGTGAGGCTGCAGAAAAAAGTGGGTAACGAAGCTGTGGCTGCCACTGTGGAAAATTTTGCAGCCACCAGGAGAGAATCGTAGATTCATACACCTTGCTGTGATAGCTACCGTAGACAGTGCACAGGACGGCCGATAATGCCGCGCCGAGCTTGCCGTTGTGAGAACCACAGTACAGTACGCACGCAGGTCGCCGTACTGTATTACTATAGGAGCTCCTCAGGCGTACTTGGTAAGCGAACGCTCCAGAGTCAAACAGTAGTCCTGTGGTCTAGACTCGCACAGCACAGTAAGGAGTGAAGAAATGGGGGCTAGCAAAGTTTTGTGTACCGATTTCATGTTCAATAATTGACTGGCAGTGGGTCGAGTTCAGAAACTACCCCATCGACTCCATTTCATAAATGAACATCAAGATCGGATTGAGTTGAGTGGTCGACTGAGCTTGTGAACCATCCGGGGGTATTTGCTGTTCAGTGTATGACTTCCTAAATGGTGAGTATGTGAAACCGTCCGATCGGCGTTAAATGGGGTTTATTGTTAAGCAGGACAAATCGTGACTGGACTACTATTAACTCCGCTTCCGCAGACGGCTATGTAAACGTTGAAAGATCGCATAGCACTCACAGAGTCATACAGTATGTGTTCGAGTATCTGTCTTGTTCACCAAGCATATTTGTAGGACTGCAAAGCTGTTCCGACAGAAGCGCCCGCAAGCATATCCACAAGTGGGGAGGCTCAGAGGACCACGAACGGAGGTTCCCGCTATCGGAGGGGTCTTTTGATTGTCTAGCAGTGGAATCTGGTTTCATGTTTGAAAGCCGAATGTAGGCCTCGCCAGAAGTGCCTGTGAGCTAAACTAGTGGCGGTGAGAGTTGTTGTTACTGTAACGTAGCTCTACCTGATTACGCGTGCAAAGTAAAGATGGCTCTTGATGACAAAAAGTTTTGGACAGGAAAGATGCTTGTTGCTCTTGCCTCAGGTAAAGCGCGAGAGTTAGTGTTGCTCGCAACGTGCTACTTAAGTACGACCATGACCAACAGCACCTTTGTAAACCAGCACAGGCACCAGGTTCTTGGTACTGTTGTACTTTCGAGCTCCAGCTACTGCTTGGATCGGACGGTTTCTAGCCAATAGAGACTCCTGATACTGCTGAGGTTTCGAGTCTTGGCTTTGCACAGTCGGAAAATATCGTCATCGACGTAAACAATGCGGGCAAGTTGGTATCTACAGTATACCAAGTACAGTACTGTACTGTACAGTAGCTGTTCCACCGTGTGCCAGAGCTTTCAACTCTGGGGTACAGTAGCGGTATAGATACAGCATCATACAGTACAGTAGTCAACAAAAAGTATGAACAGTGACTGACCGCCAGATCGAGCCTGTCGAACTAATCATCGCCAATGCAAAGCTACTGTAGGGACTTTGTGGTAGACACATTCTTTTGCTTGGTGATGCGGAGATGTGTGCAGTAAGTTCAGGTTGACCGCTTCGAAGAGGATCACCAAGACTGGTCTAATAAAGTGTAAAATATCAAAATCCTTGAAAGACCTTCCAGCTTGGTCAATGATAAGGGAACTATCAGATAATTCTTCCTGGTTCCTGTCTGCACAATGACCGGAGTGCTACTGTAAAGCTCCCGGTAGTTACTTGCTTGCTTGTAGTCCTCACTTGATGTCCATATTTGAACGTTGGTACTCGACAGGTCGAGGACAGGACAAAAGAATCACCGGCGTAGAAGGACGTTATGATAATTACTGTACGATAAACGCAAACAGTGGATGCGTAAGCACAGCCAAGCCCACATTTCTCTCATGCCACTGGCTTGACGTTTGCGAGATTGGGATCTTGGGAAAGCATGCTAAGAATGCATTGTGCCTAGCTGCATTCGGCTAGTTTCAGAGGAGACACTCCCGCTTCCGGCTCTGTGGACCAAGCGTCAGCTTACCGTCCGTGCGCTTTCTTTGTTACCCGTGCACCATGGTCCTACTGACTGTCGCACTGAAAACGGAAATGGTTTATGCTGTAGGCGCAATTATCGAGAGCTTCACAAAAGCTATGGATGAACCATGTTTGTGTTGACCAAGCGAGTTGCTGAGACTGTAAACTCTTGACGAGCAGTCAGTGCCGGGGACAGTAACCAGTTTCAATGACGATATCTGCAAGTCCTTCGAGGTCGTGTGATTTAGGTGGTAATGTGGTGATGTCTGAATGCTTCGAAGCGTGAGCTTAATGTTCACCTCAACCGCGCCTAGCATCCACTGAGAAGGAGATGGTGGACATACCAGAATGTACAGTAAGCGAGAGTGTTGTGGTAACGGGTACTTGATGATCAAAAAGGTACCACTGGACTTGTGCCTTGATTTCAGAGTTTAGCAGATCGCACAGTAACCACGGCCGCTAGCAGGAAACCACATCCGGAATACAATAGTCAAAGCCGGACACATTACAGTACTGTAGGGTGACGAGGTTTCATCGCACTCCTCACCTAGCTGCAATAGAAAACAGAGACGATTGTCAGACTGTACTTAGTAGACCACAGTGCTAATTAAACACAAATGGGTGGATGAGTGTACAAACGAGCTCCTGATTGATGCGGAACTGGACTGTAAGCATAGAAAGCAACAAGGGGGTAGCCCAAGGTGCGAGATTGAGTCGTCAAGGAAGTGCAGGTACATTGCTGAAGTAAGCTTCATACCCAGCGACGCAACCTTGAGAAAACGATAATACCAGGTCAAACAGTGGGGAGCGAAAGAGGAAAGTGTAATGCAAGTTGGATGAGAGGTATTCGTATACAATCGATAGGATTTCGCGTTGATAAGGCTTGATTGGCCTAGGCCAAATCGTGCATGCGCTACACCTGCAGCTCCAAGCGCACTCCGAAGCAGCAAAAGTCGCCGTGATAAACTCAGATTTCAAGCAAATCGACCACTCCTTGTCTTGCTGTACAACAACGCATTAGCATTGTGATGGTTCTTGGGCTCATGTCGAGTAAGGAAAGGAAGTCCGTATTCAGCACGCCATCCACGAACAATTTCTCTTGAAGTTGTGGAAATGCATCCCAACCGTGTACTGCGAACACGACAGGTTACATGTATGCTGTAATAAATAGTCCAGCTGCGCCGTTGCAGAATCTTCCCACAGTCTTCATGTTCAGCAAGTAAGAATGAGCACATACAATGAGGATGATTTTACTGTTTGAGTGGTTTCGGCGGCATCCGGATCAGGATCATATGCTCTGTTATCTTTGCTCCATGGTAGTGGTGAGCAGTTTTGAGGCAAAAGCTATTTTCCACATGTCAGCATCTTTTCCCATTAATAATCCTGCCCTGCTGTGCCGTAATTGTACTGTCCTCCACCATTGGCTCGTACACACGCGTTGAATGTTACTGCAACTGTCTCATCACCACCCGGTTAGCTTCCCCATGGTCAGCCACAAAGCAACGAACTACATACCAAATCGGACATGAAAACCTGGCGCCATACAATCCTAGGAGTTCCTTCAACAATAGTTTGTAATATTGGGTAAATCATCCTCTACTGCAAGCTGACGTGAAGTCCGTGTCTGGCACAAACGCAGTATTGATGCACGGAGTTTAAAGCTGCTTCGGCAATTTTTGAAAGGCCTCGCTATCAAGTGTGGCACTGCATGCGAAATGCACGCAGGCTCACGTCCCACCACTGCTCCCAGGCCCGTGCTATCGCACGCTATGAGCTCAATGTCCAAGCTTGACAACTGGGTCTGACACTAGCACTGCGGGTAAAAACTGGGTTCCTAAAGCCTATCCAGCACACCGTCCTCAGCCCACACAGCACTGTGAATTTTTCACGCGCTTGGCTGTCTTCTGCATTCAGTAGTCGCATCCAACCACGCAACCCCTCTCAGCAAATTTCGTGGAGTGTTGTTCTGTCGATCAAAGCTGCTCGAAGATCCCATGTTAATCCATGCTTTGCCTCATATTTGGACTTCGAGCTTGAGATCCTAGCAGCGACCAGTGCATGCCCCAGCACGTACTGTATCTGATTACTGCCATCGTTGATCAATCCACACCTGCATACGTCCTCCACAGTTTGTGTGTGTATCTTTTACCTGGGCTCCCACACTTAGCGCCCTCCGAGCTGCCACTTTCGGACGCTCCAGACTCAACAACCATCTTTTACTTGGCCTGCATCCTCACGTTCTCTGTCTATACAACCAACGAACCTGGCTATTGATTCTCTCCGCCACCGCAAAACCACTCCCTCATCCACCCCCGCCTCGTGTCTTGCTCCTCCCTCGTCCTCTCGTTTGCCATCGACATTACCAGGTCGACGTGGTTGAATTGTGGGAAGATCATTATCAACAGCTTTGCCAGTATTCGGATCCAAGAGAAAGTTGCTGCAGTTACTTTGTTTTTAGAAGGATTGGATTTGTGCAGACGACGAACAAGGAAGAACATCCCAGTGTCCTACGAAGAAACGACTATCGGTGTCGTCCTTTCTACATCCTACAAAAAATAAATCGAGTTCTTGCGAACTGCGCTGCCAGACAGGTCGATCAATAGATCCCGTGGCATTTGCTCCTGCCGATTTATTTAACGATTTTCCACCCACCACGAATCCCGACGCCTGTCGAGTTTTGAAACGTCCGACTCCGGCACAAACTCACCGATCGACAACCTCGACAGCATTTTGTTTATTCTGCCGATATCTCTACGTAAGTAACCCACAACACACTTGACATTTGTGTTGGATTTTGAGGCTTGAAGCAAACAGAAATCCAGTCATTACGTGATGGTCATTGCTCTTCAAACTGCGCATGTTCAATTATTTGCTTGTGCATGGAAGCAGCCGCGATGCATTTGTGAAGCTCATTACTGACAGATTCTAGCCTCAGAATTTACATCTATTCTTCCTCCGACTGATACAAGGCTCTATGCACACTTGATTTACCACTCCATTCTACTATATCCTGGTTTCATATCCAGGTCGCCGTACGAATGCCTTACACACCTCCTGCACAAGTCTCTCCCTCCACCTCAAAACAGTCCACACCTACGCCGAGCCGATCACCCTCGTACATTCAATACAATGCCTACCCCGACTTGTCCATACTCACGACAGAGACTCGCCCAGCGCTGCCTAGATCTGCTGGTTCATCGTCGTACTTGACGAAACATCGGCGAAGTCCATCAGCACCTACAGGTAGCGAGACACCAGAAATGATGACGGACTTCCAAAGAGGCGTCGTCTTCGACCCCCACGGTAGCGTACGACAGTCCCCCCCTCCTGTAACAAATGGTGTCATACCTAATGGTATGACGATATCTCCGCCAGAATCTACACACAACAGCGACGATGAAGAGATAAGAGGAAGAACTTGGCAGTTGGAGAAGGAAAACCTAGCAGAGTTACAAGCGGCCATCAGAGAGATTAAAGGAGAGCGCAAGTCGGGCTCACCTGTGAGGACACCTAGTGCCAGTCATGTGAATGGGAAGGCTGCCTCGGAAGGTTCGTCCCCTGCCGAAGATGCTCGGCTTCCACTGTCCAGCTCGCAAAGAAAAGCCTCGCATATACGGTTGACAAATGAGTCCAATACTACCTTTGATGATTCGAAAACAAGTCAGGCTCTGCTGTCGCCACGCCCTGGAACGGAATCCGACACGGACGAGAGCGATGGACTTGGTACTCGTCCACCTATGGTCCGGAAGAAGTCTGGTGAGCTTGTCAAGCCTGCTTTAAGACCACATTCTCGAAGGCGGCCGTCAAGTATGCCAGGCACACCTACCTTTTCCAAGGCTGTACATTTTGATTCACAGCTTGAACACATACGACACTTCCTCCAGGTTGACAGGCCCCTCGCCGTGAGCGCTGGATCGTCACCGGCCGAAACATACGAAAACGAAGCTGAGTTTCCATTTGGTTCAGACGAGTCTACTCCTCGTTCTCGTGGTGTCTCATATGAATGGGAGATTCAGCTGGCAAATTTTCCATCCAACTCCGAAGAACGCAAAACCTGGCCTGTTCACGTAGAACGTGCCTTCCTATCTGCTGATAAGAAGAGCCTGATAGGTGTTGTTTCGGTGCAGAACCTTGCATTCCAGAAGTCTGTCACCGCTCGCTTTACGCTGGATTACTGGAAGACAACCTCTGAGGTTGCAGCCGAGTACAGCAATGACGTTCGAGATCAAGCCGATAATACAGATCACTTCACCTTCAGCATAAGTTTGGCTGATCAAGCAAATCTCGAAAACAAGACCATGTTTTTCTGCGTTCGCTACAATGTCAATGGACAGGAATACTGGGATAGTAATAACTCTGTCAACTACCAAGTCGATTTTGTCAAGAAGGTCAAGACCAAGGTCTCGCAGCAACAACCAAATGGATTGGGTGCTCGACCTTTAAATGCTCTACCTCGCAGTAGACCATCACCATCTCTATCGCCTAATCGACCAAAATCTATGCAAATCTCATTCGATGATTTCGGTTCTGCATTTGAGAATTTTGGCATGCCGATTGCTCAGTCGCCTACTTCTATCATAGGTGAGCCAAAGATCAAGCTCCGAAGTCCGCGATCCAAGCAGGACTTGGTCGCCGACGCTCCAGCTCGACGCAGCAAATCCCAAAACCCAATGTTTGGCAACCGATACGACTTCAACTCTTCACTTACCGCTGCAAAGAATAGTGCGTATGCTCTGCTCGGAGAGAATAGTGGACTGTCTACCACGGGAGCAAAGCAGTCTGACCGCAATGTTCCGGTAGTAACTGCGAAGCCTGCTCACGGAACGCCTCAGAAGCTCGCGAACGGTGTTCACAGTGTGCCAGCGAGATCAACTGCGCCTGCAGTACAGTCGATCGCTCCACCTGTAGCAGCCAAGCCAGCCGCTCTGGTGGCAGAAAAACCCGCACTCACCTCACAGTCCTACCAGGAACTAGTGGACAAGTACTGCTTTGTAGGTGCCCCTCGGACTGGGAAAGAGGCGATATCCACGAAATGAGAAGCTAATAGTGTGCAGTTTGGCACCAAGTCCTCTCCGAACATGGATAAGACTACTGTTGCTCTTTCGACGGACGGTGCTGCTGATGACGCATCTGTTTCGGATGGGAGCATTGGTAGTGTTCCATCATCGGGCACATCGACACCTGTTCGAGATAGATTTCCTTCGTCACCACCCTCCGACGTATCTTCAGTGCAGGGATATACACCTGTGATATCCAGGTCGTCTTCACCATCATCACTTACCGGTTCTTGCATGACCTCTTCAAGACCAAACTCACCTGCATCTTTTGCATACCGATATCATCAGAGTTCATCTCAGACTCTACTCGCTGAATCATCTCAAGCCACCCTCATTCTTGGTTAGACACCAGTATATGTCTGTGGTTATTCTTGCATTGTGTATGGGCCATTTGTCCACAACGCTTTGCGTTCAACACTAGAAAGCGCCTGAGTTGCGTCATTGGTGCTTCATCCTGTCACTGTCGCCCTTGTGCCAGACGGTAGCCTTGATTGGCCGCACCGTTTTCAGAGGTGTTGATTGTGCGAATGGAGTGCAAGGCTCTTTTCCCGTCTTTGAGCGCGCATTTGCTTTCGAGTGGCTATTTTCTCTATTTCTTTTTAATTTCCGCTCTGGTCCGGGACATAACTCTTCTCGATGTCACGATCACGACTTGCACGGCGTTTCCAGGAGTTTGATGCATACCATTCTGGCATTTTTAATAGATTTTGACGGGTTTATCTCTCTTTGAGGACGGAACACTACCCGCAGATAAGGGTTAGACAATCTCCACGATCGAAGGTCCACACGAAGTATTGGAGCACGTGGATCGAGTGGGATCATGATAGAGGTTCGGATCAGGAACAAAAGTCTGTGCTTTGTGGCGGTGATTGCGCATGACAGCAGTGCTCGAAGGTTGTCAAAAATGTTGGGTTCCAAAAATGCAAGATGGCTCAATTTGCACATATTGTGGCCAAGTGGAGGACGCTTGACTTGTGGCCTGGTGGCAGCAAATTAAAGGCCATCAAAGAGGAACCAGCGGGATTGCGAAAACGACCGGGCTGTGCATTCGCTTGTGCGTGCATAGTTGTTTTGAACCGGGAGGGTTGACCGAGAGTCGACTCGACATGACGCCCGATGAAGCACATGCAGTGGGGCTGCATTGAGGAGGAGTAACATATTACCTGCATTGCACAGACGGTCCTAGACATCCATCAATACATAAAACATCAACCATAACTTACCTCTCAAAATTTTGATACTTCACTCCTAAGGAAACTTCTCTCGCACAAGTTGATGTGTCTTGTGCTCAAGAAGATAGTGAGTCCAAAAGATCAACTGTCCACAGAACCTTTTCCCAACACATACCATAGCCAGTATGATGAGCGTAGCTATTCCTGTAACTGAGGCAATCGGACGGTCACATTCCACACACCACAAAGTGAGGGGCAAAGGGAAGCAAGGAGTAGATTGGTAGGTACGTAGGTACGTAGGTACGTATGTAGCTGCATTCCACTAAATCCTTGCGTCGGGGTCGAAGAGCGTGGAAAGAGAACTCTGGGTCGTTGTATTGATTGGGCGGTTGGCTAGGTGATTTCGTTGCGTTGCGTTGCTTGGGATTCTCAGGTATTCAGCTACAGTGACGACATGACGACGGAATGCACCACAGACCACAGAGCGCCTCTCCATTCATCAATTGAAGCAAACCACCAACCCTTCTTCAGTATCCACTGCCGAGCCTTGACCGGTTCGTTGAGCAAAGACATGCCAATCCTTTTCACTTGGAGACCAGATTGAAATGCGAATGGTGTTGATGTAAGAGGGTTGATGTTGGTTGGTTGGTTGGATGTGGTATGGTATGGTATGCTGTGTTGGTGGGGTGATTGGTGGTTTCTCTAGGGAGGATCAGACTTGGGAAGGCTGTGCATGGGTAGGGGTTGGTGGTTGGTGTTGAAGGGATACAGACAGGGTCGACTTCATGGAAGGGGGGTTGGGCTGGGTTGTCGGTATGTCCTTTGAACCTGACGTAGGTGTCCGATGCGAAGGTAGTATGCTTGAAGATCTTCAGGGTGGTTGTGTGCTGAATGTCTTCTTGGCTGTAGTGGCTGCTTCGGTGTCTCTGTGCGGGATAATAGCTTGGGCTTGTTCTGGGAGGATCAGGTTGGAGCTGGGCAGCGTTTTTTGGTTTGACTTTTGCTGTTGATTTACAAGGCCGGACGATGAGACATAGAAAGAAATACGACACGTCCGATCTAGCGCTTTTGATGTCCAGGTTGGTTTGGGTATCTGTTATGCGTGGGAGCTGTCTAGTTCATTGATCGAATGTTGCCGCATATTCGGAGTTATCTGGGACCATTCCACACGAGACAGAGGGGTTGGATTGTTCGGCGCTCAGAGGAGACTGTGCATTTACAGCCGAGAGTAGGTGTTCGATTCTCCGGAGTTCATGATGATTCTCGATCTTACGAGTTGCTGTGCCAGAATGAATCGGACAATATTGTGGGTGAACATGTAGTAGTGAAGGTAGGTGTTGAGGCAAGTGCGAGCTCGCTATAAGCCGACTTTCTTTGCCCTGACTGACTGTTGGTGACGTCTGTGACTGTAGGATCTTAGACAATTGTTGTGAGTTTCTCCGTCGATGTGTCGTCTATCAGTCGACATAGTGAAGGCGTGCTGTCCAATTTGATTTTGAAGGGCAGCAGGACTTGTAAAATCGTTGTTGACGTGCCAAAGTCATGGATCGTCCCTTGAACCGAGCCATCTAGCGTTTCAAGATATTTGTTTCTAGCAGCAGCTCTTAAAGCAAGAGCTGGCACCACGTCGAGTAGCCTGTATGTTAAGAGGAAAAGAAGCAGGTAAATGCCACAAGGAAGAAGATCCCCCTTGAAGGGTGCGAGCTGTAGATGGAGTTGACTTTGGATGACTTGTTTACTGTCAACCACCCAAGACCATGGTCCTGCAAATGTGTCAAGCTGTCAAGGCCGGGGATGAGCTTCCGTGCTAGTTAGACCAGCTCGTGGACATTTTTGACAGGCACAATTCATAAAAAACCGACGAGTAAGGATTCATCTGGAGGGATATCCGGATCTCATTGGCTGATTCCAGACTGTCAAAACATGTCACGAGAAGTAATGAGGCAGCAAACAAGATCGAAGAGAAACAAAACCTTCTGGCGGATTTTGGGCACTACCACCTTTTGATGCTGTGCTCAATATGCCTTCCCACCTTCTATGGTTCCTTAACTCCAATGAGTCCGGATCTTTTCTTTTTCGATTGACGGGCGGGTAACCATTTTCGGTCAATCAGATGAGCATGGAGATAGAACAGCATGTTTTGAATGGATTAGGCTGTAAACTAGTGGTTGTAGATGCATTTTCCAGCCCTCCGATCACTGGTGGGTGAAGCATTGTTTTGTTGTTGAAATCTCCCAAGTGGGTTTTGACAGTGCTCATGATCGGGTTCCAGGGTCGCAAGCGTGACTTCTAGCCACCGCTGAGTTACCCGATCGAGATTCTTCCGCTACTCCATACCCTGCCATTGGCTTTTCTGGCTGGGAGTGTCCGCTGACATTGCAGCTGTGGAATTCGGGTACAAGAAATTTGTTACTGGTCATGCGGTGAATGGATGTACCTACACTACTGTACCGTCCTGATTACGAAGACTATCGGAAGAATATCACGGAATTTTCTTGAGCCCACTATGTCAGCTAGTGGTACAGAAATCGGGAATTCAGTGTTCTAGAACGCCGTTGGCTTTTGAGGACATCTTCAGGCGTTGCATGGTCATTTTCAAGATACCCGACGGTAGCCGTGTTCTATGGGTCGAAGATCAAGCGGTGAGCACGTCTCGCGTGCAGAAATGAGAGAAAACGTGTATGCTATCGGCCTCACGGATAATATTATGCGATAACAAGGCACATGGAGATGCCGATATTCAGAATGGGTACCAACAAATGAATCAAAGCATAGGTATCATTGTTGTATTCAATTATTATCCCGTCTTACCATGGGTAACGGTCAACGCTTGACGAATGAGACTAACATAGCCATTTCATGTGTTGTGTTCCCCCATTCCTCTCGCCAGGGCATAAACAACTTTCTCTCGTTGAGCGGCAGTGGATTAAGACACCGCTAGTCGATGTGATTGCTTCGATGTTGGACCCAGCCTAGCTCGGAAATACTAAGTCGCTATGGGCAGGTGGTTTATACCCGTCTTCGATTAGCTAATGCTTGCAACCAGACAAGGACGGCTTACTTGAATGATTAAAGTAGTTTATCGTCGAGTATGTTGTGCTTCTTAGACGCTACGGTCAGACAGAACCAATTTCACCCTCGTCCTTGACCCCTATTGCCTTCGCAGCTCCAGCTTCTGCCTTTGGCACAGCCTTCGCCTTCTTTGTTGGGGAAACTTCGCCGTCTTCACCATTTGTCTCGGCTTCCTCCTTGGCCTTGCGCTTTCGAGGTGTTTTGGGTTTGGTTGTCTTTGGTTTCGTTGGAGTAGTACCAAGGTTACTGGAGTGGATGCCCTCCACGACAGTGAACTTCTTGTTGGCAAACTCGAGTCCGTATTTCTTCATCATGGTCTTGAAGCTCGTGGTCGCGTTGTCTTTACGGCCAATGCCATGATCTTTCGCGACCTCGCCCCAATCAACACTGGCCTCCTGCAAGTGAGTGAGTACGCAAGTCAAGAATTGAAGGTCCTTGGTGTCCATGACGACTCAAGTAATTAATTTATGCGTGTGGTGATTCAGATGGTGGGGAGTACGTCTGGAAAGAACGATGGTTGGAAAAGAATGGGTAAATGTTACCATGTAGGAGCGAAAAGTGAAAAGTGGTCGCAGTGGATGAGAAGTGCAGCGTTTGATCTTTGCCATGCGTTAACAGATCTCAATCTTCACTTCCACCTGATTGTAGCCATGATTGAGCTATTGTGCTCGTTACTCTACCTCTGCCCCTGATGAACGCGATATTTTAGTCTTCTTCATCAAGTACACAACATTTCCTGCTGGTTATAGAAATCAGTTGGTATAGCAGATTACTATCGATCGACTGATAAGCACGTAGACCACAAAGTGGGTGACTTGCCTAAGTTATTAGAGGGAGAATAATGTAAGCTGATACAGCTCAGCTTAGCTGCTCAAAGCAGGTGAAAGGTCAGGAGGTGAGAGGATGACATCAACCTCATAACAGCACAGTGGGATTCCAAGCCTTCGCAGTCAGTAGATTGCCCATCTGTCGTATAGATGTGAAGGCAATGGTTGTATACGGTATGTTCTTCTCTCTTACTAAAGCTGCAGTTGAAGCATTAATGTGAGGCTGGAATAACAACAGAACTCGCCAATCAGATTTGACTATGGAGTAGCGTCTCCTTTTTACCACTTTACGCGCTATACGCGTCGCGCGTTTGTGTCGTGTCCTCATTGCTATCACAACCCAAGCCATCGACCAAGACTTACAGTCTGCTAGACCGCAACGACATGTCGACACCGTCATCCCGTCGCACTGCGCGAAGCGCACGTAATTCTGTTTCCTCAACGCCTGTTAGACCACCAAGAAGCACACCACAACCACCAAGCAGACAGCCAGATGATGGCATTGCTGCAACATCCTCACCTCTGTTTTACCAGTCATCGCCCACAAAGTCGACTCCTCGTCAGAGTCAGCGCAGCAATGGTGACTTCATGATCAGCTCTCCTCCGAGGCAGCCTTCAGTGACAGAGGATCGGGAGACTACCCCAAGAGCACAATTACAAAATGCAGCGGGTATGTACGAGAACGACAGAAATCCAGAATGGCTTGCTGATGTGTAGACAGAATCCTCTCCACTCCGATATGACCCAAGTTCTAGCCCCTCAAGATCTCAGCAAAATCGATCAGACCTGCCTTCCAGTAGCGGTGGCATGTTCCTAAGATCCGACGGACCATCGCATAGAAATATTTCGAGAAGAAATGATATCCATTCAGATACATTCGCACCATCTGCTACTCAACGACAAAGAATTTTCGTAGGTGAAGATGGAATTCCCGTCAGGGACAGCGAGCCTGTCTCGGAGGCAACTTTCTCAAACGTGAACCCAGATACATCAGAAGCAGATATACTCGGAGGAGGCACAACAAGGGTCATATGGGGCACAAATATTTCCATAGTTGACTCTATGTCAGCTTTCAAGAACTTCCTGCACAACTATACTCCTAAGTACCGGATGTGGGCTGACGGCATGTCTGAGGATGAGACACGAGCCATAGGTGACAGAGCGAACGAGAAGGAATACATCAACATGCTCAATAATATGCGGAAAATGGGTCTGACAAACTTCAATCTCGATGTAAAAAACCTAAAGGCATATCCGACCACCCTCAAGTTGTGGCATCAGCTTCATGCCTATCCCCAGGAGATTGTCCCTATCATGGATCAGTCAGTCAAGGATGTCATGGTCGAGCTCGCAAACAAAGAGATGCAGCAACTTCAGCGAGCGGTAGCTCGCCAATCCACACGTCGACCTCGTGGAAGCAGCTCCGTGCCACCATTTCAAAGCTCAGATGCACCCACCCCAACCCCAACCGTAGATCGGCAGCAACTCGCTTCCTTGATAGACGACGTTGAGGTGCGATCCTATAAAACCCTCCCATTCAATCTGGACAAGGCTGTGAATATGAGAGATCTCGATCCGAGTGACATCGATAAGCTCGTGTCCATCAAGGGTCTGGTTATCCGAACAACTCCGGTCATTCCAGATATGAAAGAGGCGTTTTTTAAATGTACAGTTTGCAACCATTCAGTACTGGTCGGAATTGATCGTGGCAAGATTGCGGAGCCCACAAAATGTCCCAGACCAGCCTGCGAGTCGAAGGACAGTATGCAGATAGTGCATAACAGATGCAAATTTGCTGACAAGCAGATCGTGAAACTGCAAGAAACACCAGATTCTGTCCCAGATGGACAGACACCCCACAGCGTAAGTCTGTGCTGTTATGATGAGCAGGTCGATGTCTGCAAAGCCGGTGACAGGATCGAGGTTACGGGTGTTTTTCGTAGCAACCCTGTCCGCATCAACCCTCGGCAACGCACAGTCAAATCTCTTTTCAAAACATATATCGATGTTCTCCATATTCAGAAGGTGGACAAACGAAAGCTTGGTATTGATGTTTCCACGATTGAGCAGGAAATCTCCGAACACGTTGCTGGCGACGCTGAACAGGTTCGTAAGGTTTCAGCAGAAGAACAAGCACGCATCGAAGAGATTTCAAAACGTCCGGATGTCTATGAGCTGCTCGCACGAAGTTTGGCCCCGAGCATCTACGAACTGGATGACGTGAAGAAAGGAATTCTACTGCAACTTTTCGGTGGCACAAACAAATCCTTCGAGAAGGGTGGTAGTCCAAAATACAGAGGAGATATCAATGTCCTACTATGCGGTGATCCATCAACCGCGAAGTCTCAGCTACTACAGTACGTCCACAAGATTGCTCCACGAGGTGTATACACATCAGGTAAAGGTTCCTCGGCGGTTGGTTTGACAGCATATGTCACCCGAGATCCAGAATCTCGCCAACTCGTCCTTGAATCTGGTGCTTTAGTTCTGTCCGACGGTGGTGTCTGCTGCATCGATGAATTCGATAAGATGAATGATAGCACACGATCGGTCCTTCATGAAGTCATGGAACAACAAACAGTCTCCATAGCCAAGGCAGGCATTATCACAACTCTCAATGCGAGAACCAGCATCCTGGCCTCAGCCAATCCAATTGGCAGCAAATACAACCCTAACCTACCAGTACCACAAAATATTGATCTACCACCAACACTCCTATCTCGATTCGACCTTGTCTATCTAGTGCTAGATCGTATCGACGAAGCTAACGACCGTCGACTTGCGAAGCATTTGGTAGGCATGTATCTGGAAGACACACCCGAGAATGCAAGTCCAGAGGAGATTCTAGTAAGTCCTTATCTTCAACCAACATCAATCAGCGATACTAACACGATCCCAAGCCAATCGAATTTCTAACCCTTTACATCTCTCACGCACGCTCAAACGTTCATCCCAAAATCACACCACCAGCCGCCAACGCCTTGACAGAAGCATACGTCGCAATGCGAAACCTAGGCAACAACATCCACGCTTCCGACCGCCGCATAACCGCCACAACCCGCCAACTCGAATCCATGATCCGCCTCTCCGAAGCACATGCCAAAATGCGCCTCTCCCTAACCGTCGACGAAACCGACGTCCAAGAAGCAGTCCGCCTCATCAAATCCGCCATCAAAGCCTCCGCTACAGACGCACGAACAGGCTTGATCGACATGGGCCTTCTCAGTGAAGGTGGCGGCGCAAGCGAGAGACGCAGAAAGGAGGAGTTGAAGAGGAGTATATTGATGGGCTTGGATGGGAATGAGGATGTTAGAAATGGTGGAATGGTGCGGTATGCGGAGTTGTATAGGGCTGTTGCGGAGGGGGCGACGGCGGAGGTTGAGGGGGTGGAGTTTCAGGAGGCGGTTCGGGGGTTGGAGGCGGAGGGAAGGATTACGGTGACTGGGGAGGGGGCTAGGAGGGTTGTTAGACGGGTTGCGGCGGGGGGTTTGTAGATTGGATTGGATTGTGTTCTTAGTATGAGTGGTTATGAATTTGTATGTGGAAATCCAATGAACGTAAAGATGGGAGATGAGATATGAGCTTAAGTTATGTACTGTATTGTAATGAATCACATTATAAGAATTGCATCTCATGAGCAGGGATCTGCAGTAGGTAGATTGACTGATTCACTGTACCAAGCAATATACCAAACGTAACCGTACGGAGATGCAGTCTCTTCCTTTTAGCACGACGCCCAATCCTTATTAAAGTATCTGCTGTCGTTCTGGTTCAAAGTGACACAAGAATATTTATGTATCCGTATACCCGATGGGACGGGATGGAACGTGAATTAAAAATGCAGTGAGGTAAAAGTGAAGTAGATCGTATCAGCGTTGTGACATGTAGATACGCGAGTGGAGCAGTTGTGGTGGATAAGGTAGGGTAGGGTAGGGTAGCTGTGTTTTGGCGGCAAGGTGTGGTGGACTTTACGTAGTGTAGTGTAGTGTGGGCAGGTAGGTATTTGGTGGACGTGGCGAATGGAAAATCACGCCACGGTTTTTTCTGTTGCTATTTCATATTGTTCTTGTTTTTTTTCGTTGGCGGGGAAGAATTGGACTTGGTGATGCTGCTGCTGCTGATGGCGATGCTGGCTGGCTGGTAAGGGGAGGGAGTTGGGGACTCCTGATGGTGGACAGTATTGGGAAGTATTGAGGCGAATGGTTTCGAATGAGGCTTTTGAAAGGCCTTTTTTTTTTGTTTATTTCGCGTTATACTGAACTTCGTTTTGGGGACGGTGAATAGATGACGAGGAGGCCTATCAGAAGCAGACTTTGCGGAGGAGTTGTGAGTTGGTGCCGGGAGGTAAGGTGTTGCCGAGCCGCTGAGTTTTTACATTATCTATGCATGGGTTGAGATATTTTTTAAGCGACTGATGCGGATGTGGTTGTTCTTCTTACTCACACAGATAGGAGTCTCGGTGGTTCTTGTGCATCGGCGCATAGGAATGATACTTGAGAAGGAGGATGTTGTATTTTTCGGCAAGGATTTGTCGGTCTTGAACGAAGTGCATATCATAGTTAGATAACATTTTCAGCACAAAAGGACCGTCGAAATCAGAGCTCGAGATCAAGGAGATGAGATACGAAAGAGATAGAGGTTTGGTTGCTAGCCGAAGAATGTAGGAGTGTCAACGAGATCTCGGCCTTTTGTTTGGACAAAATTTCGATTGGTAATGGTTCGGTGGGCGCTCGGTTGAGAGACGTTAAAATGCAAAGGCTTATGCGAAGGCCCGGAAGATTGAAGCTGGACTTCTTTTGTGAAATTAAACTCAATGTTAGATGGCGGATGCACATGTAGGATTTCTGGAGTATCGCTCTTGGGTATTGATGAGTTGGAACTTGGGAGAGAGTGGCAAAGGGCACGGGAGCAGAGCAGCGGCTGCCGAAGGAATTTGATGCGAGAATACCTGGCGAGTACAGGCGGAATTGAATACTGTAAGACCAATGACGGGGACGGAGTTTGGATTTGGCTAAGACTTCAATAAGCCGGGAGTGTCAATCCTGTCTGGGTAGATACCACTAATATCTAGGAAAGACCTTTTCTGGGTCGTCAAAAGGAGGATTGGGTGCAGACTCTTCAAGCATTGATCAATAGGATGGGGTGAATACTGAACGAGTGAGAAAATCAGTTCTCAACGAGGTTGACATGGTCTGGCATAGATGGAATGCATTGTAGCCGTGAATTGCTAAACTGGAACAGAGGAGCGGCTTATTGAGGTCGAGAAACTCTAGAAGAATTGCAGTTTGTGGTTTGTGCTGATCTTTGACCCGCTGATGCATTGCATGCAGGCTCAAACTTAGAGGCCATTATTGCCAGCAGATGGACTGCATCACAATCTGGCTTGGATGCGGAGAACGAACAAATTTTGGCTGTCGAATGTGAAAAAGACAAGGACGTTCTTGGATATGCAAAGAGCACGGAAGACCACGATCGATCTATGCTTCGAAGCCACTAACGGTGGTTGAGGTCAGGATGAACAGAACAGTGGCAGGGAATATCAGGCTCACTGCACATGTCTGGACATCACGACCACTCCGTGAAGACCACACCGACGATCCAAACATGTATCTTGTTTTCATTCGACTAGAGCACCTATCTGTTCTGACTAGCCAAGGAGAGATGATGTCTCCCTTCCCCGCAGTTGTGATGTGTGGTCAGATTACTTCTTGCTGCCACCTTCACTGACCTTTTCCCATTCAGAATCAGTGCTGACGTATCCACTGCTATCACCAAGACTGCGTCTCCGTCTAAAATCCTCTGCGGCGTCCGACAGGTTCGGCTGCAAGAGAGCGCCTGTAGTTTCGGCGGCCAATTTGGGACCGCCGACCACCGTGGACTTTTGGGGGGATGGAGTCGGCGCTATTGTTTCCGTCTCTGTATCGCTCCCTGGTTCAGGCGACCTGGCCCTTTGCGCCTGTTGGCCTTTGTCTGTGGCCTTTGCATTTTCTATTTGTAGTTCATGGGCGAACCAATTAATGGCATACCACAAGCCTGCGGACAATAGTGATAAAATGAAGAAATGTATGCTGTAGGTCGCCAACAAGAGGATCAACAGTACGAACTGCAGAGCGGCGAAGGATGCATTTGTAGCGACAAGCAAGGTTGGGGTGGTGCCAGGGGTGAATATGCTGTTCCAAAGTTCTTCCATAAAGTTAGCCATGTTGCTGGTGATGTGGTTGCAGTTGGTTCGACGAGGACGAAGAAATGGGAGTAATATAATCTTTGGCACGTCTATCACCACATTAATTGCGATGTAAGAATTGACGTGTCCTTTCGATCATGGAATGGTGGTCACATCAGGTGAGATGGTGAACAGTGCCAGTGACTCGGCCTGCGGTTCAAGTTGACAGCCATTTGGAGCCGATGATGTAGCTTCGATCTCTTTTTTGCTTAGTCATTGACCTGCGCATGGCCATGGCATGGCACCCAGCAGCGCAATCCAGCAGCCTAGTAATGAAACCTTCTCCACACGTGCTCTCAAACCAACCTGTATACCAAGGTACCAGTATTCAGTCAGGCATCGAGCATCTGTTCTGATAGACAGTCGGAGGGTCGTCGGTACTCACGAGTACCTATGATCAGTTTTACTGTATCGAATACATGTCTACATACTCAGTGACATCAGCCTCATAATTACCAGTAACAGCAACATTACCAGCGACACGCCAGTTGATTTGTGATATCTGCCGTTCGAGATCCGTTCCGCTACCGAACCATCCATACGCCAGTCAGTTGCTGCAGTGCTTGTGAGTATCTGCAATCCCTTTGGAGCTTGTTTACGGCCAAGTTGACTCAGCCATCGGACGGAATGATGCAAGCAAACTTCCGAGCCTTCGCAGCTTGACTCTTCTGTGCAACCATTTCGTCACAGGAGAATTGTGTCTTAATCGAGGAAGATACGCTCGCGTCGTTGGAGAGGAAGCAGTAAGAGTATATGATTACACATCTACGCCAGCGGCATGGCAAATTGATTTGATTACACAACCACCGATATTGTTATTACCATCTTCTACGAATGCTCTGACTTGTAGCCTCGACAGCTCATCATCAGGCACTTCCCTTAACGTCGGTGAAAGCTTGTATAGCGGCCACTCAACTCATCTCAACGCAATTCGCGAGTACTTCAGAAAAAAGCGAAGCACAGGTTGGAGTGGATAGTAATCTATTAATAATGTCGAGGGCTCCATCAACGGCGTTCAACAACCCCGACCGGTCCGATGTGCCACTAATCGTCTGGACGGGGCAGCCACCACGCTGGATTTCTGTCAGTTTGGTCGTGTCATTGCAGTCAGGCCGGAGAACAAATTCTGCCTTTGTTTCATCATCACGCTACTTGGCCCCAGCCTCAGCCAATCGCTGATCACATTTCCCGCGGGTAGCTATCCACTCACGTTCGATCGACATCTAGCCTTCCGTAGATCTGGGGCCGAACTCTCCTTCACACTGTTACTTGTCCTTGTACACCTGCCGGAGAAATCACACTCCTCGGGTCCGACAACGAGGCTGAACCAACCAGTACAGGCAAGTAATCTTGCTTCGAAGACTTGGCCGACTTTAGCCTGCGTTAGGACTCACTATGGTTTGCATATCGCACTTCTCAGACAGCTCTATCGTTGGCAGTCCTGGAGAAGATGATTAATGGCGTCCGATCATTACTCCTTATGGTTACCGTGACTGGCTATTGGGAGCCTTGAAGATCACCCGCCAACCGAGTTGATGAACGTTGGGCATGCGCATATTTATACCCTCAATCGTATGTCCGGAGGATCCGAGCTACCCAGTCATAAGACGGGTGACATTACCCCGAATTGCTTCCTCCATCTCGTCGGTTAACGGTCCATATACTATCCAATCCGGAGTCCATGTGTTAAGCTCGAGCCGCTTGTGAGTCGAAATGCCCTGCTAAGTTTCCACAGGCTTAATCGGAACCGTCCACAGTATTCCCATACTTTTTTAAGCTTTGTGCTGTGCTTTGTAACCGTTCCCCTCTCTTCCTGAACCGGTCTAGATTCAGGCCACCACTGATACCCTGCAAATGCTTCCCTCGCAGTGGGCGTGTTTGCTGACAAGTTCGTCTTAACTTGTGCCTGAGAAGTGTTGGTGACAAAGGCTGTCCTCGCTTGTTGACTCTCTCCCGTTCTGTCCAAACTTGCGATGGCAGACTAGCCCTGCTTACTATCTCCATTTCCGACCCTGCAATGGTCTAAGCCTCAAACGAATATCACGAGATATCTGTTTCTAAGCACACATATGTACTGTACTTGCACCTTGTCCGTTTCGAGCTTGTCGCGGTACTAACACGCCTCCAACGACGGAAGTTCATGTCACTTAAGCTGGTATGTCCGAGTATTACTTCTAATTCATACCCTCGCGTCAGGCAGTACGACTGGGAGACCCAATGAGCAGTATATTTGGTCGTCAATATAGAGGACACTACGATCAACGATCGAGCCTCGGCCTTCGTGCCAGCTAATTTAGGGCGGAGCGAGATTCGCCCACTACCTCGCAGCGGTATAGAACAGCGGCCTCACGAGGCAGTTGGTCTTGGTTCAACTCGTCCAGAGGCTCAAACTGCTATCCTCGGAGCCGAAGAGGGTCAGCAAGCGTTGGACGGCGATTCATACCAGTTGTCTGGACCGCTTGTTCGTGGGCGTCCCTTCTTCGATAAAGACTCGCAATATCCACATCAGTTCGCTGAGCGAGTACCACCACAGAGGTACGCTTGATGTGACAAGAAATTGACATTGGACTGACTTAAAAAGTATGGCAACTGCATTACTACGTCAACCATCAAATCATTTCAATTCTGTTCCATCACATTATTCCTCGGCCATCTATGAGCCATATGCAGGTATTTCTGCCCTTCAAGGCTGGTAGACTGACTCACTAAATCTTGATAGGCCAACCTGGCAATGAACTGAGCACAGGCGGTGGTCTACCTGTGCCCGCTACAGCGCTGTCGATGTCTTATTCCCCACCTCAGAGATGGGCGGCACAACAGGCTTTCCATCGACAACCCTCTAGGTCGCCTAACACAAAAGATCGGACACCTATTCGACATACTAGACCAGTAGTGTCAAGAGATCGCAGCACAAGCAGATCTCAGGCTTTGCTGGCTTATGCAAAACAGCATGTTCATCAGGTGCAGCCAGCAAGTAGACCATCGATCGATTTTTCGGCATCAGATCCACAAGGTCAGCCGTTCCCTTTCACTTCTATCACCACTCCCTATATGCATCAGCAAGCATACCTTGACCCTACGAATTCATCTGCAGGCTTTGGGCAGCTTCAACAACAGCAGTCTCTGTACAACCTCACAAACATCTACAACGCGAACCGGGGTGACATGCAACTTTCAAATACTGCCGAACCAATGCTCAATCTGAATGATACGTTGTACAGTCAGAGCCGGACGACACAACTACCATCGATGTCGTCAACACAGCTAGGTTTCCCAACGGCACAGCCGGCTCTGGAATCAACCTCACACGAAAGTGACATGATGGGCAACCGGCAGAAGCCTCAGTGCTGGGAGCATGGTTGCAATGGACGACAGTTCTCTACATTCAGCAATCTTCTACGCCACCAACGCGAGAAGAGTGGAACTGCAACCAAAGCTCGATGCCCTCATTGTGGTACAGAGTTCACAAGGACAACAGCACGAAATGGTCATTTATATGGTGGGAAATGTAAAGGCCTTCCCGAACCAAGTAGAGATGGAGATGGACAGACGCCAGAAGAGATGGATCCCAAGTCATAAATGAGCAACCATTATACCGTGGCAGGCTCCGTAAAGATAATGCCGACAGTCCAAGTCACAAAAGTTGGCCTGGCTTGTGTCAAATCGAGCATCAACCTTAATTACGAAAGAAAACTACGTTTATTTCCAGCATCCGTCGGCCCCTTCGAACTGACAATTATTCACAAACTACGACCATTGACCATGGCGAGATAACGTACCATTAAGAAGTCAGCACGCTCTGGACTGCGGTACACCATCTCGAAGGCGACCGTACACCTTCGCAATGATCATCTTAGTTGGAAGAGTTGGTGGCAGACTACTGGAGAACGAACTAGCACTCGGTGCCTCTATGGTTTTCGATAGATGCGATACTACAACTCATGGCCTGCTTCCTCAATCGACCATCGTCAGTGTTAGTGGCAAAGACATGCCTAACCGAAGACAGCATAATGAAGTAAGCTGGTGCGAAATTGGCTGATGCGAGAACAATGTGTCGGGCAAGATGAAGAACGACAAGGTTTGGAGAAGGCTGTATTTTCCGCTCAACCGTCGGCTGGGACACCACCTACGGGACCTTATTAGTTCGACCAGGCGTTCTAGGGCCTGAAGAAGATTCCGAGAGCATGCTTCGCATTTACAACGGCTTCTTTATCCGAGGTTACATTGTAGAGATGGGCCATGTTCCACCAGCAGAGACTAAGGCAAGGTGAGGCGTACTTCCCATATCAGGTGTAGCAGCAAGGGACCTAAGCTTGCTCAAAATGCTAGATGCAGAAAGCATCAAGCATTTCCTGATTGAGCAGCCTTTTGAAACGCATCGTGAGGTCAGCACTAAGATCATTACCCGCGGCCCGGTCTTTTGTGGTGCCAAGGCTGATGGGGCAGGCTAGGTATTTGCTCGACTCAGCCCGTTTGGTGGAACTCATGGACCTCCTCCTAGTGACTGGTGAAAATACAGTACATGCACGACTCTTTGGGGGCGCTGAAGGCAATCTTGTGGCATGTCCTCCAACACAGCAAGATTCTTTTGGCATTATTCTGCACGTCTGTATCAATTCTGATGTACACAATTCACTAGTTAGCTCCTCAAAAGGTTAGAGCTCAACGAGGCTTGATCCCAAAACTGATCACGAGACGAGGATCCAAAATGTTTTTTGTGAGCGAACCAAGGATTCCCCCGGTCTCTCCTATGCCGTCTGACTGCGCGATGATTCACCTGGGCTTCTCCATCACAACTCAGCGATATGCTCCTATTCTGCAACAAATTACTGCATCAACTAATGGTTACTGGTTAAAACAAAGCTCGATCATTGCTCAGTAATGTGCTCTTCTACATCGTTGACTCATACATTTTGACTGTTCTTGCCATCTTTTGTTTCAGCCTCCACTACTCGAAGCAAGTTTCCTGTTACTCGAGGTAGCCTATATGTAAGTCCGATGATTACACAAAATGTGAAAGCCAGAAAGCAACAGAAGATGTACCACGGAAATCAACTCCGAGGTTCAGGCCAAGAGTCGAGTCGTTGCCGGATGAACCTCTACCTTGGATATCACCATGGTCATCGTTACAAGCCGAATCGGCGTTCTCAAACTCAGTAATGAGCACGAGGAGAGGTTTTTCGGTGTCGAGTGCCTAGGGTATTGTTGCAGCTGATCTAATAGCGACGTTTGGTATCGTTGACGCATATTGGACAATTCTAATTCTGGCAACACAGCTTCTCTAATTTACTGTTGGTGAGTTGACCAATCTCAAGTCGAAAGTAAAACTTGATCCCACGGAGACCAGGACTGTTTGAAGTCTACTTCTTGAATACATCTCAATTGCAGCATCTGTTAGTCTTGCCAACCTCGAGATCAAGCTCTTTCACCGTCATAGAGATTGCAACCCTCGTCAAGCCTACATACGAGATGGGTCAGCGGCCTGCTTCTAGTGTCCCGGCATTTCCATGCTTTGTACTCATCATCTGGCTAGCACAGGCCATACGTCCACCGGGGCTAGATTCGCCAATCCCACATCGATCCAAGAGGTGATTGTCGCGACGTTTACTGTGATTGCTCAGATATCATATCCCACACACAGTATTCAACACTGCGTCAACGCTACAGTCATCATACAGTCAACCTACAGTCATCCTATGATTAGCACTTTGCCCAGGGGACTATAGTACACCCCGGGCACCAGCTACAAGGTCCTAGAACAACTATCTCGAAATACGATCTTTTCATTCAAAGTCTCTCCATCTCTAACATCAGCAAGTCAGTGGCTATGACTGCATAAAGGGAGCTGAATCAGAATAATCTGTCCACCGAACAAATTTGCCATCCGGTCCAACCTCACTCACGCTCACCACCCCCATTTCGACATTATGCTTCCCTACCCATACAAATTTCTCAACTCGTTCAGTGAACATCAGATTCCCATTCTCAGCCACATTGACGATCCGGTACGAAAAATCTTTCAGCAGTTTGAAGATATTCTCAAATCCTTCTTTGATCTGTTTGTGGCCGGTGTTAGGAGGGTGGTTTGGACCTTGCATGAAGAACTTTGCGTCTGCTGAGAATAACTCTAGGATCTTATCGGCATCTAGTGTTCCCTTTTCCCATTCTTGGAACAGTTTTATGGCTAATGCTTGATGTTGGCTGGGGGTGGGATTCATGTTTAGTGGTTGGATGTGTTTGTTATGCTGCTGCTGTTTGTGTGGTTTTACACTTATTGTTCGAAGGGAGAAACAGGTGCAGGCCGGTTTGAGTGATATGTAAAGGTAAGCAGCACAGTCAATGGCTCTAAAAATACGGCTGTTACACTGGAATACAATGATCTGTATCAGTTCTCTTCAACTATAGTATTTGTAACGATGGTTTCTACAAATTGGGCGGGGCTCTTATGGGAACTTTGTGGCCTGAAATCCGATGCAACCTAGGGATCTCATTGTCCCGCCGGGTATGGCGCGGACGGCAACCTATCTCACTGTACTATACTTGTCGACAACCCGCTCCAGTCTCGATTCGAGTCCAATCTGGTTGACTCGAAACAGCCACGTGCCAGGCTTACTTAATTCATCCATTGCAAGGATTTCCTAATCCGGTTTTAGCCTAATAATAAAGCGCTAGCCAAACAGGTAAGAGCAGGTCGACCGAGTACCTGTACTTTCCCCTTCACAATCCATAATCTTTACAGTGGGTACATTTCTGTTCTCATATTACAGTACAGCAGGCTACCGCGTCCGGAATCATTGGCAAACCGGGGCCGAAGAGTGCAGATAGCACTCCCGTATCCAATTACCAGCCATCTAGACTGTTTAGAACTGTATCCACTTGCCCCGCCAACCACATCTTAGCAGTGATGGGGCGGGAACAGACATCCATTCACAGTACACGAAGGCAGTGCTCGACATGAAGCCTCTAGTACCCACATTCTTGACGCGTTCAGTTGACATGGTTCTTCGAGTTCGACCTTGAACCAACATTTCACCATATTATGATGTCGATTGGCATGAGGATGAATCGTCGTCCCGGATGTCTCACGATTAGCTCGCGGGCCAGGAAGCTGACCTGCTGTCGGTTGATATAACCGCAAAACCGTGCTGGTGGGATCTTCATCCTGAATGATTAAACCCTCAGCTTGAACGAGATGCAGTATGCTGCGCAGCGTTGAAACCACAGTATCGGTTGAGCTCTATCACTTCTCCTACTCTCTCTAAAGTAAGGTCATTATGGAAGAGTCATGCGTCAATCCTGTATCCCAGCACCATGGCTTCTTATGCTTCAATTCCTGCGAAGCTCGACTACCTGGATAGGTGTAGTTTCCAGCAATATCGCACAACTCCTTTACTGCTGTAAGTGAGGATCTTGATGCAATACTCTATCCAGTTACCGAAATACTTGTCACCATTGCGGTCCATACTGGTGCAAAAACAGCGTAAGTGAGCCAGTTTCTCTTCGTGGTCTTGTAGCCGAGACTCATTGGATGTTCATCTTCTGCTCAGCACTTGTCAGTCTTGCATTTTTTGTTTCCTATAGCAATACTCAACACCTTCCGCTCGTCCATACTGCGAGTGACAGAGATTGCCTTGGATAGTCTGTTTTCGTCCTTATGGTGCAAAAGCAGCAACTGATAAGTACTTCGGAAGCATTTGAGATTGAGCCAAAGTTCGAAGAACACATCTACAACACATTCAGAAACAAGACCTTTGCATGGCAAACCATGACCACTAGCATGCGAGTATTGAGGAAGACATAATGGTGAATATCATAGGTGAAAGCCTGCTTCAAGAGTTCACTTCTTGCCTGGAAACAACAACAACACAAAGAAGTCCGTTAAATCTGAGTGGACTGGTTGTGGGTGAGTAGGAACACAAGCTCAGACAGGTGCTGTCGAAGCCATGCTTTGGCATTCACGCTACCAGCCAACAGACTAGCAGATGCACAAACCAATCGTACAGGCGACTATCAGCACCCGGATACACAAGCATAATGATCGGAGTAGATGCGGCATGCACTGAGTCGTCCTCGAGATAGTCGGCCCTATACTTTCAATAATATCCTCTGCCAACTGCCAATCCTGTAACGATCTACGCCAGAGCCACCTCTCATATTCTTCAGAGGGAAAAATTGAGCTCATTCTCACAACATTAATAAGCCAAGCAATCCGAGCGTTTACTACCATCAAACAGTCATTTATCCGTATCACAATGAAGTATAAAGTCCACACCACAGTGGCTTATCCTACTTACCACGAGAAGCAACTACGTATACGCTATATGCTGATCTCCAAGCATCCCTACTTACCCTGCCTATATCGCCGTCCCACAATAACATTGTTCTAGTTTGCATCCTCACGATACTCAAGGCGTGTACCATCACCACGCCTGACGACCATCTCACAACACACAGATATAAATAATGCTCACCTCGCACCCGTACATCACTACATCCCAATCAGTCCTCGCAAGATTCTCTACGTGGCTTCAATCTCATGTTCCCCTTCCACGACTCATCTTCAATCGATATCTTAGTGGTCGTCCTGGTTCTGTTTGTCTCCGGCTTGCAGGTGAGTGTCTATCTGCCTACACGAAACACAGCATTCGACTGTTTCTTATCCATACGTATCATGTCAGATTAGATATTTAGGTACTTATATTGGTGACGTTAGCAAAATGGATTTGAACACAATACAAGCCATAAATATCCCTGTCCATTCAGATCGGAAGTTTTCCTTCGAGCTGTTCCTTTCTACTCTACTCTACCCTACTTAACTCTATATACGTAGTTCATGCAAATACCGAACAAGACTACCAGCGGATGACCCTTACTTCGAAAACACAATACTACTATTCTCTCCTTCTCTCTGCCTCTATACGTATATGTAGATATACCTACCTACCTACCGA
>Ga0181469_100042_pt1 | contig 31249 bp, 29 predicted proteins | sample InSIn2SAF170_2_FD_119081 | JGI IMG/M metagenome (GOLD analysis project Ga0181469, IMG submission 119081) | Clean room microbial communities from NASA Spacecraft Assembly Facility at Jet Propulsion Laboratory, Pasadena, California, USA -... ... | reverse complement strand
AAGGGCATAGCGCTGAAGCAACTGGTGCATCGAGGAGGAGCGGTCTCATGTCAATACTTCCAGCGTTCTCCAACTCACGATACGCCCAACGGCAGCGCAAGGGCGCAGCCAGCAAGGATGCCCCCCCTCCCACCGGGTGTCAAAGACCCTGGCCACTGGATCAAAGACCAAGGTCCTCTAAAAGTTGAAGCAAAGGTCTGGCTCGCTAATCAACGTACATTTATCAGATGGTTGCACGTTTCTGTGCTTCTTGGCACGTTATCACTCGGCCTTAGCAATGCTGCTGGCAAGAATAACAGAATTGCGTCGTCCTTGAGCATAGTTTATACTCTTATTGCTATCTTCGCTGCTTGCTGGGGCATTGGTATTTACTTGTGGCGGTCTAGCCTGATCACGAAAAGGAGTGGGAAAGACTTCGACGCAGTCATCGGTCCATATGTGGTTGCGATCGCTCTAGCTATCGCTTTGATTTTGAATTTTGTTTTCCAGTACAATGCGGCTCGTGAGAAGACGCAGGGCAAAGGTTTCTTGGGGCTGGCCCTAGTGGCTCAAGAATTGTGAATATTGAATGGTTCAATGGGTATGGTGTTGAAGAAGCGCAAGTATTGACACACCGCTTGAGATGGAAAGGCCCATCTCAACATACATAGCTCTTATGTACATTTGTAGGTATCACTTGCTCTGTATGAGTTAGTAGTCTGAAGTCATCCTAGTGTATATCCGGGCAACCATCACTACCGCCCTCCTTGATTCACCTACGCGACACGCTCTTCAAGTATATGCTACTAAAGAGAACCGTATCCCAAACACACACCACTACTTTGCTCCTTCAAAGCTGACCACTGACCAGATATGTACCTTGAGGAAAGCAGACCTTTCGTCCTCCCCCTATGAAATACACCCAAACCCAATCCAACAGATTTTCACACTACCATATACAGACATCGAATGAATAAATTTACGAAAGTCTTCGTCTCCGGAGGTTAACATTGTGATTTCTACTTACATGTACCAAAACTCTACTATAATACAATTCAATAAGTAAGTACATACGTAGGAGCAGAGCATTATAGTCTAGATACTGTTGCCAATACTGTGCAGTATCTTTATCCATCAGGAACCACGATCCAGGGTTCGTTATTCACGTCTCAAGAAGCGCGTATGTTATCGGCATCTTTATGCTACCTAGTTCAATCTAGTCTCGTTTCATTTGAAACCTCAGTGTCGTCGTAGGGCTAGGAGATTTGAATATACAGGTACATATGTATCTACTACCTATACATAGTGTGGTATACATGTATGTATTTGTTTGTGTGCTATACAATAGGTATGTATACCTAGATCGTTTGGAGTGAATCTAGTGTACTGTATACATGTATTGCGGGATAGTACATGTGAGTAGTGTGGCATTAGTATTCGTGTACACATACGTACGTTTCTATGAGTATGTACCTAGGTACGTACATGCGTACATGTTTACGAGTAGAAGGTCTGTTTCTATACATAGATTTGTTGGTACCGTAGTAGTACGGTATATAGAGAGATACACACGCAGTATGTAATGAGAGGGTATTTTACGTGTTTGTTTATTATTTAGGATATCAGAAGGTAGTGGCTGTGTGGAATATTGGTACTGTTCATGTATACGCGATTGACAGTGGTTCTGTTGTTGATGTTGGAGAAAGTCTCGATGTTCACGGATATTGCGATTCAGTATATGCTGTCCCATTGATTACTCTATGTATGTGGTGCAGCGTGGTAGAGTACGATCGACAATTGAGATACCGGACTTTAGCTAAGCTAGTTCATCTCCAGTATCTGGACGTTGAAATGTGGTGGACTGGGCCTGTCAAGAATTACCTACGTTTGCCGGAAGTGGACAGGCATGTCTGAGTTCGGGGTCATGAGGTTCAGGAGAGGATCGCGAGATTCAGTACAAGCAGTGCTTGGAACTCATGGCTATTTCGAAACTGCGGGTCGCAGCTAAAGTCAGCCCACACTTTGCGACATGTGGTAGAAATTGCTGTAGATCCCGTAATTGTACCAACCAGGAAGACGGGGCCTTAGCTGTATTAGGCCGACCCACGGGTTAGATCGCCATGACTCTCGAGCACTGCATGTAAGTACTGTAAGTGAAGGAAGGGACTGGATGGGTAATGTGAGTTTGGTTGCATAGGTGTTTGCGTATGCGTTACATAGGGACTGGGTGCTGATGAGAGTCGGGAAGGAACGAGGATCGTGTGTAGCAATGCATCGAAAGTGGGATTTGAAATAGGAAGGTGGTTTTTGAATTAGGTATGGGTTTAGCATGAGCTTGGTCTTGAATTGTAAATGAAGGTTTGTTTGATAAGGAGCAACGGTCGAATTGCGGATGGGGTGGGATGGTGGTCTTGGGACTGGTTTGCCTTTTGTTCGCGGACTGCGCTGTGTGGGTTGCGTGGGACTTGTTAGATGCTTGATTGAGGTTACATACTGCCTATACTGGGTCTGCCTGAAGTGTTTGATGTGCACTACTGAATTAGCGGTTTCGTTTGTTGTGCCGATCATGTTCCTTAGAAAATGTATAATCCTGCCCTAGCCGGAAGGCTTGTGTAGGACAATATTGACAAGCACAGTCAGCACAAAGTACGTTACAAAAGGTCACGAACGTGTTCGTTCATCTGTGGATAGGTCTTACCACTATGGGTACCTACAGGTAGTCATTGCGCATTTGGATTTGCATTTACCGTTCCGCAAACAGGTCAATCGGTGAAAATCTTTGTACAGTATAATACGAGGATTGGCCTTGGATCAACCACAAAGTTGAAGAGGGGATGATTCGTCCAGTCCGAAATTTCCTCCTGTCCGGCATTGCCGAAGCTTCGCTGGGTTGTGCTCAAGACTTTTGCCTATGTGTGGAGGGAGACTTTGAGGTAGATACTATGGACCGAAAAGATCTCGACTACCTGGTGTGTTTGAAGTTTGAAGCATGAAGCAGTGCCGATCATCCTTGTACAGTACTTGGTACAGTATCGATGTGCTGTTTACTTTGTGGGCTCGAAACTTTCCGGAGCGTTCCACTGTGGTGTACGCGGTCGATCCATGGCTTCAACAAAGGACAACGTGCGATGTCGCACTTTTTCGCCATTCACCGGCAGGTCCGACCATACTGTAAATCTCGTATATTGAACACCATGATGGGGATGGACCCCTCTGTGCAACAGATGCGAGACAGAGGTTATAGTTCGGGAACAATTCGGAGTCCTGTTAGTATAAGTCGTCAGCCAAGATGCTAGCTAGGTTAGCATCATGTGAAATTACTGGCTTGTCCCGCGGAATTGTGGGCGCAAATCCCAAACTGTGCCGTAGGGTTTCAGTCGATACTACGCACCCTTCCTCAAAAGCCGGCATAACTTCAAAATCGTGCTTTATTCCGATATCTGATCGTCCACTCGGTTTACTGCCCTTCTTGGTGTAAGTTTCTGAACTGCAGAGTTGTCGACCAGATGGCGTCATCCCGAGACTTCGATACAGCTTCGATCGCTTCGACAGCCACTAAAACCAAGGATCCTGTCAAGAAGGCATGGTGTCAGACGCAATGGACGAACCTCAGTCACCAAGCGCGAAGCGTCAACATGGATAATTATTACTTTGATCCAAAAACTATGTTGCTGGACAGACTCGTCAACAAGAAACTATGGCAACTCATGGTAGGTCATGATAAGCCTGAGCAATGAAACCACCCTTCCATGCTATTGTGTGGGAGTTTCAGTGCAAATTTGTTGACCATGACTTCGTATGCAGAACCGGTTGTATGACTTCCTCGGAGCTGAAAAAGCCGTCTACGCACATCCTGTGATGCATGAAGGAGGTCGTGTCGAATGGCACAACTACGCAGATGAGTGCCAAGGAGTTGTCGGTGAGTTGGATCACGATCCGAGAAGTTGAAAGTACGGAATGACTGACTATGTACTGTCAAACATAGCCGAGATCGTGGACGAGTAGAATTTCAAAGGCCGTCGATTGCTTCACGTGGCTATGTGTCAGCACAACAATCCGGTCATGTTTTCGTAAGTCGGCAATGGCATGCACTCCTGCTTTAAGATTGCCAGAGATGATGCCGACAATCAGGAGTCGGAGCGGTGTTTGAGTAGTCATTAAAAGCAAAAAGTCAGATGTGTCCGTAATCCACTGACGCTCACACAGTGCTGTGGGCTGAACATGGTTTGTCATTGCCAAGGACGGGTTCATAATATGCAAGGCTAACACCAGAGGATGCGCCAAGCTCGAGATCGAGCATCCACCTGTAACGAGCTAAGAGCGTCTCGAACAATCCATGGCCGACGCATACTCGTCACACCTGACTAATTGTCAGCCCATTGAGAAACACTGCGGTCATTACAATAGAAGTGCATTGGATTGCGTATACGAGTCGCCGCAAGTGACTGGCTGAGCTGCGGTCAGGTCTATCCCACAGCTCTGGAACAAGCGGGTGGATTCTGGACCAGTGCCACGCGTACCTAGTATGAGCCCAAATTGTTCGAATGCTTCGAGAAGAAACGTGAGTCAGGGGCGATCGCATGTCGCGTGCATGTGGTGGACATTTGACGGCAGACCACATGGCGCAACGGTTACATCCCCTAACGCCAATGAGGGTTGGGCAGATTGGTTGACCAAAAAGGAAGCTCGGTAAGACGGGCATGGATGTGCTGCACAATATGTACGGTACAGCACAGCAATGCTTTTGGGCCGTCCCCAGTGTGCATAATCGTTAACGCAAAGTTTGGTCTCCAGCACGGTGGAAAGGATGGAGCGAATCAATAGAAAGTGGGATCGACTTTCCTGAAAAGGCCACGTCCGAAATACGCATGCAGCTGTTACTTGGTAGGACAGGCCTGTTAGTGGGCATCACTGTATGCAAGTTGACCAAATGTTCAATGGCTCTTGAGGTCTTTTTGCTCGAGGGCACCAGCTGAGTGGTATCCTACCGTGCAGTAGCTGCAGAGTGCGGCTTTAGCTGCGGCAGTTCAAGTTGTGCACTCGAAGAAGCCAGCTGCATGACCGCTACTACCCGGAGGCAGGAAACTGCTGACGGTAAGTGCAAGCTGCCAAGGCGCAAAAGGTTCTTTTGCATGAACCAGTGACGCGGGCTTGCCATTCATCGCTTCTTCTGCTGTCCTTGTACGCTGCAAGCTGTGAGCTGTAAGCTGTAAGCTGGACTCTAAGCTCCATGAGCCCCCATGCCATCCCCGGCCCGGCCACAGCGTGCTCGGTTATCCTTTTGCTTCCTGTTCTTTGCCTAGTGCGGAGTATCAGGCCAGGACGTCACACAGTAGTGACTAATTTCACAAAAAGCATATACGAAGGACATGCACCACCTTACCGACCTTCTGTCTGGGTAGTTTCCGCCTCTGGTCATCATCCGCCATTCGTGACCTTACATTGACTGCTCATCGCCCCTCAGCGGTTGGCCAAAGAAAAACCTGCTCGACAAGCGTTTCGTACTGTAATCCTTCTTGGTCTTTATGCTCCTTCCGTTTCCATCATAACCTCTAGCTTGGTCTACAAGAGGTTTAACACTGCCACAATCGCTGCTCCACCCACTTTATTGCTCAACCCGCTTTGCATACTTCTTGTCCCCAACAAGGGCATGGTCGCTTGAGTCGAATACACCTATTCCTCTCAGAACACCAACAATACGACTTTTATCAACCAAAAATACTGCCTAGCCGTCAGAAAATCTCTTTGCTTCGGCTGTCGACAAAAGTACATCGCGGAAGCCCGTCCGACCGAACATATACCGAGGATCTCGCACCTCGAAGATGGTGGGCGACAAAGACTCGATACGATTAAGCATATGGTGAACTTGTCCTCACACCACATATTTCGCGTTCATAGTCATGGCGACCGTCGCAAACACCAAGGGTAAAATTACCAAACGCTCCTCAAATTCGTACAGCGGAGAAGAATGGAAGCGGCACAGACCGCTAATCACTCGGCTGTATTCTGAGGAGAGCAGGACTCTAAAGGAAGTACGTGAACACCTTGAGAATGAATATGGATTTGCTCCAACGTAAGTATGACTGTTCCTTGCTGTCCAGAATGTGTCGACTGATCGGCGGTAGCGAGCGAATGTACAAAAGTCGCTTACATACATGGGGCCTCGACAAGAAGAAAAAGGAACACGAAATGCTCGATCTTGTTCGACAAGGCCTTTCACAGGGAGGCGTGAACAAGGACAAAGTGTTCATGGTGCGAGGGAAGCAGGTGACCCTCGCCGATGCCCTGCACTACTTCAACAGAAAGGGCATCAAGGACCCTGCCAGCCTAATAGAGTCAAATGGGCAATTGCCACGCGAACAGCGCGACCGTGAGCAATCTTCGCCCGAGGATTACGATGTACACACACCATTATCATCGCGAGGTGAAAATTTCGAGGGCTCACATCCGCTGTCAGAAACCGAACTAGATGCTCACTTTAGTCCTGACTTCACGTTACGCAACGAGAACCCAGAATGGGTAGAAAACTTGAAACATAGCGACATTGCAAGTGGACGTCTACAATTACTTTGTCAGCAACTTGGCTATGGTGAACTCGAACCGCTGCCTCCATTCCGCAACGCGGCTGTCGAAGCTACAATTTTGCGCGAGCAGCCTTCAGATCCAAAATCTGCGAAATATCTCGAGGCAATTGTTGCCCAGACCCAATCATATTACAGAGAAATTCTTACCAAACAAGAGATCAATTTGATCAACCCTACCAAATCCTGGACGGTAACGTCCGACACATCTTTATCCGATCAATTTTACTATTCAATGTATCATGGTTATTCATACCTTTGGAATGGCCAACGACGAACGGCCTTTGAACAATTTCAGAAGGCGTTTAGCATGATCGATCAGCTCTTGAAAGAGGGCCATGTCGCCTTTCTCATTTACATCTTCGACCTTGTCATCCGGCATGACGGTACAGGCTACGAGGAACCCCTCCTCTTGCTGCTACAACAGCTCACACAGCTCAGTGAAGTCGTGTTTCAGAATAAAACACATCCAATATATCTCATTGCTTCGTGGCTGTCGAATGCCCCGCCAGATGTCTCGAAAGCGTGGATTGCACTCTCGACTCTACGCAAGCTATTGGCTTTCTTTCAGGATAGTATTGGATATTTTCATGCAGAGACTATAGCTTTGCTGCAGACCTTTGCAACGGGACTTCTCAACAAGAAGCACTATCAGGAGTCGGCCGTGCGATTTCAACAACTGGTTGAAGCGATTTCACTAACGCAAGGTAAGAATACATACGAAGCCGCGTACGCGCTAAGATCGGCATCTGAGGCATACTTTTATGCTGGGCAGTACAAAGAAGCTCTGCAGGCTATCAAGATGGCGCTTGAAAGCTCACGAGGTATTTCGTGGGAGGAAGAGCGGGAGATACACGTCAGATGTCTTCGAGCACTGGCGGAAATTTCGAACGCAACTGGTAGAGCAGACGATGCGCTCCAAAATATTGGATATGTGGTTGATATTTGTGCGGCATCTTTTGGACCTGAGCATACTTTTACAAGACGAGCGAGGATGCATCAGAAATCCTTAAGGAAAGGAGAATCGATTATCGATGGAGCACTGCCACCAATGGTGTATAGACTGGGAAGAGGAGGTGATGCTGCAAAATACGTGTGGACGACGAGATCAAGTCCAACACGGTTGCAAACTTGATTAGTATTCATAACCTGGCCGATTCTCAAACTGATACCCCTTGCTGCGTTTCTTACGTCCACGCCAAAGAGCGTGTGGTGTTCATACATGTCCGGCAACGCGCCTCCTTGTCCTCACAACTAGAAGGCACTACGCAGTTCGTCGTAGTGCTTCTCCCGTGCTTGCAAATGTGCCTTGCTCCCTCGCCAAGGCAGTCGTACATCGTACCACACCAATTGCTAATTTTGGCTCTCCGATGTGCCAGGCTTGAAGACCGACCACCATGACAAAGTCAGCCAATAGCTGTACTTTTGTAGACACCAAGCGTGAAAGGGCCTATCCGTTTGATTCGTTAACAGCGCAAGAGCGGGTCTGGTTGTCCGAATGCACCTGAGCATGATTTCGAGGTGGAAATGACAGAATTACCGGTAGTTAAAATTGGTACGGGGCAAGGGTATCGGAGCTTTCTCTACCCCTCATCGGTGGTTAATTTGTAGCCTCATTTCCCACTGCTGGCCCCATTGGCAGCACCATAATACAAGTAGTCGATATCGTACAGTACGTACAGTACTCTAGTGTAGTGTAGTGAATGATTTCATAGCGGTTTTGGTTAGTCCTCCCGTTCTGATTTCAGAGCCCGGTGCAGGAAGAAGAGATCTTGGCCCACCAATGATGTACGAAGTGTACATCGTGTGGTGTTCATATTGATATATAATATTGGTAGTGGATTGTCCCCGCCAAAACAGAACGCAAACATCGCTGCAGCAACATCCTTTCCACTAACTAGCACTCTGCATCGTCTTCTCGGTATTTACCATCAACATCATCCTCAAGAAGCCTCGATAATCTACGACAATGGCCGAGAACAAGTATTTTATCAAGGACGCTATCCTGAAGCCAGCTGTGCACCATGAATCATTTCAAAAGTTGTGGCAGACCAAATGGAAAATGCCGGTACGTCCAGCAAGCTTGCTTTGACCTTGCTGAAGTGCGACGCCGTGATCCTCGAATCAAGTGTTGGCGGTTGGAACCTTGCGCCGAAGTACAAGCCGCGCAGAATCCCTCACATCGCCCATGTCTATGCCTCCAACTTGATCGATGCAGAATGGTATATTCGATTCAAGCTAACACATTTATAGGCTACCATGGGTGTCTACCCATTCATGTTCGGCAGCGTGAAGGACTTCGAACCAGTCGTGGAAGAATTGATCAAGGTTGGACTTGACGAGCACGTTCAGGAACCCTTTTAACAGTTGGTAGAAAGACATGAAAGAACCATATGACTGGGATGCCTATGCCGAGACTTTCTTCCCTCAAGCAGAAAAACTCGCCAAGACGGCCGAGGAGGCTGAACAGGCAGGAGAGCAAGAGAAGGCATGTGAATACTATCTGTAAGAACAGGAACATCCAAAGACGCAAGGACGTTACTGAGTTTTTACCAGACGATCATCCGCAGTCTACCGAATTGCCAGATTTCCTGCACCCAGATCTGAAAGACAGCGTCATGCTTGGACAGAAGGGAAGAAAGTGTTTTACAAGGGTGGAGCGTGAGTTGCATACGAGCTTCCCGCGTGCTTCTGTCTTATTGATTCGATTTCCAGCCTGCTGGCCGATCCCATAAAGGAAGTGTTTGTCCCTCACGTTCATAAGATTGAAGGTGAAGGCGACTCAGTCCCGGGATCTTACTGTCTGCCGTCAAAAGCATCCGCTTCGAATCCCGTACCCCTCGTTCTCATCATTACCGGCCTCGATGGCTACCGAACCGAACTGGCTGTATGGAGCAAAGGCTGGGCGCAGAAAGGCGTGGCAACACTGATCCACGAAATCCCTGGCACAGGTGACTCGCCTGCACTTCGACAAGATCCTACATCCCCAGATCGTCAATGGAAGAGTGTATTGGACTGGGTCGCACAGCAGAAAGAAATCGATGCAAGCAAGGTCGTCGTGTGGGGTTTCTCGACAGGTGGCTACTACGCGCTCCGAGTCGCACATACTGAGCACGATCGACTACTGGCTTCCATCAGTTTGGGAGGTGGTGCACATCACATGTTCGACCGTGAGTGGTTGGAGAATGTCAACAAGCTGGAGTATCCATTCGATCTTGCAGGCACACTGACTTACAAATTTGGATACAAAAGTTTGGAAGATTTTATACAAGATGGTGCCAAATTCTCTCTGCTCAACGATGGCACACTAAACAAGCCGTGTACGACAATGTTCTTGGTCAACGGAAACGACGATGAGATTTTCCCGATTGATGATATGTTCGTGGCTTTAGAGAATGGAGCACCCAAATTGGCGAGAATGGTGAAAGGAAAGAAGCACATGGGCGAGCCTGACAGTTTCTTCATCATCCTCAAGTTCATCTATAAATTGTTGGGCTTGCCGGGTGATATCATGGACCAGATGAAGACACTTCCCACCAAAACGAAATACTGATAAGGAAACTTTGGGATTTTTATATTCCGATCAGGGTGGATCAGCTTGCGTGTGTGACATATTGGGACGTACTTGAAGGCAAAAATTGTTGGTCATTTGTCAAGATAGCCAAATCTTCGTAGAGCATGCTGATACCACCCCTGCGTGCAGATCTATAAAGTAAGTAGATGAATAATTCACTTCAACCACTTGAAAAGATCGGCATCGTGGAGCGCCATGCAATGGCTGACAAGGGTTTTAATTCGAGCTGCCCTGGCAAGGCTTATCTAAGCTTATTCGGAATTCAGCACGCCAACTGGTAGACGAAAAGCTTAGCTCATCGATAGCACCTATCTCGGCCCTTATATTTCTGTCGTCATCCAATCATCGTTACTGGCATTCTTGCATCGCAGTCTGGATTGTGATCTGCAGCATACAGTATTAAATGCGATTGTCTTCGAAACCATGGTTCAGCCGATGAGTCCTGAGCCACGCGACACACCATCGGCTACCATCGCGAAAGGCATGCGACGACTCACTTTGAGCTCCCGAAGGAGCAGTCATACAACATCTTCAAAGAGCGGATCAAGTACGACGAGCGAGTCCATGAGCAATTCGAGTCGCCCCTCTCTTGCCGATTCCGAAGGACGTCGTTCAAGCTTAGCATCCTTTTCGTCGCGGTTGAAGAGATCGAAAAGACCCATATTCGAGGAGAAGGAAGCACAACCACCAACTCAGCGGAATGCATGGTACGCGCTGAACATATCTCGGCTGAACCATGTACTCACAACTTGAATAGCCATACCATTGGCGACCGATTTCTTGATCTACCAGCAGAGATACAGACCTCCATCCTTGCATACCTATCAGTCACAGAACTGCTATCCTTGCGCATAACCTCAAAACAATGCCACGCCATCTTCCAAGCCAATGGCACCACCATAGCGCGCAACACATTCCTCGCCACCTTTTCAAACCCGACTGAGAGCGGTACAGCAACCACCTCCACCTACTCTCCTGCCTTTCTGCTAGACCTGTATCCTTCCACCTTCTCCTCAACGACGACAGACGCCTATTTCCTCCGCACCCTCCGCCGCTCCTCCCTCATCAAAGCGCAACTCGACGTCCTCCTAACCTTCATCCAAACTCGCGTCTACATGCTACGGCTCAACGCCCATCTCGACGTCCAGCACTTCTCCCCTTACCGATCCGGGCTCTTCACTCGTCTATTCAAACCACTCGGCTACATCCAGCACCTCCTCGAATCAATCCGGCACATCATCATCCACATCCACCCATCCCACTCCCCAACCTCCCAATCCACAATCGACACCTGCCCCTCCTGCAACCGCACAATCGAACACCTAGTCTCCACATACCCCCCAGAAACCCTAGTAGACATCCACTCCCTCCTAACCCTAACGCTCCAACACCTCCGCGCCGCAACCCGCTCCCCAAGCACAGTAACCAGCTTCGAGCGCAAACTCCGCGGCTGGTCCTACGGCCCCCCTCCACCCTCGCACCTCAGCCAACTCGTGCTCCTAGGCGGTCTGGCCGAATTGCGCAAAATCGACGAAATGCAAGGCAGTTACGGCAAACGGTTGGCTGTCGTGAAAGGCTTCGCTGACACCCTGGCTGAAACGACACGGATTAATAGTCTTGCTTTTCCGGATTTCTATCAATCGGGCTATGATCCTGTCATTAGCACGCCGTCCACGCTCAACAAGAATCCTGTACCATCCTCTTCCTACACCAATAGGAACAGAGAAAGGGAAACGACCCTGTCCACAGCCCTCGAATCCCACCCCCCCGACACAGACACACCGGTCCAAAAATCGCTAGACGTCCCCCTCGTCCTCCTGACGCAATCCATGCTCTCCTCCCTCCCAGCCCATATCCACCCCTTCCTCGTGGGTCCGACATCAATTCTCGGTATGCGCATCATAGATGAGAAACTAGCACTGCATACTAGTGGTGGAGTGGAGGATGGGGAGGATAATAGGGATGATGGTGGGTTGGAGAGTCCGTATGCGTGGGTTAGGAGGGTTATGGTTGAGAGTTATGCTGCACGAGGACGGGGGGAGGATGGGGATGGGGATGGGGATGATGGATTGGCGGGTGGTGAGGTGGTAAGGGAGGATGATGGTGGTGATTTGGGGATTTGAATCGAGGGAGGGTGCATCGGTGTTCTTGGGTATATACGAGGGTGGTTTGGGGGGCATCATGCAAGGATCTATCAAAAGCATGTGAGCGTTATGTTCTTACAAAGCAAGCAAGCACGTAAACGAGGGGATGAGGCGCGAATTCTATTCAGAATGGCAATAAGCATTTTGCTACTGTTTCTCTCTGCTATATGAACATAGTCTTGATGGACAATCAGCTGCTGACACGGTTTTCCTCTACACAACGTACAGAGTCAAGTTCCTTTCCATTCCTGTCTGCCTGACCGATTGTTTCACGCCATGCTCATTGCCATTGTTCGTATGCACGTCCGTAAGAAAGCATAGGCCATTGACTGCCGCCCTATTCGTTCTGTGCAAATCCTATGTTATGGTTTGATATTGTTTGTGTGAATTCAGCTCATGTGAAAAAAGATCGTCGAATTCTTTGCCGTCGATGACTGCGCAATGGTATTGAGATCGGGGTTTGAAAATGGCGTGCCGAAAGAAAGGAAATCGTTCTCGCGATCTCATAAGAGATCCAGCTCATGTGCTCGCATCGTATGTAGTTGTTTGAATGTGTAGCCACTGGTTCTTTACCAGGTAGGCGCAGATCTGTCAAAGATCTCATATATGCACAGCCGTGAATTGTTCGTAACTTCTTGATCGTTGGCACGTTCGTATTGCTCATGTCCAAGATTCATCTCATTTGCGTGGAATAGCCCAGTCAATCATCATCTCTGTGCAAGCCATATGTAGGAATGTTAGTCTTCAACCCTCCCTTCAAGGTCGCTTCACCAAGCCAATCCGGCTGGCTTAGATGACTAACTAGAGATTGGCACTGTCAGACTTGATCAAGGTCACAAGCGACCATGAGCATGGACTGCCTGCTTTCTCGCATGTCGATGAGCATGTCTAGCCTTGTGTGAGCCACTCGGATTGTTTGGGAACTTAGTGTCATTGACAATGACAGTATGTGTCATGACAGGTACAGTCGTTATGGTTGTAGTAGTAACTGTTTCGATGACGACCATCTCGACAACATACTGACCACTTGTGTAAATGCTTGTAGAGGTTGAAAGGGCATTGACCGACGATGTATCTGAGCTTGGAGTGATTGAAGTCGCCATCGTTGTCGCAGCCACGGATGCGGAATGATAAAGTGTGCTGTCGGGACGTGCTGCTGAGGTCGAAGCAGTAGTTGGACTTCCAGCTATACTGGTACTAGATGATGGTGATCGAGGTTGGTCAACCACAGATCCAGGATCATGTCTTTCGCCAGTAATCTTTATCGCACCAGGAAGACCATCTAAGAGGCCATCTGTGGCTTCGTCGATGATAGCTTCAGATAGAGTCAACTTGCAGGAGTTAGCATCTGCCTGACTCTGAATTTTGCCGTTAAAGACAGGGCATGTGTCGACCTCGCCATCAGTAGTAATCCCAGTGCAGCTTGGGTTATCTCGAACCGCTTCCTGAATGCCATCATCCCAAGCAGCAATGAAATCAGCATGGTATCCGTAGCCGGTAGGGTCACCATTGGCAAAGACGAACTCTCCAGGTTGGTTCACGAAGTTATTGGTCTGCCAAATAGTCTCGAAGAAGAGAATTGGCAAGTAAATGGGATGAGTGGGTGGGCATGCGCCATCTTGGATGAGTGTAGGAAAAGCCACATGTGACTTGTGATCGGCTGAATCGAGGTTTTTGCCATCCCAGCAAGATGGGAATATGATCTCGGCACGTACACCATTAATGCAGTTCGTATCAAGGAAAGTCTTGTTGCGCAGCCACGGATAGGCGAAGCTGGCCTCATTCTTTCCAGGCTCGTAGTTCATGCAATTGAATCCCATGGCTTTCTCTTGCAGTGCGACTTGTGTCATGTCATCTGGGCCCCAGAAAGACTCAGCTGGTACAGGCCATGGTCCGGTCCATGATCGCTTGGTTGAGTTGCCGCTGATCATGCGCAGGCCTTTGGGGAAGACAGAATAAGGAACGTTGGGACCTGCGATACCACGAGTTTCGTATTTGTAGTATCTGGCAATGATTAGACAGGAAAGCTTGATAGAGGAGTTCAAAGACTTACGCAGTGAGACCTAAGGCCAGCTTGACATCTTCAAAGGTACCGTTGTCGTGTTGAAAGTACAACCAAGGCGCCCAGTATGCAGACTTGTCCACAGTGATCATTGAATTGGTACAATTGGAGGCGGATAGAGTTTCACCAGTCGATTGAAAGTCGAGATCTACGCACACGATCAGCATGGTGCAAAGTGTGAATAAGAGGAATATACTTACTCGAACCTCCATTCAAGTGATGCACGTGCTGACCTGGCTTACCAGGAGCCATGATGGGGTCAATCCGAGCCATAGCGGTATCACCGATCATGAGGTTTCTGAAAAAGGCATTGCAGGTTGGTAGAGAGATCAAGAAGAGAATCAAGAAGCGCATGACCTGGTTCTTCATCTTGACGTCGGGCAGGAACATAATGGATAGTGCCAAAATCGTAGTATAGAAGGTATGGTTAAGGAGCGTATCGAATGAGTGGTATCGACTGAGCAGGTCGACTAAGTAATGAGCGTAAAGTAGATGGTGTAGATATCGGGTATTGACAAGGTGAAGGTATCGACTTTACACGATCGAAACCGACTTTGTGTGAAGATTGACACGCGGTGAAGGGAATAAAACGTGTAAAGGCGACGACGAGTACTGACAATCAATGTCAGGGAAGGAACGACTTATGGTGAGTTTGTGGATTGGAAAGTTATTGAAGTGCGCACGATCAGCTGCGCAGACGGTTTTTGGTACAAATCAGAGGAACATCAAAGGAGTGTGCTTGATCTTTTCCGCGAACGACTGGGTTAACAACGGCTAAGACAGGATCATAAGAGGTGTTTGATCCAGCTGGCTCATGCTAGGACTGTGTAAGCCGTTTGCAGTGGTTCAGAGCCTAAGTATATCATGCCTCACCGTCACTGGCCTGCAGCCTCGCACTGTTCGATATATGTACCGTACCCAGGAATCTGCGCAGTCTGTCAACACTAGCAACACCAACCATCCTGATAGTCACTTACCAAAGTTTTTCACGGCTTGTCGGACCTTGTTGTCAAGACTGTTCTACCCGTTGCACAAGTCACTCTATCTATTCGGTCCACTGTTGCATATGCGGTGAACTAGGAAGGAGGCTGGTTTTCCACATTCCAATACGTGATCGACTGGGATTGTCCAAGCTGAAGTCACCAAAACAAGGGCTAACGCTTCAGGCACAGAAAGCAAGGGTTACTGTGTAAGCGAATGGAAGAAAGAGTAGTCACCTGAGGAAGCTCCCAACACCACTTATCACTGTATGGCTGTATTCCTTGTCTGCTAACTGTTTGCCGACTTCTGGGAGCGTCGCATGAAAACAAGATGGAACAGCATCATGGGTGCACATAGCCGCTGCAGGACCATCATCAAACGTACTAGCTGTGAAAGCAACTCCTGCTCTGTCGCTGGATTGAATAGGCAGAGAAGCATTGCAACAAGGAAGAAGTGAGACGAACTATGTCGTCGTGTAAAAAACTAGATGGAAATTTCTTTGTCAGATTGCTGCACGCTGCCGTGATCAATCTCCGACACCTGTCACAAAATGGTGTTGGCTCTCCAGCTCAACCTCCGAGTGGACAGCTGGATAGCGAAGGAGTTGCAAGTTAAGTAACCATTTCATGGACGCGAGATTCCCAAGGGCTGGCCTCTGTCCCACCATCGCGAGGAACGAAGCATGATCTGAACTTGAAGGGGTTGATGTGGGTTTCTTTCATCGTCAGTGGCTGTGGTCAGGTATCCTTGAACGGCAGCTTTAGGAGGAATACTCCGATTGGTTACCGAGGACCTGCGTTGCGGTTGTGCAGATTCTGTCTTTCTCTTTTTCGTTGTACCAATCACCGTTCAAGCTTGGAAGTTTTTCAAGCTAGGCTACGAGGATCCGAGAACATTTCTCCAGAGAGGAAACAGTGCCTCGTGGTGCCTAACAATGATAAAACTTCAAATGTTTGACCTACACAAGTACGAAGCACAGATTGCTTCGTTCATAACTACGTAACCAATCTGGTGCAGCACAATTTGTGCAGGTTAGGTACCTACCTAATCTTGACAGAGTGCTACTTCAGCACTTGTAAATAAGCATATACACTACATTTACCTATCCCTGCTTGTTATGAGCATGTATGAGTACGTGATAGCGTCGGGTACGGGTCATACGCTAACTTGAGCTGAGTTGACTCAGTGTTAGAACAACTTCACTCGAGATTTTGATAAATTTCGCTTCAGTTTCGGAAGTACGCCAATTACGGCCTTGTTCAGCATTACAATATTTATCCAGCACTAACGAGTGCTGATTGCTCACTCTGTACCTTCACTCTCGCTTACCGACCTCGCACGAAAAACAAGAATTCGCAAATTAAAAATTGGCAGTCTGAGGGGCACCGGCTGAAACAAGCGACGTGAAATCGAAAGCAGAATAACCGGTGCGACCGATTTCTGGAACCATTCAACGTGCAAGTGTGGACGTCCCAAAGTCAGCCAGGGCTGTGAACTATGTGACACGACCGACATCTTGTGCTCCGATCCGACGCCACAGCTTCACAACCTAATTGTCAAGGCGTTGTCTTCGCACGACGATTGGAAGCTCGGAGCCACCTGTTGCAGGTACCAGGAGGGCACTAGGAATTGAGCCACATACCGAAGTAGGCTTCAAAATGGCAAACTCGGTCCCCCAAACACCAGATGGCAGGATACCGGAGGCTCGTGTCCTCATTGTAATGACTGGAGGCACAATTTGCATGGAGAAGTCGCCTGATGGACTTGTGCCTGCGCGAGGCTTCCTTGAACGATGTATGGCTCCACGCCCCGAGTTCAATGATGGCATCGAAGTTGACCCTGTCGATGTCATGACGAGTAACGATGGTAAGTGTGATTGTCCGCCCTTGCGCAATGACAAATCCTGTGCCCTACCTCGACCCTACAACTAGCAGTGACGCTGAACAAAGCCGTAATTGACATTGTTATGAGACTGAATTGAAACTGAACAAAAACTCAAGTGAAGTTGTTTGTGGATAGTACAGCTAACAATAGCACAGAAACCAACCCTTCAATACAGCTCCGAACACTTAGAACTCCTGTCAGTAAGTATGGCAAATGCATTAGATATGCGGTACTTGAATTTGAGCAGCTGCTCGACTCATCGTCCATTGACAGCAAAGGATGGGCGCAAATCGCGGAGACCATTTTTCGCAATTATAGGTTGTTTGATGGATTTGTTGTGCTTCACGGCACTGACAGTTTATCCTACACTGCTTCAGCGTTGAGCTTCATGTTCCAGAATCTGGGGAAGCCCGTGATTTTGACTGGTTCGCAGGTGCCCTTTTCTGAGCGCAAGAATGATGCGCTTGAAAACTTGCTAGACTCACTAGATATTGCCGGGCATTTCTCGATTCCCGAAGTATGTCTATGCTTCAATTCCACGTTGTTCCGAGGCAACAGAACGACAAAGGTCTCTGCGAGCGCATTCGAAGCTTTTGGGTCACCAAATCTTCCACCACTCGCCACTATTACAGCAATTGACACTAACGTACAATGGGACCTGGTCACACGGCCCACTGCCTTGCAACCGTTCAGCATTCAAACAAACCTCGACACCCACCGCGTGGCTTGTCTTAGAATTTTTCCAGGCATCACACCTGCAATGGTCGAGGCTGTGTTAAAAACAGAAGACTTGCGTGGTCTTGTCCTTGAGACGTTTGGGGCTGGTAATGCGCCCAGCGGACACGACAACGCTCTTGTCAAGGTTGTTGCGGAAGCGGTCAATCGAGGCATTGTCATTGTCAATGTGACGCAATGTCTGACAGGAAGTGTAAGCGCAATATATGCACCAGGAATGGTTCTGGGGCGCGCCGGCGTGGTGGCGGGAGGTGATATGACCTCAGAAGCCGCTCTTACCAAACTCTCCTATCTATTAGCACGGCCAGGGGCGGATCCTTGGTCAATTGCACGGGATATGGCAACGTCGCTGCGTGGTGAGATGACAGTCAACCACGGAACAGTATTCGCCCACCCTGATGGCACGCTGTCCAGCTATGCAACACGTCTGACCGAGGTGGCTTATGCAGTGGCGTCAGGTAGCGCTGACAAAGTCAAAGACGAACTGCGCAACGACATCACTTTGCTCAACCGGTCAGACTACTCGGGGAATACTCTGCTCCATCTAGCAGCAACAGGGCCAGATCTTAGTATTCTTAGGTATCTATTGTCTCTGGGTGCCTCCGTGCATGCTCGGAACCATACTGGATCAGGCAGAACGCCACTCTTTCTTGCAGCCAATGCAGGCCTCCTGGGGCACGTGCTTTTGCTCAGACAAGCTGGTGCCCATCTCCATGCGGAAGAGCTTGGAACAGCAAGACTGCATGCACAACAACGACCCGACGTCTGGAGAGCGGCTGGACTAAGCCTGTTATGACACTGAACGAAGCCGTAACTGGCATAGTTCCGAGACTGAACCGAAATTTATTTAAAGCTCAAGTGAAGCTGCTCTGAGTCTGAACTAAATCAGCTCTAGTTCAGCTTACATACAATGCAATTGTCATACATACTGGTGCGCGCTACCAACGAGCAGGGAGCGAAAGTGTACTGTACTACCTAACTTGATCATCGAGATATGATGCGGGGGCACGATTTGTCCTTGCCTTCAAAATGCTTGAAGAAGCTCGAGGGCCGGAGGCGATGGCCGGCAATCACAGATCTAATCCCGAGATCTTTGACAGTTATCACTGTAATGTAAATCTGGGGAATTTCCGCACCAAAGCGTTTACCCCAGATCCTAGCCCGTTCGCCATCGAGGCACGTGCATTCTGGATTCCGATGCATGTTGTGCTTCGAACAAATCCTGCCAATCAGTCGAGGATACCGATCAGGGTCTTGATGACCTGTGAGATCGTCAGCATAACCGAAAATAAAAAGACATCAAGGAAGTGAAAAGCCAAGGCCGCGGAAATGGCAGCTTTTTGGTATCAAAGCCTCACATCTTGTGTTAAAGGCAATGGTGGCGCATGATGAAATAGTAATTGGTAGTGGTTGAGTAACAGATTTGATTCCTGGCGTGCTAGACGTTGCAGTGTGCCCCACAAGCGCCGGAGCGACAATCTTTACATAACCTAAGCGGGTAGTCCCTCCACCGTGAGCGGCCTTATCTTCTTCCAAATTACAAAGACCTCGGGGCGGGGAGGACGAAACAAGATCGAATTTCTCAACTGTACCGTGCCATCAACCATCATCGCACGTCGGTAACGCCCGGAATTACCTACCACACGAAGTAGCGTCGCCGAACCCCGCCCAAGCAATGTCACCGATAGATTAGGTGTTGGATTGTTTTCATGGACCGAGTAGTGGTGATGAACTTTCAAACTCCGGCTTGATATGCCATATGAGATGGCTTTTTGCCATCCTTCGGCACCGTGAACATTTGTGTAACGCATTGCAACTGCCAAGATTGTTGCAATAGGGTGAGCAGTGATCCGGTCCAAACCCACCGTGCTGGATTGGACATCGATCAGTCGCCATACTTCGTGCTTATTCCACCATCTACATGCCCCAGGTTTGACTAGCTTTTACTTCGGTTACGTAAAGGATAGCCTCATTTTTTCCAATGGTCTGATGAATGACTGTATGCGCCGGTGATCAGAACGTAAACTTGGTGACATTTTGCACACACTGTCTCAATGCGGCTCAAGATTCACTTTCCTTCGTGCAATACCGACCATTCGGGATGCCTCTGCACAAGACTAACTTTTGCTTTGTCCTTTCGATTCCTACGAACAGCGGTACACCACCAGAGACCCTTCTTCTTCCCTTGACACCATCACATTTACGTTACGTCTTTAATTTGCTTGGGAACGGAAAACAGTGCAGTTCCTAACTATAGTGATCACCGCCATTGAGAGAACAGTCGTTGTCCACCGTCCTGTCTAACCAACAAGAAGGAGATTCTTGTCGTGCAAACTCAAGGCCGAAGATCCTCCGAGATCTGGCCTTCCATCCACATGACAACACTTCCAAAATCCATTGCTATTGTCAACGGCACTGGACGACAAGCAGCTTCTGTCATTCGCTCAGTGGCTGCTGTGGGCTGGACAGTCAAGGCACAAATCTTCTCTCCTCATCCTGTCGTCAAAGAAGAGCTTGAAGATCTAGACAATGTTGAGCTCTTCGAGGAGTCGTTGGAGAACAACCCAGATCTGATTGATAGACTCTTTGAGCATTGCCAATATGCTTTCATCAATACCTTTCCTATTGGGGATGAAGTCAAGCTAGGTAAAGCCCTGGCGGATGCTGCTAAGAAGCACGGCATACAACATTATGTCTATTGCAGCATGCCCGACCACTCCGTTCACAATCCTTCTTGGCCGGGTCTTCCTAATTGGGCATGCAAGTTCACGGTGGAAAACTATATACGTCAACTAGGTCTGCCCGCTACCTTTTTATATGCTGGCATATACTACAACAATTTTACAAGTCTGCCATATCCGTTGTTTTGTATGGACTTCCAAGACGATGGTACGGTCGAATGGCGAGCACCCTTCCATCCGCAAACGCGACTTCCTTGGATTGATGCCGAGACCGACACCGGACCTGCTGTGCTGCAACTATTCAAGGAAGGGATACAAAAGTGGAAAGATCGAAGGTCAGTTCTTTTCCCAGCTTATTATAACATGTCCAATACACCACACAATTACACTCCATAACTTTCTCTCTGACTATGATTAACGGTATACAGGGTCGCATTCGCCTTTCAGCATCTGACGCCGATTGAAGTTTGTCAATCATTCGAACGAGCACTAAGCAGACCAGTCCACTATGTCTTCGACCGTCACATTCAAATAAAAGTGCCAATACCTTCGAACTACCGAGAGCAGCTCTCTGGAATCGAAGAGCTATTCGGAAAGTTCAATGCTCCCTACTTTCCTGGCCCTGACTTTGAATACACCGAAAGCGAAACACGGAGGGACAGCAGCAAGAACGGCGAACGTCCTAAAGTTAAGGAAGCCGCTTCACCATCCACGCCACGTGCATCCAGCTCGAATCCAAATAGACCTAGACGGCTGGTGTCAGAAGCTAGGCGACTATGGCCTGGCTTCAGGAGAATAGAAGACTGGGCTCGCGAAGCATTTCCGATCGAAGAGGAAGCTAATGGTAAGACTTGGATGAAGGATAAAAGCATAAGTACATGATATATTGATTACTACTACTATCTCTTGACGATATGTTGGCACATCTGGGCAAGTGACCTGACGGATTAGAAAAGTGGAACAGCATTTAGCATCAGCATACTGGCAAAAGTTCACGGGAAGGGGTTTCGGCTACATCGCCTAAGCAGATTTGGGCACGACATGGTATCTTCTTGGTACCGTGAAGCAGGAAAGATTGATCATTGGTGAATCAACGACTTGAGCGCGGTTATCGTGCCACCAATCACTACTCCCGCCCAGTTGAGCCGCAGATATGTGTGTTTTGGAAACAGGCGCAAGCAGGGAGACGAACACGACATGGCAAAACATTGGTCAATTTCTTGTTACAGTATCTATCCAAATTCATCTAGCGGCCACACGAACCGTGCAAAGACTGGAAGGTACGGTATTGCATACCTATACACATACTATTCAGTGACACCAGAAAAGTGGCGTCCTTGTCTAGTCTGGTCTGGCAGGGTCATGGTATATCAATCTTGAAGAATAAATCACATACCAAACACCATCTAATTTCCGTGCCTCTTCCCGCGTAAAGACAGGTATTTTTAAAGCGCGACCTGCACACACGATATATCCTTTTCTTTACTTTCACAAAAATCCATGTAAGTGACCAATGGTATACCAGCTCATAGACAAAGTATAGCTTGGGAAGTGAACAGAAGAACGGATGGAATCCAGATCCTTGTCATTCTTGTGGGGGCTCTTGGGTTGTGTAAGCAGGAGATTGAGATTGAATTAGATTCGATTGCTGGCGGGGTTGAGGATAGAAAAGTTTATGGGTGTTTTGAACAGAGGGCTCGGAATTGTTGAGTTAGGGGTTTGTGTGGATTGAAAAAGGGCGCTTAAATAATGGTGAGAACCTTGTTGCGGGAGTGAGTTGGATGGGAGGAAGGTAATGGTGATGGGATGAAGGATTGGAAAAGGGATGTACGTTTTAAGTGTGGTGGGTGTGCTGGTATTGCGGATCCGATTTGTTCGGGTGCTTTGTAGCCTTTTGGTTGTTTCTGGAGAATGGATATGGAACTGTTGTTCAAGCTTCTTTGGTTTCATGTATGTACATGTCTTTCAAGAACTTTTTTGTTGATATATGCTCATGTTTGAAGTATAATGATTTGTGTATCTATTCCAAAGAAGCCATGTCTCTCAAGTCAGGGTCTATTGATTCTTCTCGCCGTCTTCGCTCCATGGGGTCGTCTCTTACTTCTACTCCTGGTCCGATGGTTCTTGCTCCTCGAGTTCGTGGGAATACCTAGGAAGAATTAGTATATGGTCGTATTCAAAAGAGGTAGAGTGCTGCTGACATTTGTTTGACTCCAACCTAACCTGAAAGCCCATTCGTGAGCTAGAAGCTCGCCAAATCCAAGCATCATGCCATTGACAAATGGTAATAACAAATTTATAGCAGCGCCCCTTAGTAGAGACCAGAATGTTGGTGGTTGGTATATTATCACTGGTTGTTCGCCATTGTTGTTTGAAGACTGCGGAGGGGAAGAGGATGGTGGTGATAATGAGGAATACGCCTCCGAATCAGATGGTATTGTTAGCTGAGATGTTGAGAGGTCTTGTGGTGGTGAGGGAGGTTGATCGAGGTGGTTATGGTTGGACGACGCCATGAGGCAGTGGATTGGTGGTTGGTGGTTAGAGGTGCTGAGGCTTGAGCTTTGATCTAGTTGTTTCAATGCATCACTTTGCTCTGCTAGAGTGTTTGCCACGAAAGAGGTCCTGCTCGTTAGGGACTTGCTTGATATCGTTTCGTGCGTATGTGGGAAGCTGTCAATGCGTTTGCTGAATATCGGATAGTACACTATTACCGGTGGTTCGGCGCATTGACCTCCAAAAAAGGTTGCAGCCTTGTGGCCTTGCTTGTCGGAGCTTTGCTTTCTGTGGAATAGTGCCTATCAGATCGCGCTTGTTTGACGCGTCTTGTCTTGACGCGTCGCTAAGCACCATTTTCATGCCGACTCTAATCCTACACTTTCAATGTGTCGATTCGAATTGCTGGGTCGTCTAATCCTCTTCGTCAACAATGATCTATATAGGACATACGACAATGCCTATCTAAACCAATCTGATACAGAAATTGCCTGCTGCCTTTGCTCGTGGACATGCTACATGAAATCCTGCTTTCGTTGTCTGGCTTCCGCTCCCCAATCTGGGATCAAATAAACCAAGAGGACAAAGCCGAAAGCCAGAATGGCCTGTCTTCACAGGCTTATACGTCTCCGCCAGAGAGAGCAATGCTGAATGTGCTTGCAGAACTTGCGGACTTGCACATCAAGGTAAGAGAATCAACTGCTATTGCATCTAGGTCCCATCCATCTCCTGTGTGTCGAGCTGTAAGCAACCGAATCTCTACGAAGCACCTTCGAGCATTCACTCAAAAGGTTATACATGTTGAGGGATCAATACTGCAAGACGACGCTCAATTTGTTGGTGCCTACAAGACTGTCCCGCTGAGCACCCTTCTCACAGAGTTTCAGCCCTGGACGAGACTTCTAAAATGGCTTTGGAGGGTTGCACAGATGCTGGACAAACAGGACATCAAGGAGCCATCCTCATATATGACAGGAGCGGGTATTTCGCAGCTCCTGCAAGGAGAAGGCCACACGGGATATACAGATCTGAAGGCGATGTCAAATGATCTTTTAGTTACTGCTCAGCAGTCGTGGATACAAAATCTCATGCCTTGGGTTCTCTATGGACAACTCCCTTCATATGGAGCTGCCGATTTTATGATTCAACCCACTTGGACTTTACAATATGATCTCGTACCATACTTTGTCTCCAATGATGCAGCCGAAGCTGTCCTCGCCATTGGAAAAGCTCTTAATCAAGTCAAGGCTCAGAGAGGACTGACGCGAGGACTCGGTTCACACAACGTCTGCAACATGTTGATGCCGAGTTCCCTTGACTCCATCCGATCGCTTGAATACCCCCTCCAAAGCAGTGCCTTCTTGGATGTGGTCAACTCCATCAACGACACAATTTCAGAAATTGCACTGTCCAAACTTCTGCCTGCAAATTTGATCCTTGAATTCCTATTGGTTGTTCAAGAGTATACTTTGCTCAGAAATGGCGAGTTTTCTACCTCACTCCTCAAGCAAGCAGCCGAACACTTGAATACTCATTCAACGACGTCACATACCAACAAACCAGTGCGAAAGTTGGGACGAATAGACAACTTGCACATCAACGATGTTGAAGCGGCAGCAATACTTAGCAAGACTTGGTCTGAATTGGCAGCGTTGGCACCCGAGCATGAGTTCGAGAATCCTACCTTCGAGAAGGCTAACGTCTGGCTCCGCTTGAAAACACGCACAAACCCCATGCCTATCAGTACTTTGCTTCCTGTTGCCTCAAGTCTGTGCATCGAGCTTCCACCAGAGTCTCCATTGCACGTTTTCGTAACTCCATCAGATATCGCGAGCTATCAAGACCTCAATGCTTACTTCATTTCCATCAATCGAGCTGAAGCACAACTAACAGGGCTATGGAGGTCGGCTTCACATCGTCGTTGCCATCCAACTCCGCTTGGCCCTCCCAGGAGTGCAACACGGCAAGGACAAGCAGCTCTTAACACGCAAAGAGAAAGAGGAGAGAAGAGGGACCGGAGGATGCGAAGCCACTGGGCCTGCGTTAGTCAAGCCTTGTTTGTCCTCGCGGAGATCGGCAACTATTTTCACGGCGAAGTTATCCAGAATAGCTGGGAGCATCTACGAGCATGGCTTGACATCGACATTTCCAGCCATCCACCTTCATCTAAAATTACCTCACGATCAACGACCGCTTGCTCAAAGAGACCAACAAGTCATGCCTCAGAAAACGTTGCGGAGCCATTGCGACGCAGTCTCGAAATGCCGTCTCGCAAGACCGACCCACGTACCATAGCTCGAGCTCATCAGAAATACCTCCAGACATTGTACCGCTCTGTCCTCCTTGACAACAGTGGATACATCTCCGTCTTTCGTGACCTACTAAACACGATTGATCATTATGTGGCACTCTTCCACCGTCTGCAGGGTGTCTGGCGAGGTCTTGACTTACAAGAGGACGAGAATATTGTATCTGCATTCGCAAATCTACCACAAGAAGAAGAAGAACTCATGGCTGAGATGAAGCGAACCAACACAGCGATGAAAGATCAGTTGCATGAGCTTGTGGATAGCATCAAAGAGGTAGAGAAGGAGAGGAGCTTGGCAGATATAGGCGTTGGCACCGCAAGGATTCAGCTAGGTGCAGGGACTGGTAGAAATGATGGAGAATTCGTACCATGGAGAGCGAAAACTTTAGATCGGTTGCTTATGAAATTGGATTTCCTGGCTGAAAACAAAGAGGAGAAGTTTGAAGATGCACTTGTCAATGTGTATGAGGATGAGTGATACTCAAGAGCTATCCATTTCTAATGACAGAATCAATCCTTGGAGATATACCTCCCGTCAGAAGTGTTTCTCAACAAACCAAAGGTTCCGTTCGATCATGGATCGAGCAACCAGCAACGAATGCCTCCAGTGTCACCATACGTTGAATGCTGTGACGTGCTCTTAATGCGCCTCTGTGGGATGCCAGTCCCACAAGGTTCACCTCGACTGATCCAGCGAGACAGAATGTCAGTGCTCAAACACTAGTATTTGCATTTGTACGATAACGAGGCAGGCACTCCGTTGGAATAGGACCCCCAACGCACTCGAGTCAGGACATGCACCAAGGAGGATACATATTCTCTATCGCACGCTGTCTCGCCAAGAGATACTGTACTACCGGCTTGAGATGTTGGATCTCAGCGCTTAAAAGATTCGGTCGATATCCGCCTAGGAAGGGTGTGAAAGTACGCACAGATATGGAACACATGTCTGCATTAGGGAAACTATCCAAGCTATTCAAGCGTTGTCGTCGCAGTAGGTGCGCAGGGAAAGACGGTCAGTCTTTGGGACCTGATGGAAAAAAGCAGAGGCAAGACCTATGCTTTAACGTTGATAGAGAATCGCGTGAAGATTCTCAAGTCGTTGCATGGCGAGAAGTGTTACAACAATCAGTATGTTGACGCACCTTGTGGATGTTCATATGTAAGAACATTTATGGCAAAATGGAGTTCTGGGCCATGAAGCGAACGCCAATACCTGTCGTAATGTCAGCTTTGCTCGTGCCAGCTATGTGAAGCAGAACTTTGCATCGACGCAAAATCAGATAAGCCAGTTACATCAGACTTCCCCTAGCATCATCGCCCAGAAGGACGATAGCATCATAACGAAAACTATCACCTCTGAGCGAAGTTGTTAGACCACAGGCATGCGAAACATCTTCACAACCTATCCTCCTTGCAAACTAGACAGTCCACAAGTCCGGTATCAGGAAGAGCTCGGGCCATGTGTAGGAAGGCGCCACACGAAGGTAGCTTCAGAGAATGGATAGACTGGGTGTCATCAGGCAATGAAACAAGAGTTGTTCCAAGGGCGGAGCTGACTTACTCAAGTAGCATGTAAGCTAGTAATGACACGGCTTGTTTATCTAGTTCTATGATGATGTTAGCCAATGCCATTGCTTAAATGTTAAATGCATGACAGCAGTGGTAGTGGGGATAGTCAGACAATTGGTAAGCTGGTAGATTCTCTTCAAGAGTTTCAGAAGCAGAACTGTATAATTAAAAACCTTTGATCATCATAATAGACGAGTTTTGCTGGTAGAGGAGATACTTACTGGGAAAAAAGAACAGGTCCGTAGGTCGGAAAAAGCTACTATCGAGGTATTAGCAAAGAGCTCAAGATGCTTCATGTAAGATCGAGAACTGTGATAGCTCGTAAGCTCAGATGGTAGTGCATGTTAGGTTGGGGCTCATGGATTTCGCCAAACCAGAGTATGATAGACTTCCTCATTGCGGTGCGCCAGGTGGTTAAAGGTCAGCACTTACGATTCTTACACACCATCATTCTCCTTCTCTAATCCTAGGGTGACTTGAATTTGAGACAACGGTGCTGAATACACGATGCACCGTGGTAGTAGTGCTCAGTGCTGTGACCAACATTGATGAGAATTGGGCGAAGGATGAGAAGTTCGCGAACAATTTTCATATTAACATGGCCTCTAAGGCAGTAAGGCATGAAGTCTTGGCAGATCGCGCAGCCTTGTCAATCACATACATCGTCATTGCGGGAACCATAAACATTTCGAAGATTCTCTTTAGATCAATAACTCGTTCCTGTGGTCTGCTACAGACCGTCCACTCCTTTCACCAATTATGCCATGGGCGACCGAAGAAGAGTTAACGGTCCAGCGAGCGGCACTCAGCCCGCTGTCTTCGAGAATAAATCCATTGTCCTCTCGAACCCATATCGAGCCCGGAAACCAAACGAGTTGAGAAAGATTTGTATGTCAATACCTCGTGGTGGCCGCTGGCAATACTAACACCTAACAGTCCTTCAGACAGGTCTGGTGCCTGCTGCGTCAGGCTCAGCGTACTTTGAGCTCGAAGCTCCTTCCTCAAACAGAAACCTCATCCATACCACATCTACGATCAAGCTGTCTTGCGCTGTACAAGGGCCAAAACCATTGCCTCGTAATTCACACTTTTCTCCAAATCTTCAGTTGACTGCCTCGGTCAAGTTCGCACCATTCGCAACACGCCATCGACGGGGCTACCTGAGAGATAACATTGAACGCGATCTTGGAAGTCATCTCGAAAACGCATTGAACGGGGTCATCATACCAGAACGTTGGCCAAAGAGCGCGATTGATGTTGCCGTCACAGTTCTGGAGGGAGAGGAGGATTGTCTATGGAATGAGGAGCAAGGACAAGAAATGGGTATCACCAGCGTAGGCTTGATGAATGTCCTTGCGGGAAGCATAACTGTGTCAGTGGCTGCTTTGACTGATGCCAAGATAGACTGCTTGGATCTGCTTACTGGTGGAGTCGCCGCTCGAGCTACTAACAACACCGCTGAATTTCTGGATCCATGTCCGTCTGAGCATGAAGAGTTATCCTCGGCGTGTGTGGTAGGATATCTGCCTGCTCGTGATGAAGTGGTTGAGATCTGGTCCAAAGCCTCAGATGAACAGGGTTCAAGCCAGTCTTTCGATAATCTACTTGATGCTGCCATCAAAGCATCGCGAGGTGCTCATAGGATTTTGACTGAGGTCATCAAGGAATCTCTGGAACGACAGGCGGAGTCAGTACAATCCAACACTACCAAAACTATGAACGATGTTGAAATGAAGACATGAATAACGACAGCATGATAATGATACCCCATACACCATGATTCTTTAAGAAGTAAACAAACCGAAAGTCGGCTATTAAAGCTGCTAACTCTACCACATTATGGTTAGTATCAATGGCCTGCTAACTTGGCAGAACTTGCTGTTCAACACATTGCACATTTTAATATTGTGCCAGGTATGGACATATGTCAGCAGTGAAACAGGGGATGGAGTGAAGAAAACACTCCAAACACAAGAGCTCGACAAGAAGTACACCACAGTCACACAGAGTGAAACACCTCTACACCTTACTATGAACAAGAGTATGCACTACATGTGAATGAAACTTGGATCCTGGGATGTTATGGTTCGGCACAATCACCTCACCAACACTTCACTTTGTCCAAACCAAACGGGCGCTAAGAATTAACTGCCTATATCTTCTCTCTTTCTCTCTTTCAATAGCTACTGCTCAACTACATCCCCCAATATCACCACCATTGTTTAACAGTTGATGAACCATCACAATGCCTCCCAAACTACAGGTCGAAGAAAGCTTGGCTTTCTTGTTCACATGTATTGAAGTTACTGGTCTTAAAGTAAGTATTTCCATGCACGCGCGGTGTTTCTTTTCTCTTAGTGTCAACCTTGCGACACTATGGTTCAGACTGATGAGCTATCCCTTCATGTTGTCTTGGTGATATTATGGTATAGTGCAGATTGCCGGGCGGGCACGCATGGTTTCCTGTCTCTTCGTGTCGTCTTTGCGACATCACGGTATAGACTGACGAGCTATCTCTTTATATCAGCTTTGTGATATCATGGTCTGGTACAGACTGCCGGCCTGGCATACATTGTTACTTGTCTCTTGCACCATCTCTACGGTATTATGGTGCAGACTGACGACCTGGCACGCATTTTTGTTTGGTCTTTGCGTGTCATTCGTGTGATATTATGATTCAGATTGACGAGCTGTCTCTTCATATCATTTTCGGTGATATTATGGTATAGACTAATTATCTGTCGCAGCTTGACTTTAAACAGATCGGTGAAGTGGCTGGACTCAACCAAGCTGCTGCGCGAATGCGATACACGCGGCTAAAGAAAGCAGTCGAATCGGGTGTCTTTCGAGGAGCAACTCTCAGTCAGCCGCAAGCTGTATCTGCACAGATGGTAGAACTCGCCAATCCTGATAGCCGTCGAACTTCAACTCTTGGTAGCCTTTCATCACCTGCGGGCGGATCTGCTGTCTACAACTCTACCCGCAAGACTCCCAGACGCCGTAACAAGAAGGGTAGTCAACCTGATCTACAAACTCCAACTTTGAAGTCGAAAACTCGAAAGCGCAGAGCTGAGGACAATGCTGAAGATGATGGAGATGGTAACCTGTTTTTCCCTGATACTTCGTCTACTAGTCAACGATATAAGCAGATTAAGCGCAGTGAAAGTGACGTTGAAGCTGAAGAAGTTGAAGAAGAAGAGGAGGAGGAGGAGGAGAATGGTGACCTAACCGATCGAACACCCACCAGGTCAACCCTCCCTCCTCTTCGCTTGGCTCTACCTCCAGGCCGTGTAAGAGGCTTATCAGGAATTCCCGCACGACCGTTCTATACTCCAGGTGACGAAGTTAATACCAGTTCGAGTCTGTCCCCAACCTCCAGCAATATCGATGAGCTTGGCGAGGCAGACGACAATGGCAATGGAGCTCGACAAAATGACCGAAGTGGTGACGAGACCGAGGAATTGGAGGAAGTCGAGCCCGATGAAGCGTCTTCCTCTCCAAGTTATACGCAACGCCGCCGACAGCGTCGTCGAACCTCCTACCCGATCAGAAACAAGGTTCCTGCCAAACCCGAATCTACTCGCAAGAAGAAATCAGCTAGAGAAGCGGCTGCGTCAGCCTTGGCTCGTCGCATCGCCAACGGTGAAGTTGTGCCAGATGCAAACAATATTCTTCATCTCGCCGAAGCTGCTAGACTTGGCTATGATGGTCAGCCACCTGCTTCCGACCGTCCAGTTCGTGACAACACACAATACACAGCGAATCACTCAACACAACGCAACGATGCTCAAGATCAGAACTATGATCAAACTGATCAGGTGTCAGAAGATGACGACCATGTTCGCTCCTCTTTCTCCCAGCTCTCTCCAGGCACGAGAATCTCTACTCCTTCCCGAAGATCTGGCTACAGCGCCTATCAGAGACGCAATTCGTCTCAGACTACCAACACACGCAGTCGTAATCAGCCTGGTGAAATTGCTTCAAGAGGCAGCCGTTACGGTCCACCTCGTCTCAGCACGACCAAGGAATTTAGCAACTACAGCACAGCTACCTCACTCCTCGAAGGCTTTGAGCCACCCGTCAAGAGGAATATACCATACACCGTCGCTCCTGCCTCCAAGCAAGTACTGCCCATACCCAGCTTTGTGAACTATCCTCCTGTCAACCAGCAGCGTTCTGGCAGTAGCACGACAGCTCCAGACTCCGTGTCCTCTCACCCACCACCACCACGTCCTTTGTCTCCACAATCACCCGC
>Ga0181469_100038_pt2 | contig 31417 bp, 26 predicted proteins | sample InSIn2SAF170_2_FD_119081 | JGI IMG/M metagenome (GOLD analysis project Ga0181469, IMG submission 119081) | Clean room microbial communities from NASA Spacecraft Assembly Facility at Jet Propulsion Laboratory, Pasadena, California, USA -... ... | reverse complement strand
AATCTTTGGGAAGCCAAGATTCATATCTACTGTACCTTGCTGTTCTTGTAAATGTAACGCTATGACCAAGCTCAGCTAGCGGCCTAATTTACCTTGTGTTGTCGTTTTCCGGGGTTGACGCTACTTGGTACTCGTATGGGTTGAGAGCTTGCCTAAGCTGAATTTGAGGGCTTCAAGGGTCCGGTCGGCACGATGGCTGAATGGTTGTCAAACGCTCATCATACCACCCATTTCACATTCCTGGACCTTACCATCATGCTTCGTATTGGTGGCGAAAACAGCAAATCGCCATGGCCGATAACAAGAATGCGACACCAATGAAACGAGTTTCGAGAGCTTGCACCTTTTGTAGAGCTCGTAAAAGCCGATGTGATCTGTGAGTCCCATATAGTTTGCTGTGCTTCGTCGCACGATCAATGTGTTCGGTCGGCAACTGTCATTGTGGGTCCTTATGCCTTCACACAAGCCGACCGATATACCCAACAAGCCTTACAACGGCTTCTGATCGTCGAAACGAATTGTCACAACGATAGCCGATGCAAATTGTTTTCTGTTGGCTCTTTTGTGATCGCGACTAACCTCGAAGCAGGGAAGCCAGCGGTGGACAGCCTCCGTGCAGTCGATGTTTGCGCGAAAATCGTGAATGTGTGCTAGCCAGCTCTCATCGTGGTGGCTCTCGAGTACGCAAAAAGACTGCCTCGATTGATGGTTCGGCCAGCGCGCACAATCTTACACCTATTCTGCCTGTACAGGGCAGTCGGAGTCAACCAGCGCAACCTACAGCTACTTCTGCTCCATCACTTCGGACAGCGCAAAGTCTAGACGGCACCGTCCAGAATGCGACCTTCGCAGCAGTTTCGACCTCTAACCTGGAGGATGAGCCTAGCTCAGGCGAAGACTCCTCGATAGACAACACGATACCTCGAAACCCTTCAGATGCCTGGCAGCTATTGAAGGATGTAGCAAAGGTTGAGAACGGAAATGCCGCAACCACCACCGGTGCTGTGTGGCCTATCGTCGGTCATGCTCATCTCGCCCAAGACAATGCTCAACGAGCCGCCAGGGGCTCGGGCAATATAGTGCACACTGGGATCTTGACCTACCGACTTGTTCGTGAAGGCTACCTCACTCCCGAAATCATTCGGTCATTGGTACAACGGTACTTCGAGCACTACCATTGTCACCTGCCGTTGGTTCCGAGGCAATACTTCGAGCCAGGTGCTCTTGACCGATTTGCAACAACAGAGAAACACCTCCTCACCGCCGTTCTGACTATTGCTTCCAAAGATTTGGTGGACCAGCCGCATGTCCATCAGTCTGTATCGAGGTATATGCATGATCTAGTGTCAGGTATTGCTGCCGGTCATGACTGCGAAGTTGAAGCTGTAGAGGCATTATTGCTTCTTGCGGAGTGGGAACCACCAGGCCTACGACACAACATCGAAGCAGTTGGTAGAGGCGAGGAGGACAGATCGGCATGGATGCACGTGGGCATGGCGCTTAGAACAGGTTATTTCCTGAGCCTTGATCGAACAGCATTTCGACAAGAGTCAGACGAGGAAGCTAAAGTGGATGCTCGAAAACGATTTGCATGGGCGAACTGCTACGTTTCTGATCGTCTAATCTCGGTGAGGATAGGCAGAGCTTTTTGGGCTCGTGGTCCAGGTCCCATGACTGGTCTCTCCTCCAGAGACTTCCCCACCCTCCAACCTCGTTTTGATGGTGAAGAAGATTATGGAAAAATCTTCCAGGCAACTCTCGACTTGACGCAACTTTACTCAAACGTGCACGACGTGCTGTATTCTGGCATGCGAAGCAGCAACCAGATGATGCTGATGGGTGATTATGTCAAATATGTCGACGACTTCCGCGCAGCGATAGACCGCTGGTACATGACATGGGGCAACATCTCTTGTTCAAAGCACATCAAAACGACGCTCGAGATGTCATATCAGTATTTACGACTGTACACAAATGCGTTTGTTTTTCAAGCTCAGATCTCTCAGGCAATAGCACGCAAGAAAGCAGAAACCCCGCTCCGGGAACACCTCAGACGTGTTTTTAGCAACGTCGGTTCATTGCCTGATGCTCGCTTTATATGGGGAAGTGTGGCAGCTGCGAAAGCTTTTTTGACTATCCTTGCCACCCAGATTGATCCTGTCAAGCACCTTCGTTACATGCCACTGCGGTTCTACCTGTATAGTATCTACTCGGCTGTCTTCCTCTACAAAGCACGCTCCTTTGGTGTCATGAACGAGTCTGAGCAACGACCGGTGCAAGGTCTGATCCAGCAAGTTATCGACGCCCTTCGTCAGGCATCCCTCTCAGCACAGGATCCGGGCTCACGGTATGCTCGCCTTCTGGAGCTACTATGGATGAAGCCGCTCAAGTTAGGCTATCACGTCGCTAGGGACAACATGCACTCTCCAGTAGCTCCGTCTGATGCAGGTAGTCAGCTATCTAGCACCGGCTCAATCAAGATGGACGCTGGAGGATATATGCAGTACAGTCCCGCCAACAATTTCTCGTGGCTCGATCTCGAAGCTGTTGGCGACTTCGTAGCTGGCGATCCCATGAGTGGACAGAATCTGGGAATGCTGGGACCGTTGGGTGGATTTCAAACTGGACCAGCGGGGTTCATGGCTTCAGCTGATACCATGCATTGGCAAGGACAGACTGCTGTAAGCAGCTTTCAGTTTGATCTAAACGACAATCTACTGTTCTGAAGGTCGGTAATTGAATTGAGGCCAGAAAGCCGAGAAATCATGTGCGGAGGTTTTCCTTCCCCGCGTCACTTCCACTTCGGAGAAGACGCGCCGACGGGACAACAGCGTTCACACAGATTCCTTGCGACATGCGTACTAGGATTGCCGATAACGCACCAGTGTCGACCAGGGATTCCTTCTTCATAAGCTTCAAGATCAGGATTTGCTGGATTTGAAACAGTGAACTTCGTTGTTTGCAGCAGAAGTAACAAGATGTCGATAACAGCGGACAACGAGATTAAAGGCCGGCTGGCTCTCATTACAGGTGCATCAGGAGGGTAAGTTCTGAACGGCCTTTCTCACCAACAGCACCTAATGTTAAAACAGTATCGGGGCAGGGTGTGCTCGCGATCTCTTTGCTAATGGGGCTTCCCTTGCACTTACCTATTCCTCGAACAAGGCTCCTGTCGATGCTCTAGTCGCTGAACTATCTGCTCTCGATTCCTCCCGCAAGATCTCCTCTCATAAAGTCGACATGGCATCCGACGAAGATATGACGAATTTGTACCAAGAGATCGAGCAAATACATGGGCATGGTCCTGACATCCTGATCTCCAATGCCGGACACGGCAAGCGTATACCAAATATTGTCGACATACCCATTTCAGAATGGGACTACACAATTCAAGTCAACCTGCGCGCCTCTTTTGTCCTCACCAAACTTGCTGTCCCGCACATGGCTGCTCAGAAATGGGGAAGGATAATACTGATGTCGTCCATTGCTGCAATTGGCGGAGGGATCAATGGATGCCACTATGCCGCGAGTAAAGCCGGGCTCGATGGTATGATGCGAAACCTAGCAAACAAGCTGGCCAAGGATGGAATCACGGTCAACAACGTTGCGCCGGCCATGATCGGTGAGACAGGGATGATACCTAACGCCGAGTTCTTGGTTGGTACACCAGGCGACGTGAAGAACATTCCAGTTGGAAGGCTGGGAACACCACAAGAGACGGCAAACGTAGTTACAATGTTGTGTAAAACGGGATACATGACGGGTCAAAGTTTGTTGCTTGCTGGAGGGTTAAAGTGAGAAACACACAAAGACTCTTCCTCCACGTCAGTATTGCAGACTCTCATCACCCTTTCCTCTAATATCTCCTTATGGTCCTGCTCTTCATGCTGGGTAAAGGTTGTTTCGTGTGTTTCGTTTGAGTTCACTTGCCATTCCTAAAAGATGTAATTGTGAATCGTACTGTGCAAGAATTCGAATCGATTACTACTGGGTCCCTGTAGGCTGGAAGTAAGCTATACCAATAGCGCTAACGAATTGCTAACTTGGCCTGTTCGGAATAGGTTTTGTATAAGCACATCTCACAACCCCGAATTCTGAGATTCACTCCGTTCACTCGTACAGTGACTGCCTGAGAGCAAGACTGCTACACTTGCGCATCCTCCAAATTGCTATCTTCACAATCAGCTACGGAAAACAGTAACGCAGATCTGTTGACATAATGAGGTCATCATGTACGGAGATCCAACCTTTCGAGAATGAGGCGTAGAAGGCTTGCACAACAAAACTCCTGAATGGATTTCTACATCCAGAAGTTCTGTCCTACCTAGCCATTTTTATTTCGTCTTCTTTCTTGGCACTGTCACATCTTCTTGTGACACCGCAGCTTTAAACCATGTCTAGCAACGATATCCGACGTATCCTTGTGACAGGAGCCACTGGTCAACAAGGTGGAAGCGTTGTCAAAGCGCTTCTCGCCAATCCTCCACCCTTTCCTCACGAAATTCTTGCCCTTACACGAAAGGCGAACGGTGCTTCAGCACAGAAGCTTGCCTCCAATCCGAAGGTCAAGGTCATTGAAGGAAACCTCGATGATGTTGCTGCCGTCTTTGAAGCGGCTGGTGGTCCTGGCGCAGTGTGGGGTGTCTTCTCTGTGCAAGTGCCCAGCATGAAGAAATTGAAAGAAGGCGTCGTTGATAAGGAAGTCGCACAGGGCTGCGCACTCTTCGATGCGGCCAAGGCGAATGGTGTCAAGCACTTCGTCTACAGCAGCGTGGACAGGGGCGGCGACAAGAGCTTTGAGACTCACACAAAAATACCGCATTTCATCACTAAGTGTGATGTTGAGTTGCATATTCGTGAGAAGGCACAAGCACAAAGCGACATGACTTGGACTATTCTACGACCAGTTGCATTCATGGATAACTTCCAGCCCAGCTTCTTTGGGCGGTTCTTCGCCGCTGCATGGGCGCAAATGGGGTCAAACAGGCTGCAATTGGTTGCCGTTAGAGATATTGGTGTCATGGCTGCGCAGGCATTCGCGCATTCAGAAAAGGAGGACTACAAGAACCAGGCGATTGGGTTAGCAGGCGACGAGTTAAATGAGCAGGAAGCTTCTGAGATATTCTCGCAGGTCCAAGGACGGCCAATCGTGCAGAGCTATTGGTTCATTGCGGATTTTGTCAAATGGATGATTGCTGATGTTGGCATCATGTTCAAGTGGTTTGAGGATGAGGGTTATGGGGTAGATATCGAGAAGTGCAGGAGGTTGAATCCTGACATGATGGACTTCAAAACATACTTGGTCAAGGAGAGCAAGTTCCAGTAACAGTTGGTTCCAGGAAGTTTGGATATCAAGTATGATTGAGGAAACCAGCGAAAAGAGCGAGAGGAGGTCTTGTTTCGAGTCAAGAATTGGCGCTTCCATGAAGCAAGCACTGTATATTGGAAACGATTTTAATGTATGATGAACCTGTTGTTCAGTGACTTGGCTGGTGTTTGTGATCTGAATTGTAGATGTCACGCGACACTTGAATGGCGCGGACTACCCCTGAGACTTCGCAAGAAACAGTTAAGATCCTGGCTTGATACCGAGATTCGGACACCCTCCTTTGTGCCTGATACAATACTTAACTACAGTAGTTTGGGCATACGCGCCGAACACGGCTGCAACCACTATAACGTGCCTGGAAACCGCAGAATGCCCTCGTGATTCGTGGCGGCCCTTGAGTAGCTTGACTCAGCCATAGCCGACGTGCATCTGCTGCTGAGCTACGAGCCGAGATCTACGGCGCGAAGCTTGATCACACAAGCCTCGAATGTTCCCTGGCAAGCGAGATGCAGAGGGCTGAGAGGATAACGAGATGAGAACGGATGATTGGCGGCTAACACGAATACCAATCCGTGGCGAGAAGTCAAGCACAGCCTGTGACAGCAGCGGGATGTCCCTCCTGAAACTAGCGCTAAACCGTGTTCGATGTTTACTTAGCAGACTTGGCAGACTTCTGAACCTGTCTTCTTCCAACCTTATCTCTTCCACACCCCTACCCTTTTCTATCGGCAACCAATAGAGAGTTGAGAAAACTGGCTCTTTGGAACAAGCACCCGTTGCACCATCTGGGTCGGTTGAGGAATAGTCACTTCTCAACCTTGCAGATCAGTTCGCCCATCACAGAATCCTAGGGGGTTTCCAGACAGCTGTTGCCTGGAGACAAAGATGTGGCCATCTTTTTGTCCAAATCACAAAGAAAGACATGCGACAGAGGGACTCTTTAAACAATGGTGAAGTGAAGATCAGACGTCTTGATCAAAAGGTCACAGACTGCCAGCAGTTGCAGCCACATATCTGATGATACAAGCCACCATCTGCCACGAGGCTACCACCCTGAAACGCCGACTCTGCAGCACTAGTCTTTCAATGAACCATGCTATTGTGGTCGAATCATGAGCATTGGCTCTCCTTCGTCTATTCGGTCTGTATCGGGTTGGTGTTCCTTAAATTTCCATCCTCATCGTCCTCTACCTGGTATTGGAGGCTTACCCGCACTAAGAGCCTTCGAGTTTCACAGCATCACTTGAACTTTCTTTCTATGTGCACTTGCCTACCCTGGTAGCCTCCCTCCATATGTGGCCATCATACTGTACACCTTGCAAGCGCCTTCATCCATAAGAGTCGGGAATTTTCTTGCATACTGCCGCAGAAATGACTCCAGCTTCTCCAACCTTCATTTTGTTCAAAAGGTCACTCATTTACCCGCTTTCAAAACAATACTAGAGAAATCTAGCAATGCATTGTTGATCATCTACGCATTGTTCTGAGTATAGTTTACTCTTTGTCATTCTCTACAAGGAACCCATTGTTCCACATCACTCCTTTACCATTGTTCAATTATACCATTCAGACGGGCCCGGTGCTTTATCTACTCACACTCTTTGCTTTGGTTTACGCTAGTTCGTACCACATACTTGACAACTATAACGAAATTTTCCGCCGATCTTTGAAGCCCAACGGATTTAACGAACATATATTAAGAACAGGGTCTTGCCGGTCAAGATCACTTACCACAAATCAAATTTACGACCACAATCGTACACACACATCACAAGATGCAATATCGATACAGTCTAGCACTGTTTGGCGCTCTCGTCGCCTCTGGAAATGCGCACACATGGATTGAACAGATGATGGTCATTGCGCCCAACGGCACTTTTGTTGGACAGCCTGGCTTCGCTCGAGGTAACGTTCTGCGAGGCTCTTCTGGCTTTAGTGATCCTACCATGGTCAACTTGATCCCAGGTAACGGACGGTTGATAAATGACATTCGATCTACCGACCTTATGTGCAAGGACAGTCAAACATCACAAACACAAACGAGTGGTAGCCCACGTCTTCAAGCCCCGGCCGGGGCGAATGTTGCTCTCCGATATCAAGAAAACGGTCATGTTACTCTACCACAGAACCAACCTGGGAAGCCAGATAATCGTGGAACGGTCTTTGTCTATGGCACCACACAACCATCAGCCACGGACGAATTTCTTTCCATACACAGAGTCTGGAACGCTGAAGGCACTGGAGGAGACGGTCGCGGAGTTCTTCTTTCGACACAGAATTTTGACGATGGCCAATGCTACCAAGACAATGATGGCACAATCTCTCAACAGCGACAAAAAGCCTTTCCCCACACTCCTGACGCATTGATGGGAGCGAATTTATGGTGCCAACAAGATATTCAGATCCCTACTACAGCACCATCTGGCAAGCCATATACCCTCTACTGGGTCTGGGATTGGCCAACGTTGCCAGGCACTGGAGATTTTACAAATGGCAAACAGGAGATTTACACCACATGCATGGACGTTGACATTGTGGCCGGTACCGGCATTGAAAAGAGAGCTACTGCCAATAGCTTCATCGCAGGTCAAGACCTGAACAAGGCTGCCATCGCAGCTGAGTTCTCCGACATTGCTAATCCTACAGCCGTGGTCGGTAAGTCGATTGCATTCTCAGCTGCCACGGGCGTAGCCTCGGCAACTGATACATCAGGTATGTCCTCTACTATTGCTAGCACAACTTCTGTGCCAAGTTCAATCCAAGACACAAGCTCACAGTCATCAGGCTTCTCAACCTATCTTACCGAGACAGCAACAGGAAGCGCGGCAACTGCTACGCTACCAGCTACCGCTGCTGCTACTGCCTCCAATGCGGGTACCAAAAGTGGCACACGACCAGCAGTCTCTCCAGTTGGTGCCAGTAGTACTGCCATAGCTACATCCGCTGTCGCAGGAACAAATACCAGCTCGCGACCAACAGTCTCTCCAATCGGCGCTACTGGCTCTGCCACCCGAGGCGCTCAATCGACAAACACCATCTGCGACCAAGGATTCGGATGCCACACTCGAGCAAACAACAACGGCAATACTCAAGCCGCAGCAGCATCCTCATCTGTCCCCGTGGCGGCCCCCGCAGACGCCGACAACACCGGCACTGCAGTCACCACAGCCAGACAACCACAACACACAACAACATCCGTCATCACTGCCGCCCCCTCAACAGTCACACAATTCCAGACCAACGTACACACAGTTACTCAGACTAGAATGGAGACCGTCTTCGCTAGTGGCGCATCGAAGCGTGATGAATCAACTCCAATCACCGAGTCGTCGTCGTTCCAAAGTACGTCGACACCTGAAGCCGCTGAGGCTGCATGCAGTAAAAGTCAGCCAGCATACAGATTGAGAGCAAGAAGTCCCTTCTACGTTCTACCTCCTGACGAACAGCTTGGCAACCGGTGTTAAGGCACTTGCCTTGCTCTTTCAGGGGGTCTATTGTACCTTGCACATACATAAGTGTACATACCCATCACGAAAACGAAACATAATTTGCACATATTCAAGGAGAAAAGTACATATGGAAAACCCAGAATGGGACGGGTTGTGATGCATGCATGCATGGCTTTTTTGTATTTAGTTTCTTTTCCTTCAACGATGATACCCCAGATTTTAGAGCCTGCTTACCAACGATATTGAAACATTGGTCTTCGAAAATTACCGGTAGTTTTTGGATGACTGATGCTGTGTTGTTGTTTATTGTGTTTGTCGTACTGCAATCCAAACGCCAAAAAAAAAAAAAAAAAAATATTTTAAGCTACAGTACTATCTGTTTCTCTTCCTCGTCCTCTAAACTTCTATCCCAAACCCTCCTTTCAACCACTCTACTATAATTTTAACTGCACATCTCTTCCCAAACATCATGTCCATAACTCAACCACAATCGCAAACGTAGTCACAAAAACCTACATCCAGGTGTATGTGCCTGACCTAACCCAGCCTACCTTAGCATGCCCTCCTTAGGATATACTCCGTACGTACGTACCTATCTACATACCTCTCCACCATAACTACATTCCCAAACATCACCATTTCTTGTACACGAGTATATCACATCACATCACATCATGTTTCAAGTCCACAAATTACCTGCACGTACCTACTGTACTTGCCCTTGATACATGTAAGTACCTATGATTAATCTCAGTTATAATCCAACAAGCATATCATGATGTTTGAGGACTTCGCTAGCTAACTTTCAGGAATTATTTAAGTATGTAGATGCATATGCTCTGTGGTGCTGAATTGATGGTATCGATTTATACTTTGAGGAGCTATGGTAATTATGTAGACATACTCTTTGATACTGTGGAGACACTGCAGTACTTGTACAGTAGCAAGAGATTTACTAACACGAACAATACAATATCAACAAATGCCTACTTATCCTTTGTCTGTCTTCAAGCTCGTGTTCCTACTGTGGTACCCTCCAGCAACGTAATCCAAGGGTCGTGATCAAGTTGATGCTGTACATACAGTATGTATCACAGTACATGTACTGCTAGCCTCGTTCCAAAAGGACCTACACCGGGTCGAGCAGTAACAGAGTTTCATTCTCCCATTTCATAGGTATCTTCATTACAGAATGTACATACAACGTGTGCCAAATTCATCGCGTACCGCCTTGTTGCTACAGCAGACCCGTAAAAATAGTAAAACCGCCTTCAAACTCCTCCCGTTCCCAGACGCACACTGTGTACCATAGCAGACATGCCAATTCACGGAGTTTTGCTCGCAGCCGTCTTTATTCTTTCAGCACTCGTAGCTACAGTGTTGCAGGCAGTATGGCGCAGTATCCAGTATTGGTTTATTGGGACTAATCCAGGCTTGCAACATCCTGTCGTTTCCATGCTATGGCGTATTGTTGTTGAGTGTCGCTTTGCCGAACCAGTTTATTTTCTCTGGCGTTGGAGTTGCCCAGGGCTTATATATCTTTGTACGCACATCCTGTGGTGTCTCAACATCATCGAATTTGTTGACCTGCTCATCAGGTTCGTATAATGCATCTCTCAGACGCTGTGCAGCGGCAACTACTGGATGCATCACTTCAAAATCCTCAACTCCAGTGTGGTGATTAAGACTCAAGACACGTTGCTATCGCTGTCCCTGTCCCTGACCTTGTGGATTCATCATCTGTTGCATTTGTGCCATTTGTTGTTGGTATTGAGCTTGCGCCATCTGTTGCTGTGCATTTTGAATCTGCATTTGTTGTATCTGCCTAGCCTGCACATTCTGCATGTTCATGTTGTTCATGTTATTCATGGTTTGTTGCTGTTGCATCATTGCTGCATTCATATTTGTCATATTGCCCATTCCACCCATTTGGCCGGCCATATTGCCCATATTAGGATGCATTTGCCCAGCTTGTTGTTGCTGTTGCTGTTGTGCCATCATGGCCGCATTCTGCTGTGCCATCTTTTGACGTTGCTGCATCATCAGCATGGCTTGCTTCTGAGCAGCTGACTGAAGTTGTTGTTTGACATTAAGAGGAATGAGTTGTACGTTGCCACCATATTTAGGCGCTTCAGCTAACATCATGTTCTTATAGTATTGCAGATAGAGATTCTGGACTTGCGGATTCGTCACAGGTCTTTGTGGCTGTCCTTGTGGATTCTGGCCTGGTTGCTGGTTTTGCTGTTGTTGTTGTTGCATCATCTGCAGCTGCTGAATCTGTTGAGGCGACATTTGTTTCTGCATCTGAGCCTTCAGAGCTTCGTTGTACTGATGCTGGTGTTGTGGACCAGGAACAGGAGACATACTAGCATGTTGTTGCTGAGGGGTACCCTGCATTTGACGTTGCATTGCCGCTTGAGCTTGTGCCTGTTGGTGCGCTACCATCACCTGTTGAGGATTGGCATTCATACCACCATTCATCTGTTGCATTGCCATCTGGTTTTGTAGTTGCTGGCGTCGTTGCATTGCAGCAAATTGCTGAGCGTTCATACCCTGTGGCATCCCTACTTGCATTTGACCTTGCATATTGATACTGCCCATCTGAGGAGTTGCCATGGCCATGGAAGAGACAGGGCTGGCCTGGGTCATTGCATGACCTGGAGTGCCCTGCCTCATGATAGGAGTGGCATGGTTCATACCAGGAGTACTGTGAGGGATTTGTGGAGTACCATTTCTACTGGGGCCACCTTGACCACTTATCTGCCTCATCATGCCTGGTGCAGATGGATGAGCATGTTGTAGTGCTGAACCTGGTCGAGCCGGTGAGCCAGCCACACCAGACTGCGAACCATTTCTGGCCATCGGACGTGAATTGCCCATTGCAGGTGAAGAGGCGATATTGGGTGTGCCTTGTCTTACAATTGGAGATGAGGCCTGAGCTATCATTTGATTCTGCATTTGCGGTGGTATGCCGTTTGGTTGTGGACGGCTGGCCGTACTTGGCCGCTGGACATTCTGCAGGTTCTGTTGCTGTTGAGCTTGTGCAATCGCTTCTTGATTCTGACGTTGCTGAATCTGAGCGGCCTGCTGTTGCTGGCGAATAGCTTGCTCCTTACGCTGAGCGATTAGAGCTTGTTGGGCTTGTCGTCTCTTATCCTCTTCTTGATGCTGCTGTTGCTGGTTGCGACGCAGCTCATCTTCTTGTAGTTGTCGATCCTTCTCTCGCTGTTTCTTCTCAGTGATCTCCCGTTTGATGTTGTCAAGGGCATTGAATCGTTCAAAGCGAGGCTGGAAAGCGGTATTACCTGCTTGAGGATCGACACCACCAGCATTAGCAGCAGTGCCAGTCCCAAAACCACGGGCGTCCATGATGAGCATGAAGCGTTCCTGTCCTTTAGCATGTGCATCATCGGCAGCGAGTTCCGCGACAGTCCTCTTTCTGCTTCTAGGCGATGGAGGCGGCTCGTTGCACCAAGGATCAGCCAGCATTTTGTGTATCCGCTCAGCATCTTCAAGGTCTTGAGCAGGCTCGAGATATAATGGAGGTGCTGTACCGTTGATAATTTTTGCTTCGTACTCGAGGTGGTCCTTCGGGTCAATCCTTAACTTTTGCCTCTTTGGTGGTGGTGGACGTTCGGTGGTAGGGGTAGGTGGTACAGTGCCAATCGGTGTTGGTGGTTGTGCAGCTGGTTTGTTCTGTGTTTTCTTCGCCTTAGGATCAGGAGCAGTACAATCGAGCAAGAGGTCCATGTGCTTCGATAGGTTGGTAGGTCGTAGAGCTACATAGAATATCTTGGACTGGGGTCTGACTGGCTTGACAGCGTTGTTGGTGTTCTCAGATTTGACACCGTTAACTACTCCATCTTTACCCGACGCGGATCCAGGTCGTTCTTGCTTGACCGGAGAGGCCTGTTGTTCCTTGATAGGATACGGGACGCATGGAGAGGGAGTGATGAAGTGATTGTAGTTATGGATCGAAAATGGTTTCTCGTCGTCGGTAGCGCCGTGTGTACCCGAAGTATCTACGGCAGCAGTCTTGTGGTCGATAACCTTGACAACTAACCAGCCTTCGTAGAATTTGACATCGCTCTTCCTGAACTCTTCCAGCATGTCATGAGGTATTGTTTTCTTCTGTAAATGCTCGATGAAGATGCGCATCTCGGATTGATAGCTAAAACTTCCATCCTGCTGATCGAAACGAAAATATGTAGGATGCAGATGAACAATGAGGGAGGGCGGTCTGTTGCGATATTTCAGTAGGACGTGCTTCTCGGTTGGCACTGGGTCATTGTTAGCAAGATGCTTGCGCATAACTAATATGGCACAAACCGTATGGTTCTGGCGTCCAAGTAGCCTTCTTCTCCATAATCGAGTTGTCGGAAGTACTCATACGGGTCGTTAATCTCTGCAATCTACGATTTGGTCGTGCGATACCATTTATGGTGGTGCCATTGGTGACTGGAGTCGTTTGTGTCTGCGCCGAGCCAGGCAGTCTCTTGACCGCACTGGAAGGAGACGAAGAAGGTAGTCCTGCTTTCCCTGTAGCAGAATTGGTTTGTATCTGCATCGGAGGCTTCTTCATCTTGGTGGCCGTGCCTGCCGGTTTTGAAGCCACCATAGCTGCCATCCTTGTGCACCACACAACCCCTCGCGCAAATTTGCGCCTGACAGCGCCTTTTGCAGTTCTCTAATCATGCACTATGTGTTTGTCGCGATTGTAACCCCGAATCGAACGCGCGCATCGTGTAGGCGGGTGGACTTGTTGTCAGACGCTGTCAACGTCTCGAGAACGTTCAGGTCGGAGCTGGCGCAATTTCCAGGTCGCTTCGTGCAGTCCGATCGAGAATAAGTCGCACAATACAGGCTGGTGGCAGCGCAGCTACTAAAGTCCTCGACTATGGTGGTTGTACTGAGTGGTAGCGAATCAGGCCAATGACGAGGACTGCGGAGATGCCTCGAGGCCTTGCCTACGAAGTATAAACGGGGATTTATTTACGAGGCTTTGGATCTGACTAAGCGAGCTTTCTCCTTTTCGCTAAATCTCAGCCCCTTTCTGGAATACTGTTGCACAATGGCATGGTTGCCTCTGGTGCCTTTTAGTCCTTCAATCTTCATCGATTGAATGCTACAATCCGTCAACGGCTGCGAGCAAGCTTCTGAGACAAAAGACTGGTTAGTCTTAAAACTGAACTTATGCCAGGCTACCATTTAATTGTTACTCCAATGGTTTCCAACTGCTTGCACAGCCATATGTCTCGCCCAAGCCCACGGGACATATGCTCTACTGAAGGATCAGCCTTCAATGTTGTGCAAGGCTTACGAATGGTTTCAGAGTTATGAGTAAACTCAACAAAGAAAATCAAAGAAAAGCGTTGGTTCACCACAAGCCAATCCATACAGAACACGGGCGTCTCTGATGGTAGGCAGGCTGACTTTAACCAAGAAAGCTCCCATTGAAAGAACACGATGATCAGGTACTGATCTATGGGAACCCTCTCGCATATGCATGTAGCGTCCCCAATGTCTCTCTTTGAACCAGAAAGCGTATGTCCCCGTTTGCTTACAATGTTTGCTGTTGCAACGAGCATGCGGGTCTCGCGTTTGAAGCTTCGTTTGAAGCTTCGTTTGCACTGCGCAGTACAGCGCTCCAGTTCTGTGATCTTATATACTGGTAGCCTCCTGAACAACAAACTAGTTGATCAGTCCTTGTACAAAGCTACCAGTCACATTATAAGACGTTATCGTCTCACCAGATCTGTGTTGCTTCCTTGCTGCATCTTGTACTCACAAGTACCATGTCGTTTCCAGCTTCCACCCTGTGTATTGACAGCCTAGCCAGCTACTTAGCTTTGAAAAGACAGGAAAACGCACTCATTGAGCTCAGAAATGACTTGCAAAAAATTGCCGATCGTCTTGCTGAGTACGAGAACTACGCTTGGGATATGTTTCAAGATATCGAGAACGTACAAAAAGTGATCACAGAGGTGGGGACTGAAAAAGAGCTCAAAGACGGCACCATTCTGCCAATTGGTCATGTCATGACCAGTGTGGTAGATATGGAGAACATCATCGGCAGCATAGTGAAACATGAGGAACACGAAGAGGAACTCACATGTTTGCTAGATCGGAGCCTCAAGAACTTTCAGCAGGCAGGAGATTCTGAAAAGATTCAATCTGCCATCGAGAGGCTCAGAACTGAGATTTACATGGATAAATCTTTCTTCTCAAACTTTACGAAGACAGGTGTTCCATATCCCAAGAAGGACCAAGAGGAGAATATGAGAGAGGGCGAACTGCAAGAACGAAAGGAAGTCAATGATGCTTACTGGAGCAAGGTTCAGAAACTCAATCTCAACATCGGAAGGTTTGAATCGAAGCTCTCTTTGTTGAAAGACCGGAAGGAGGAGATAGACCGTGCAAACTCAAGTGATCCCAAGCACGATACAGAGATCATGGTAGATGTGTGGGGGGATCCTTTGCCAACTGGAAATGATTTCGGTGATATTGAGCAAGCTATCGGTGAGTTGATGGCATCCCACGCGGTGAAAGGTTCATGCTAAACATTCCAGCAACCACTGATACAGATGACGATGACAATGATAATGACGAACAGGAAGAGCAGAATGACAAACAAGCCGAGGGGGAAGCCAGCAGTATTGACCCTCAATCAGAGGCTACGGATGTTGATGCTCTATCAGCTTCGACCGACCAAACCGTCACTAAATTCGAAGCCCTGAAAATCCATGATCCTGCCGACAATGAAGATGATATGATTTGATGAGCTCAGTAATCTCAGAGTGAGAGACAAATATAGCAACCATCAAGGATGAAAGCAAGGGAAGACTACTAGGCTGAAGTCTGTAGAACTCGAATCGGAATGGGTGAAGCATGCGTGTCTAGCAGGATAGTAGGATGTGGCCCAACAATGCCATATTTAATTATCGTGTCTTGTCAGAGAACACAAATCTTGTTACTGAAATGGCGCAAAATACCGTAAATGGTACTGTGAGCTTCATTAGTAACTCTCCTAATATCAGAGATAGCAGTTTCATTGGAAGATCATCAAAGACAAAATTTAAGATAATGGTTTGACTTGTTTGCACTTATTGTGGACCGAGTACGGTCTAGCGGCTTGGCCCTGCCGCACTTGCTGAACGCCCACCACCTATGCACAAGTTACGATTCTCATTCTCGATCTTTGACATTCTTAATCAAATTCCTAATCAACATGGTCAGTACTCCTCCCCGTGCTCGAGCGCATCTAGACCAGCCGTGATATTCTTTCCGATCTCGGCCTCAGAATGCACAAGACGAAAAGCATTGAACGAAAATTCTAACGTCATTCATAGGCGCCATCAGCAACCGGCGGCAAGAAGCAAAAGAAGAAGTGGTCGAAGGGAAAGGGTATGTCAATACCGAAGTCATGAATGACAATGCGATGAGCGAAAGATCATTGGACTAACAGATCTGAAATACAGTCAAGGACAAGGCCAACCACGCAGTCATCCTCGATAAAGCCACTTCCGACAAGTTGAACAAGGATGTCCAATCATACAAATTAATCACAGTCGCCGTCATGGTCGATCGATTGAAGATCAATGGTTCGCTCGCACGTCACGCACTCGCAGATTTGGAACAGAGAGGCGTGGTAAAGAGAGTCGTATCGCACTCATCTGGCAACATCTACACAAGAGCCAATGCTGGTGGTGATTAGATTTGATTCAAACGTGGATGCACAGCAGTTCGATGAAGTGATGATTTGGTACAGCTGGTCGGGAATGGACGCGAAATAGCATGATATGCCGACACAACATTGAGGCAGGGCGGAAATTGCTTAGTATAGCCTCGGTGCAGCTACGAACAAATACAAGATGATGCATTACAATTCAAAACTTACTCATACGTTGACCACATGACAAGTCAAGAATCAAAACATCTCGCACTGCAACAATCAAATCATCATAAATTGCAATTCACACTATCGTAGTTCCCTACTGCACAGGCTTCCCCGGCGCCTCCTTCGCCCTATTGACATTCATATTCTTCCTCTTAGGCCTCCCCTTCTGCGCAGCAACACACAACGTAGGCACCGGTCCACTCGCCTCCCTCTCACTTCCCACCACGCTCCCAACCCTAAAGTACTTCGTACTACCCCCATAAAACCGCTCCCACTTCTCCACCTCCTCCCTAACTTTCTTCCTCGCCAACCTCCGCTCCCGTTCCGCACGTATCTTCCGCTCACTATTCCCAATAACCTCTTCCTCATCCTCAACAGGCAAATAAACCTCCTCCGCTCCCCTCAAATCCCCCGTCCGATCCTCCATAAAACAGCCCGTCACAAACGCCCTCGTCGCATCATACCCCGCGAACGCATGGTACGAGCCGCCTGGCCCGTATGTCTGTCGGCCGGCACTAACGTCGAATATCGTGCCATTCACAGCGAGATAGATTGGGAGACTGGGGTCTGTGCCGTTGTAGAGCGCTAGTTCGGATGGTGTGAGGTTTACGGGGCCGCGGAGGTAGTGCTTTATCTGTGTGGGGGAGGTGAACCACGGACGGGGGAGGTTGAAGATGAGTGAGGTGCCGGAGGTTAGGTAGTATGATGAGGCGGCTGTGACGAGGAGGAGGGTTAGGAGGATGCGGAGGATATCTAGTGTGCTGATTGTTGTGGGGGAGTCGTCAGAGGTTTCTGTGTTTGGCCTTGGGCGTTTGAAGGAGGGGGGAGGGGAGGTGTTTGGTTTGCGCTGGCGGATGTCTGTGTTCATTTTCTGTGATGGTGGGAACTCGGGTTGTTTGGTGATTCATGTGGAAGTGTTGGCTACGGTAACATCGAAAATACGTAGCTGTCCACTCGTTAACCAGGACAAGTGGAATAAGTCCTGTGTACGAATTGCCGGCACTGGGTTTTGTTATTCTGTGTTTCGGTGTGATGCTTGTTAAATGTGAATTGATGGCTGAAATGTGGAGTGAAGATGCCTGGCGTGCTTTCTCGTGGGTTTGTGGTTAGCATTATTCTCAGCCTCACAAAACCGGTCGAAGAACAGTCCCTTTGTGGTTCAACATAGTAGTATGTCACGGATAATCGATTGCTTTATGTTCAGGGCAGTATAGAAGAACAGGGTTACCAACGACCCGCTTCGTGATCTTGCGTGGTCTATACCAGTCTATGTGGTCTGTAGAGGTGTTATGTACGCGCTTTTCTATGTATGAGCCCGTATGCTATCGCATGCCGTGGCATTTTCATGTATATCTACATCAATCATGCATATGCGACTTCATTCCTCAGCGTGCCAATCTCGGAGATAGATACCTCCATCACATTTCCGGGCTTAAGGTATCGCGGAGGCTTCATGCCGAATCCCACACCTACATCAATATCAGTACAGGAAACCATTAAGCAGCAGAATAGTGTTTCATGGCACGGGTATGCCAGATGAAAAGCCACATCAAAGGGCTGTGGACCGGACGACAAAGAACTTACCACCAGGCGTCCCAGTCATAATTATGCTTCCTTTCTGCAACGTCGTGCCTTGACTTAGATAGTGAATCAAATAAGCACAGTCAAATAGGAGGTCAGAGACACTCTCATCCTGTCTCGTCTCGCCGTCGACAATGGTTTTCAATTGCAGCACTTTCGGGTCCGGAATCAGGGACGAGGACACCAGGCACGGTCCGACAGGTGCGTAAGTGTCGAAGCCCTTAGAGAAACCCCATTGCGGGACTCGGCCGGCTAGTTCTGGGTCTCGTTGCAATTTGCGTGAAGAGACATCGTTGCCGGCTGTGTATGCGCCTACATAGTCGAGTGCGGATTCAAGAGGGACGTCTTTTGCGTCACGGCCCATGACTATGCACTGAAACGGAAGGGTATTGTGTTAGTAGGTGGATTTCTTGCCCTGGAGAAGGGAAAGGTGTCGGGAGGACGAGCTAGTTTAACATACCAGTTCTCCTTCGTAGTCCGCCTGGTCATCTTGTGCGATCTTAGGGATGACGACCTTGTCATTGTGGCCTGTTAATGCTGGGACGGCCTTGAAGAAAATGAATGGGTACGGTGGAGGTGCTCGTCCTGCTTCCTTGACTAGATTTCATCTCAGTACATGTTACGCCTGTGCTCGGGTGATAGAGGCGTGGTATGGCGGTCAGGATCTTTCCGTGAACTTACTGTGTTTTGCATAGTTCAAGCCAACACATCGTATGATCGGAACATCGCTGGGTGTCAGTGGTCCAAGTATCTTCTTCACGGTGACGGTCTCATCTTTGACGACTGTCTTGCCTGTGGTATCGAATAGATCATCACCGACTATGACCTTGGCTTGTAGTTTGTCAGACTCGGATGTGTGACCAAGATCGAAGTCTTTGTGTGGAAGAACTGGTTGACCGAGGAGAGTGCGGCCGTCGGTAGCGACGAATCGAATCGCGCGGTCCCAAGCAACTTTCATTTCTATATAGTTCAAGATGTGATGTGCTTGATTCAATTTGTTGTTGCGGAGTCAGTCAATATCGTGCAATACGAAATATATTTACTGAATGTTTGGAATCGAAATATCTGGAGAATTCGATAGATCTAGATCGGGACATTGTCAAGTTACGTTTTGTGGAGATTCACGGTGCGGTTCAATTATCCTGGCATCCAAAGATCGAGATCATACATCACATATGTCAGCAGCGCCGTCTTGCTTCTGGGGTTGATGGATCTTTGTTTGTGTGAAGATGATCTATACTAGCTCACGCCTTTGGATTTGCAATGGTTATAACACTTACCTCTGCTTGCTGTTAGCACACATTAGTATCGATATACTGGGCGTATGTCCTCGACAATCTCAGTCTGACCATATACAGAGGTGGATAACAACCTCAAACTAGTGGTATCTACACTAATTGAGTTGGTAGGTGGGTAGGCTTTTCACGGCAGCTCAGTGTGGTAGTATGGTACAGTCATCTATAAGGTGGCTCTGATACTTCGATGTTGGCACGCATACCCGAGTACCTAAGGTCAGATCTTCCTGAACGCGTTTTTGCAAGATTACGTAGGTTTAACGCTACCTGCAGATAACGCTGCTCGGTACTATAAAAAAGGTGTATTCGGTTGATGCTACTAGTAACACCTGCTACATCGCCACTAAAGGTACAGAACCAGTGGTACCTCGAACCCAATCCGGATGCCTAGGTAGCTAGGTAGGTACGGTACCCAATCATGATCGTGAGCACATTCTATTGTATATGTGACTCATGTGTGTACCTGAGTCTTCAGATGACTGGGCAAGAGCAAGGTCTGCTGGTGTCTGCTTCCGTAAGATCACAGCTGCACCCAGGTAGGTGCATATATATCTACGTACCTCATCAGCCCCTCGAGTCTTCTTGCTCCTCTTACAAGTTTCATACGCTACTACACATCCAATCTGCATACACAATGCCTTCCAGAATCACCCCGACAGAGCAGCTTCTGCAGCAGATCAACGACAACGAACAGAATCTACCTCAACCTCTCGACTCCGTCATTGAATACACACAAAGAGAACTCGAGTCCAGACGCCAATGGGCAAAAATATACATCTCCACTCGAATCCTCACACCATTCACAAGCGCAATACTAACACAATATACTAACGCCATAACCTTCGCGCTGTATACATGCTTATCCGAAACACAGCGCACACCCATAAAAGACCGTGTTCGGGCCTGGGATATCAAGTTCCAAGAGTACGGCAGCTTAGAACTGTTGTAATTGTCAGATGATGATGATGACAGGTTGACGGAGTATATCGTCATGGCGCGGGAACTCGTTATATATCAGAAACTGCAGCGGTATTGTGGTTATTATGCTCGCTTTCATCAGCTGGTTAAGGACACGATTGAGACACGGTTACCGGAATGTGAATCCACTGTTGAACTCCGGGAATTCTGGACCGGGATATGGGAGGAGGACGGATTGAAAGACGAAGTCAAGCGCGAGGCTGAGATGCGTGAGACTGGAGAGGGAATTGCGTATGAGCAATTACCGACCATGCTTACGTTGGGACAGGTGGCGAATCTGACAGGTTTTGAGTATGATAAGCTCTTGCTCGCGATTACAAATTTCGTTCAGCGTGATACGGCGTTCCATGGCGATCTGAATCAGTATATCCAAAACGGTAAGGGTCACCAGCTCTGCGAGTTAGTCTTCAACGACCTTCAAGACCTCGATGCGATCCTCTTTGCAAATCCTGCCGACGAGGCGGCGCTGGATACCAGGAACGTCGTCAAGATGTTCAAAGCGCAATATATCAATGACAACGGCTTTCCTGAAAACGTGGGATTGTGGGGCTCGAACGAGATCTTCATGCAACTGTATAGAGATGCTCTGGCTAGAAGGGCGGCTAATGGCGAAGCTGAGGAGGAACCGGCGGCGGCGGTGGAGGAGAAGAAGGTGGAGGGATTTTATGAGAAACTTAGGCGGTTCGAGAAGCTTACCAATGAGTTGGCTGCATATTCTAAACTTTGAGAGGAGGTTGTAACAATGAACATGGATCAGCTTCACGAGGGTTTTGAGGAAGGAGGCGCCCAGTTTCCCTGTCTGACTGTGTTCGCTGCTTCCTGAGTGTAATGCATGCGGGATGGTTTACTTGTTGATTTCAACGAATTGTTGAATGGGGATAGCACCTTCCTGTCCAAGATGTTTCGGTACAGTACCTGCAACCATAAACTTGAACTCTAGAAAATCAATGGCTGCGCATCACGTAGACTAACAATCCAAATATATACCATAACCTATAGTTAGAACAGTACGCTAATATGAATACACAAAAGCCGGGTTCTGACGATCAGTAACAACAGTCTGATCATCAAACTCCTCCGCAGCAGTATGCTGCCTAGCCACCTCATCCAACTGCGCCTGTCGTGTCTTAACAGCGCTCCTATTCCTCGCTCCATATAACAACCTCAAACACACCGAAACAACCATCGCTCCACCCGCAACACCAAAGATCGTAATCTTAGCAGGAAGATAACCAGGCGCATCCTTCGCCTGAAAAGTCTGCGGGCCAATGATATTCGCAATGCCGAAAGCGCCCGCAATAATCGCGTTCGCGGCGACACGCTTCGTGTATCCGGCTGTGTTGGCGCCGACCCACGAGAATATGATGGCTAGTGGTGCGACGATGAAGTTGATCATATAGATGCCCGCGAGCTTGCCGGCGACGTTGTGGTTGGCGACGAAGGACATTAGACCTGCGCCGATGACGGTGGGGATGAGGAGTAGGATGATGCTTAGCCAGCGGGGGAAGCCCTTGAGGATGCTGTACGTGCTGAGTAGGGTAGACAGGATGCTGATGATGCCTGAGGGCAAGTTCAATAATGCAGACTGTTTTGAATTATATCCGAATCCTTTGATTACTGTGGCGGAAAAGGTGGTGATGATACCACTCGGGATGACGATTAGGATGGTGAGGACCACCAGGAGCCAGATCTGGATGTCCTTGAGAACTTCGCCTAGTGCGCTGCGGCGGAAGACTTTCGCACCATTGCCTCCTTGGTCGAGAGCCAGTTTGACGTGAATTGCCGTCTTTTCTTCGGCAGTGAGAAACTTGGCGTTGTCGAGATTGTCGGGAAGGAAGAAGAGAACGATGAAGGCGATACACACATTAAAGAGGCCGACAGCAAGCATCATGATTCTCCATCCGCCAAACACAGCTCCTTTTGCGCCATGCTGTGCACCGTACGAGATGAGACCACCAATGATTTGACCCATTCCCAAACCGCAGTACCAGAAGCCGTAACGAGGGCCTGCCTCGCGTTTAGTGTACCATTGAGAAGTCAGTAGGACCAATGCTGGAGAGATGACAGCCTCGAAGCATCCCAAGAGGATTCGAACGCAGAGCATACCGGAAAAGTTGTGCACAGCGGAAGAACAGGCAATAGTGATGCCCCAGAATAGGATGTTGGTGCCCAAGACCTTTGCTAAAGGGAACTTTTGGAGTAGATATCCTTGCGGGAATTCGGCAAGAGCATAGGCAATGAAGAAGCCGGTTGCTAGCCATGAGAAGTCTTGACCCTTCAACTTGAGATCGGTGGCGAGGCCCATGACGTTGGCGTAGTTGATGACGACTTTGTCGAGAAACTGCAAAAAGTAACACATAAACATAATCGGAACAATGCGCCAGTCAATCTTGCGCAGGAGTCGGGCATTGTGAGTATTAACTTCTACCACAGCAGAAGTCGCCTGGGTGACCGATGTCTCGAGGTGTTTGACTGTAGCCATGTGGATAGAGCTCTTGCTGACTTCTTGTGCAGATTCCATAGTACATGTATAAGTGGTATGATGTTCGAGGAGGTCGAGGCTGTGGTGTAGACCTGGTCTTTTGATGTGCCGTGCTATAGTAATGCCGTAATGTCCCGGCAGTAGCCCAGTGTGAGCAACAAAGAGGTCGTATGGGTAGTATCTGCTTTCCAAAGAAGTGACCCGATGTGATGGACTTGCACAAACGTCTTAACATGTATACACCTTCACAGAGCAACATCCATCCAAATCGCTATCAAGCATCGATGAGATCCACTCTTATCATTGGAGTATGTGGAGCTAAACTTTGCGGGGACGAGAGCTAACTCAGCAAAGGTAAAATGTGACCTAATTAATCGAACCCATTTTCGCTGCTGCAACCGTCGGAAATCGTTCAGGCGTTTTCATTCGTGCCGGCGCATCCCTTGTTGAGGCTGATTCGGTGACCTCTCCACTCAAAAGAAGACACTCCGCCGCAAAATCATTCTGCGCTTTCCCGTCGCATAACGATTCATTGCTCGTAATCTGCGTTCGCCACAGTCGTTCCATGCTAGACGTGACCATATTGTTGCAAAGTCAGGTTTGTGCGAGGTGGCATGGAGTGCTAATTCAGTAAAGGGTCCAGACGCGGGTGCCACTAAAGGATAACTGATATATTATCAGATAGATCGTTGTCTATTCAAGGCATAGATAGTTGCATTCACAACCCAGCTCAATTAGCACTCCGGTGGTCATCATATTGACTAGGACGAGACAATTCTTGGGTCCATAAAATAACGAGTCAGCAAGATGCCCAGCTTAGTCACGCAAGACCAAGGCCACAACATTGGCGACGAGAACGCCCTTGACATCGCCATCATCGGATCTGGCCTTGGAGGACTCAGCGCTGCTGTCGCTCTCCGTCGCGCTGGCCACAACGTCACCATATATGAGCGGTACGACTTTGGTGGCGAAGTTGGCGCATCACTGTCAGTGGCATCAAATGGATCCAAACTGTTGGAGGAATGGAAAGTTGACATTAAGGCGGCAAAACCAGTCATCCTGAAATCGTTGATTCGGCACGATTGGTCGACTGGTGAGGTCTTCGGTACCTACGACCTTGGCGACTACCGGGAGAGGTTTGGAACCGATTACAACAACTTCCACCGTATCGATCTGCATAAACTGCTGAAAGAAACTGCCGTACAGTCGTCGGGGGAAGGAAAGCCATGCACTCTAGCGGTCTGGCACAAGGCCATCGATTTGAACCTCGAAGAAGGCACCATTACATTTGAGAATGGTAAAACTGCAAAGGCCGATGTTGTCATCTGTGCAGATGGTATTCGATCTGTGCTGCGCCCTCAATTTGGTTTCGAGCCTCAATTTACTGCCTCGACATCGTGCTGCTACCGTTGTATCATCTCTGCTGACAGATTACGTGAGCTCGGCCTGGAGGAATTCTTGCACAACAACGCCATCGAATTCTGGGGTGGGTACGGTATCGACAAAGTCGTTCTGTCAGCTTGCTCTGACAATAACGTCGTCTCCTGCTACTGCTTCTATCCTGCAGAGCGCAACAATCTCAAAGAAGATGGCTGGAACATCTCCACAACTCCGGAGAATCTGGTCGACACTTTCCCTGGCCTCGACCCCAAGCTCCGCACACTCTTCATGAATGCTGAAGATATCAAGATGTGGCGGTTGTACATGCACGATCCCTATCCAACCTGGATCAAAGGCAGGTGTGCTCTGTTGGGTGATGCTGCTCATCCAATGTTGCCCGATCAATCTCAAGGAGCATGTATGGCCATGGAAGACGCTGGCGCAATGGGAATCGTTTTCAGTAACAAGTACTCCGATCTGAGCATAGCAGACAAGCTGAAGCTGTACCAGATGACACGTAAGGAACGTGCAACCAGATTGCAGCAGGCCAGCTTCAGAGCGAGAACAGATTTGAGCGAAAGAATCGGTTGGAGTACCGCAGAAGATCGGCCAGGCAAGTTGACTATTGAAGAGGTTTGTGGTTATGACATGCATGCCCATATTGCAGAGTTAAAAGAACGATTGTGAGCTTGGGGATGCTTTGGAATTGGAGGCGGCGTCTGTTTGGGTTTGAGCAGCAGTATGAGCCGTCGAGGCCTTGCGGTCGGCGCTAGAGCGCTAGAGTTTGTTGTTGCATAGCTCATGAGAGCCATGAATTTAGAGCCAAACGTCAGAGTAACGCGAGACCTGGTATTTCGTAATAGCGAATTGATGCCCAATTTACATCTACCTCTGTCCCTTCACATTCCTTTCTTCGCTTCCAGACTGTCTGTACCAGTTCGTGGGCGGTATGAATGTATTGAAAACCGAGCGTCCGCTCCATTATGAGCAGTCTATCTTGAATAATTAGCTTTTCGTTGTCCGTCTGACAGGAACTCCCCGTGAGAATCAATGGAAACAAAAGACAATTCTCGAGGGGACTGCCGTAACGGATCTCCTGGATTGCTTCAAGGATTCTGCCAACACATTCACGCACTTTGTGGTGCTGAAGAGAATAGCCCTCGACGATTTGATGCAGGCGAAGGCGGAGAGCTTGTTCGAATGCGATGGTTGCATACTGTGCCTGTGCCTCTTCTTCGGACGTCCCTTGTGATCTTAACACTGACAAGTCTACCACATTGTTGAGGCTCCATTGATCTATCTCATTTTCCAAAATGTCGGCTGAAGCTCGAAACATTTTTTCGAAAACGGGATCCTCCCTGAATTTGCGCTGGTAAGCCAAACCATTCAACTTGTCCACAAACCGAAAGAGCTGTTTAGGAACTCCGTATAGCGCCTCTTCGTCGCTGCAACTGTTCGGCGGTGACAACCCTTGATCGCAAGTACTACCCTCAATCGGGGTTTCGAACAGTGGAGGATGACATGTGGAAATTGTGGTAGCAGAATCGAGGTAATGATACAATTGGCGATAAAAGGTTCGAAAATCGACGGTATCACGCCCTTCAAATCCCTGATCGATCGTTGCAAGTAGTCGGCGTGCTCCATTCAGGTGGTACTGCCAGTGAGACGATGTGCCATCAAAGAGTTCGATCATGCAGAGCATGAGAGTAGCGACGAGTGCGATGTCAGCTGAGTCAGTGTCGAGCTGAGGCAGCAGCTTTCCCAGTGACTGAAGGACTAACGGTTATCAGTAAAGGCAAAGAGAACGGGTACCTTGACTGACCGCATGTTTGATGTATGGTGCCACGTTTCCACATACTGGGTTGCATCTTTTTCCAGTGGCTTGCACTAAGAGCAAGAACAGAATTCATCACTAATTGATTTGAGAAGGCTAGTGGTAGTATCTTTGTGAGATAAGGATTCGAAATTCGATCAGTACGCTTGGACAGAACACCGGCCACTACTTTCATGTAATGGTTCAGTAATGATTTGTCTTCTTGGGAGTGGATACCAGGGGCAGCAGAAAGCATAACCATTTGTAGACCATTGTTCACTGCGGGTGTGCCTCCACATTGTGACGGTGGTAATGCCAGATGTGGTTGCGAAAATTGTGGCCATGTGTCGTGCGAGTCGCTCCAAGAGATACAATCGTTCATGTCGTTGTGCATATCTTGTTCGTGGTCGTTGGTCGTCCGGCTTGCTTGTGGAGTCGTGTAGGGAATTGTAGCCTCGGCTGAAGGCTGAGAGGTTGATGAAGCTGATGAGCCACTGTGTTTTCGTGGACGAGGAGTTGAATATTCGCACTCGAGACACAGCCGTCGACAATCCGAGCATCGTGGCCTGGCCTCATCACACTTCCTTCTTCGCTTCTTACAGGTAAGGCAGCCGGTGTGTGTCCTTGTCAGATTGACAGGCTTGGTAAGCGTAATAGTCGTCCGGTCGGCATTGTCCCCTACTCTTGGCTCACAAGGGGTGCCGAGACGTTTGCAACGAGCACATGGGGTTGCACCATCACAAACCTGCTTGATTGCTGCACAGCGGGCGCAGACCATGCGTCGGTCCATCTGCACTCCCGTGTTGTAGAAGCCGAGGGCATAGTCATGTGGTCTAACACCCAGCCGTGGTATGAGATAGTGTCACCACCGTGAAATGTTTTGCGTGGGTACGATGATCGAGGTAGGTAGATTTGTACATATAACTTATCGTTGAAATTGTCCAAGTTACAGAGGCCCAGCGCCAATCTGCACCCTAGTCTGTCACGTGTCACCCCGACTGTGGGGGAATGTCAAGTATGCAGGGATTCGTGACCAAGCAGAGGCAGGCACGAAGTTTGCTCGCATATGTACAGTAGATCTAATTTTCAATTTGGTCGTGGCAATGTGAACATATCATTCTAGCTGGAGAGTGGTAATCTACATTGGACATTGATATAATTACAGTACTTATCACATCCCAGTACCATATCATTCATGCGCCACCCGTATTTCCTTACAAGTCATGTCAATGAACTGCGAGGCCTGCCACAAAGCACCATCCATATGCATGAAGGGATGGGGTACGCCGGGGAAGCGTTTCATAACCACCTCAACCCCATTTTCGACCAGTTTCATTGCATATGCTTCTCCTTCATCGCGCAGAGGATCTGCTCCAGCAGTGTAAATGACCGTCTTTGCAAGATCCTTGAAATTGGGGGCGTCCAACAGATTCTTGACCCATCCAATCTGTTCTCTTTGTTGTTTTGCTACCGTCGGATCCTCGGACAAGGACGACCACTTGAGCTTATCGAACCACGCTAGCCGGGCCCAGTTTAAGGTCGGGGCAAACTCGTTCTCTTGCATCGATTTGAACGGCGACTCAGCGGCGGATGAGTATTGTGCAAGATCATCGATTGTAGGTGTGCCAGCAGCGATCAGCCTCAAAGGGATTCCAGCATCACGCGACCAGTGAGCGCATACCAGCGCAATATTAGCACCAGCTGATACACCTCCCAAAGATATGCTGTCCGGTTTGATGTTGAACTCCTGGGCTCCATTGCTATGAATGTACTTGATCGCGGCGAACGAATCCTTTACGCCAGTAGGGAAAACATTTTCGGGTACCAGCCTGTAGGCAACATCAATTACTGCAACATTTGCTTTCTTGCAGATGTGTTTGCAGATGTGTGCTTCAGTGTCCAGATCTCCCAAGCCCCAACCTCCACCATGAAAGTCAATGTGAACAGGCCACGGTCCCTTTGAGGATGGTTCATAGACTCGTACATCCAGCTCGGTACCGTCTTCTGCTGGTATCTTCGCATCGTAGATACGTCCAACATCCGGCGCTGGACCAGTACCATAGGAGTATAGAACGGAGTATTTAGAGCGGAGGAAGGCCAAGTCAATGGGCCTGTTGGGAGTGTTAGCCACATGTTTGTCGTAGAGCTGGACGAAAGTAGGATCAAGTCGATCTAGCATATCTGGGTGTATGGGGTTGAGGGCTTCATGATGTCCCTGCCCATTGCTGGACTGTGCAGATGTCATGCTGTACTCGAGAATTTGTTGTGCAAGGGGATCGTATTGACGAGAGTAGCAGTTGTGGTTTCGTATTGACTAAAGGAAAAGCTCTGCTTCACAATATCTATCAGTATTAGTTGCGCGACAACAGTTCACAAAGTGTTGCCAGACAATGGCATCAGTGGCATTCCACCGGCCGGGTTACTCGATGCAAGAGTTCATTATCTCCGACTGAATGCAACCCGTGCAACGCGTCGGATAGGGAATGAACTGGTATAGCGTGTGAGTAAGAGTGAGCACTCCTTGACTGCCACTTGTACGGAATGGAAGCAGCAAATTTGCGACGGCTGCATGCTGTTAGACAAGCGATTGGTCTCATGCAGTAGAAGACTTTGACGTTGTCCACTGTATCGCGTAACGTGCATCAACGCTAACGATAGCATCGATACCTGTCACGCTAACCTAGATGGGAGGTGCTGCTCGAACAATTCATGTCTTCGGGTATCAGTTCTTTCACTACCACTCAACCGAGATTATGATGACCGATACATGCAGGTGACCAGCATCGACAGAGAGAGACATTTCTCTACCTATCAATTGTGATTGCTCGTCGTGAATGAGCGTGAGAGAACTGTCCAGTTCCCACTAATAAATGGTACTTGACCGGCATTGTACCAGACCACTCTCGAGTATAGAAGGACTAACCCTCGTTAACCTGCATCTTGGAAGCATGCATTGCGAGCTAACCTGTCTAGGCACTTAACATACAACGCTTGTGCTATTATGTGATGGTCGTTATCATTGTTCATTGCTTATAATTCTTGCGCCTCACAACATTCATGTAAGGTAGGATCACAACGCCTACGACAGTTTGAAATCATCCTACTACGTGTATCACATTTTTGTGTCGACTTGCATCTATTCTCTCCAACCGTGGCACGCTTTACTGTACCACCATGGGCGATATGAATGTGTTGATCATCGGCGCCGGAATTGTAGGGCTATCATTGGCTCATGGTCTCAAAAGAGTACAGAAGCATCCCATACCGAACGTCAGCCGCTAACACACCAGCAGGCAGGAATTCCTTTTCGGGTATTCGAACGTGATGAGAGCCTTTCAGCTCGAAGTCAAGGCTGGGCCATTACGATCCACTGGGCATTACCCTACCTCAAAGGTCTGGTTGGACCGGAAGTGCTCAAAGCCGTAGACTCGGTCCAGGTAGATCCTGCTGTTGGCCGCAACGACAACGGCAACTTTCTCTTTCTCAACCTCGCCACTGGTGAAACCAAATATCGTATTCCACCAGCAGAGAGACGACGGGTTAACCGAGAAAAGCTACGTGGTCTACTTCTGAAAGACGTAGCGGATCATGTTCAGTGGTCAAAACGCCTGACCAGTGTCGAGCCCACCGAAAGGGGCATCAAGGTGGTCTTCGAGGACGGGACGTCAGCTACAGGCTCTCTCGTTGTCGGTTGCGAAGGTAGCAATTCAGTCGTCCGCAAGTCTCTTTGTCCCAACAATTACCGTAACGAACAGCTGCCTATCCGATTTTTGGGAGCCGGCATTGACATGACACCTCAACAAGTGAGCCCGTTACGGTCACTCGATCCACTACTGTTCCAGGGCTGTCACCCAGATACCGGTTGCTTTTTGTGGGTATCAATGCTCGAAGTCCCCGAAATTAACGGCACAGCTGGCACCGACCATGAGAGATACCGAGTTCAAATCAATCTATCTTGGCCTGTTAGAACGGCGGATGACGAGGTCAAATCTTCACCAACTGAGCAGATTCGTGATATGAAGCGTCGAGCCGCCGTGTTCGCACCAGTGCTCAGGGATGCTGTGCAATTGATTCCAGAGAGTGCAGAAATTCTCGAGATCAAGCTCGCTGACTGGCCATGTCCCAGTTGGGATAACTATGGTGCTAAGGCAACTCTGCTCGGTGATGCAGCTCATGCAATGACTATGTATCGCGGGGAGGCCGCTAATCACGGCTTGCTCGATGCATTCAATTTGTACCATGCCCTTGAACGAATACACAAAGGCGAACAAACTCAAGATGAAGCGATCAATCAATTTGAAGAGGAGATGAGAACAAGGACAAGTCGCGCTGTACTCATGAGTCGACAGGCATGTTACGACGCTCACGACTGGGAAAGACTTGATGAAAACTCAGCCGTCTTGGCGAAGAGGGCAATTACTGTAACTTAATAGGTACATACTATATGAAATGAAACAAATCTGTCCACAACGCGAGTAACAGAGGCTGGGCGTCAGAGCGGACTCGGAGTCGCTGAGTCATGGCGGACTTTATCTTTCCTGCCTGGGGTACCCATGTAGGGAGTGAACAAGCGTGTCGGGTCCAACAGCATGTTGTCTGCGTACATTTGCCAGATCGGGTCCACTAATTATCAATTTCGTACGATATTAAGGCGCTCGTCCCGCCAGACCTGGTCCATGATGGTTTGCGACGGCTGCTTGTGTATCCACCTGATTCGGATTAACCACGTTTCCGACCATCTATCCGTATCCGTTCCTTGCTCCATCAGCTGCCGTCAGAACCTGAAATGTGGTTACAGTAGATTGTATAGTCGAATCTCATACTGTGAACCGAGGGGACATGTTCTAGCGCATAGCGAGCATGAAACATTGATTGCACTAGTGCTTCCAAAACAAAGTGCCCAGGCTCTGGTACAGCAGTATTCATAGCAGACATCCGACGGAGCCAAGCCGAGAACATGGTGACTTGGATACGAGGAGAGCGAGAGCGGCTCGGTTGAGATCTTGCTCGGTCTCGATTCTCGGACCACTTCTTTATGTTCTGATAATAGTGGCACTACCCGGAGCAACAGCTGACAACTTGCTTGTCACATCAGTCAATACTAGCCAAGCTTGGTTGTTCGAGACCTGCCCTTTACTACATTCCTGACGACCTTGGTCTATGGTAGCAACACTCTACATTGACGTCTAACAGGATCCCTTCCCACCAGATAT
>Ga0181469_100033_pt2 | contig 32065 bp, 36 predicted proteins | sample InSIn2SAF170_2_FD_119081 | JGI IMG/M metagenome (GOLD analysis project Ga0181469, IMG submission 119081) | Clean room microbial communities from NASA Spacecraft Assembly Facility at Jet Propulsion Laboratory, Pasadena, California, USA -... ... | reverse complement strand
TGTCTGTGTTACGATCTTGGGAGCCATCTATGTCGGCAACGCGACAGCCTTCACAGCCTTTGTCGGTAGCTTCACGATCTTTACGACGTGGTCGTACTGCGCAGCGATCTTGCCTCACTTACTGACGGGGAGAGAGAACGTCAAGCGCGGACCGTTCTGGATGCCGAGCCGGGTCGCTTACACCGTTTCCGGGGTCGCTTGCGCGTACATCCTGGTGTTCAATGTCATCTACATGTTCCCGTATGTGTATCCGGTGGACATCGTAAGCATGAACTATGCGTGCGTCATGACCGTCGGGATCACGATACTGCTCACCCTATGGTACGTTTGGAAGCGCAGCCATGGGTATGAGGGACCGAAGGTAGCGTTGGAGGCGCACGATGATATTCTGGAAGGTGTGGTGGGTTTGAGCGTGAGGGAAGAGAAGGCGATGCGGAAGGGTAGTGTGGCGGACGTACATAGATAACAGCCCGTTGTAAGAATAACGCTACACTATGACAGCTTCTTGAAAGCAATGTATTGAGCTGAGAGTTGCTATTTCGCAGTCTTCGCCACAGGCACACTCGGTAAGTTGGCTTTCCGCTTGACAGTGAACAGACTCTTGAGCCGCTTCAGTCGTGTGTCGCGTTCCTTGTCCTGCCTCTCAACTTCGTCTCTCGACGGTGCTGGCGAAAGCGGCACGTTATCGTCATCATCCTGCTCATTCCCTTCAGGCTGCTCAGAAGCTCTTTGTTGCTCCTCTGACCGCCGTCTTTGCTCTCGAGCACAGGTCGAGACTACGCGCTGCAGAATCTGGCAGGCGTTCAGCCCCCTCAAGCTGCCGGCTGACTTCTGCGTGTCAGGGTTGCGCCACGGACAGTGATCGCGATGCATCTCCACCAGGTCGATGGTCACGGGACCGTCAGACTCGTCGTCCGAGCTGGCACGTGAGGTCGTCCGGTAGTCAGGCTGATACATCCATAGCCCAATCCGCTGAAAGCAGGTATCACAGTGCAGCAGCTCATTGCCAGAGTCTTCAGAGCCGCGCCAGCCGTGCAGAGCTACCTCCAGCGTCTTCAGCGAGTCTTCCGGTGCTGGCTGCTCCTCTCCTGGTGGGCCTAATACATCTGCTGGCAGCTCAGCCAGGAGCCGCTCAGTTGAAAGCAAAGAAGACGTGTCGTGTGGTAGGGCCTTGAGCTTGATATATCGTACCGCGTCACACATCGGTTGCAGTGATTGATATCGCTTTCGCAGCTCCGGCTGCCACACTGTGGGTCGCACGACCTGCAGGCGGTAGATGTCATCCTTGCAGCCCGCTCGGTGCCACATGCAGGTCTCCGCGTGGCCGTCCACGATGAGGGACTTGTAGCGTCGGACTAATGCGTCTTCCATGCCGTCGTCGGCGTCTTCATCGTCTTCGTTCTCGTCCACATCATCCTGCCCTCTATCTTCATCTTCACGTGTCTCCGTGCTCGGCCTCTTTGACGTGTCCAGCCTTACGACCACCCGCTTCTCGCAGCCTCCTCTGCACGCAACGGTATTAACGTCCACGCACTTCCAGCCACGTTTCGCCCATTCCACCTCACTAATCGCTTCCGGCTTAGGATGCCATAGGCTAACGCTGCTGAATGTCTTCAGCCGCGCGAGGAACGTCTCGTGAGACCAGGGTGAGAAGTTTGGTGGTGCCTTAGGAACTCCATCGCCTTCCTTCGCGCTCGGCGTCGCAGCGTTGTGTCGCGACACGGTCGATGTGGTAGATATGCTTCGTCTGACGCGCTTCGAGGCTGGCTCCGTGGGACGCGCTGCGGGCGGATTCTGAAGGGAGTCGAGGGCCTTGTAGAACTTGCGCTTCGTAGTCGCGAGCGCTTCCGGCATGTTGGCAGTCCTGCTGCGGTAGTTGTGTGTATCTTACATGTTGTTCGCGAATGCAGACATGAAAGTGAGGTCGCATTGCAGAGCCATTGTTCTATTGAGGCATTGCGCTAAGCTGTATTCTAAGGCAGCAACAAGGCAGCCACGTGAACAGCCGACGCGTTCGCGAAAGTCGGCCTTCAGCTGATCCTTCGCAAGGTCAAACATCGAAGTGTAAGTGGCGGTCCGCACGCATGCGATGACTCAGTGCAGCCACCGATAGGTTTGTCCATTGACGATACTCCTCTTGCGCTCTTCTGTTGAGGCCTAATCCATCACTCACTTCATCTCCACGAGCGAGACACGAAATTTGTGTCAGTTATGCCCCCCTCCGTCATGACGAGCGCAAGCACCGCCAACACGCCAAGTGGCGAAGGGGACCAACACATTCGACTCGCCTGCCAGGCCTGCCAAAGAAAGAAGATCAAATGCGACCGAAGCTTTCCATGTGGCCAATGTACGAGATCCAATCTTCAGTGCGCCCCCAGCATCAGGAAACCGAGGACACGACACGCTGGAAAGCGTGCGATTGATTCGGAACTGCGGAACCGCATCTCAAAACTCGAGAATCTGGTCGAGAGCCTGAGTGGCGAAGTGAGCCTTCCAAATGGGACCCCTGGTGGTGGAGATGCAGATGCACTAGACGGCGAGCCTAGCACAGCAATTGAAACCACACAGTCTGATACCTTCGCCAGTCCGAGCGTCGGCAAGTACATTGGTAGCTCATTCTGGTCATCCCTCACAACCGAAGTACAGGCGCTGAAAGATGCGCTTGAAGACGACCAGCTTGACGACGAGGCGGACCCTACTTCGCCAGAAACATCCAGTACTGGCGCAAGTGGAAACACGCAGACGGTAAACGACTATGACTTGATCATCTGCCCACCAGGAGCGGTCTACGTGATGCCTGGTGCGCTCAATGAACCCTCGCCTCAAGTACAGTCAATGCTGTATGGCGCATTCATCGAGAACGTCGCACCTGTATTTCATGTGGTTCACGTCCCGACCTTACGCGCATTCCTTGAACGAGGTGCGCCCTATCTAGGGCATGATGCAGATTCCATACCTGCGAGAGCCGTCAAGGCTGCTACCTGGGTTGCCGCCATCAACACAATTGGGGAGGAGCAATGCCAAGCGCAATTCGGCCAGCCGCGCTCCGCTCTGATACAGCATTATCGTCGAATTGTCGATGTACTACTATCACAAGCAGATGTGATGAACACGAATGACTTGGCAACATTGCAAGCCTTGGCAACTACCACGGTGAGCTTGCAACCTTTGTGGTCTCCCGTAACGCTGCTGACGATAATAGATGGCACTACGTATCACAGACATGAGCCGTCGCGCATGGACGATGACATCCCTTGTCGTTCGTGTTGCCCGCGCCATGGACCTCCACCACGAAATGCCTGGACGCTCTGCGTTTGAGACAGAGCTTCGCCGGCGTCTCTGGCACTCGATTCGCTTCCTCGACATCTTCACAGCACTAGACCGAGCCACCGAGCCCCTGATCACGGCAGACTCGTACACCACACCACGTCCTCACAATGTCAACGACGTCGAGTTCGACGAGTCCTCCACCAGCATACCTAACCACGATAGAGGCTTGACGGATATGGCGTTCCCACTCCTAGCTTCAGAGGCCACGACATTCTCTCAGCGTCTTAGTATGCCTGAACTCTCCCCTTCTGGAGACACCTGGCAGCTTCGGCTCGAGATCGCACAGCAGTTCCAGAAGCACGTCCAGGAGAAGTACGTGCAACACTGCGACATGTCCATACCTTTCCACCGCCTGCTATCCGCGGTCAGCAAATCTATGGCCGCGGGTTTGATCCTGCGAGCAGTGCGACCCATGCAACGACACGTCTCGAGCGTACCACCTCGGATTGACAGCCCTTACGTGCTTCAGATCGCCATTAACGTGCTTGAAGAGAACGAGAAAGCCTACCAAGACCCGGAGGCCGAGAGATGGAGGTGGCTGGTCTGGGTGCAATGGCATGCGCTCGCCGTCGCACTCGCCGGGCTGTGCTCGATACGGGAGACGGAGCTGGCTAACAGAGCGTGGGCGACCCTAGCGCGAACGTATCAAAGGCATGAACAACATGTAGCAGATACCCGAAGTGGCATGCTGTGGCGACCGATACAGAAATTATACCTCAAGGCGAACGCATTCAGACAGGGTGGGACTCGGGGGCTGCAGCCTAGACAGAAGTCCGTAAGTCCACCAGAGACGCACACCCCTAGGTCTATGCCTATGGGTCCGATGGGTGTAGCCTACCCAGTCGACACAACACAAAAGCAACAGCAACAGTCACAGCTGAATCACCATGATATGCCCATGGGCTCAATACCGCTCGATCCCTCCATGAGCGCACCGATGGACTTCAGTACTACCATGACAGACTTCAACGGCTTGACTCCCCCGCAGTCTGGCGACATGAGTTGGTTGGATTGGGAGAACATCATGAATGATTTTTCTGATATGCCTATGGACCCTACCATGGGCGATATGCAGCAAAGTATGCCGTTGGACCCTACTATGGGCGATATGCAGCAGCCTCAGCATGTGCAGAAGGGGCAGGAGTGGCCTTGTGTGCTGCATAGCGATCTTATGTGAATCAAAAAGACAGAGAGATCGAGGTAGTTAGTGGAGAGTGTAGGATATGGGAGGGGAGACCATCCAGCTCATCAGGGCTTTGAGATACCCATCTAATCGTCTAGCGATGCTAGGTAACGCTTTTCCGCCTTCCCGACCGTTTCATGTCATTGCTCCATAACTCGCCTGAACTGCCGTATAACGGAGAACGCGACACGTGCTGCCGATGTTCCCTCCCATGCACCTTCTACATAATGACCTCATTCGCCACATCCCGCTTCAGCTCCTTATACGGCAAACACACGCAGTTCTGTACCCGTACCTCCTCGCCTACAGCGCACTCCTTGCCTAGGATGGTAATGCTCTGTACCTTGACGCCGTTCTTCACGACGCTTGTGCTATGCTCGCGGACCGGAGTGGGCGTGCCTTCCACACGTGCCCATGCGCCTACGCGCGAAGACCAGCCAATGATGGCGTAGAGCACGCAGGCGTCGTGACGGATTTCGGCGTCTTCAAGGACGATGGATTCTTTTATCCGTACACCGGCACCAATCGTCGCGCGAGGGCCAATCGAGACGTTAGGTCCAAGCTCACCCGCCTCCCCGACATGCGCGGATGGATGGATGAACACAGGCGGCAGGATGTTAGCAGAGGGTTTAGCCAACTCCTCTGACTGCGTCTGGAAGGCTTTCATCAGGTACAGCGCATTAGCCGGCACAGCCGACCCAGCCGTCTTGATCTGCCGCCAGAAGTCCTTGGTCTCCAAGACGTAGAATTGTCTGCTGTCGGCTAAGTCTGAGAGGATATCCTGCTCTAATCGAATAACTTCCGTCTTCTCCCCATCCTCATCTTCCTCGCGAGGGTAGTACTGCGTATCCAACGCATCGCTCGAAGGATAACTGACCAATCTCGGGCGATCCGCGCGTCGCTTCATCGCGCTCTTGATGCTGGGGAAGATGGCTTCGGTGGCGAAGAGGTAGACGCCGCAGTTGATTAGGTTGGAGATGTGGCTTTCGGGTTTCTCTACGTAGTGTAGCACGCGTTTGCTATGCGCATCACTGACGATACAGCCGAAGTTCGTGGCGCTCTCGTTCGGGACCCTCGTGCCCAGTATCACGGCTTCGGCATCTTTCTCTTCGAATAAGCGTAGCATTTGCTCCAAGGGGAAGGAACAGCAGACGTCGGCGTTTAGCACGAAGAACCTATCCGGTCGTCCTTTGAGGATAGCATCGCGGAAATGGTATAACCCTCCAGCCGTACCCAGGGCTTGGTATTCGCGGAGGTATTTGATGGTGATCTGCGGGTGTGTGCGCGAGCAGTCTTTGATGAAGTCGCGGAAGACGGATTCGTCGTAGTAGCCGACAATGAAGACTTCGCGGATGTCGGGGAGGCGGGTGATGGCGGCGAAGCAGTGGGAGATGATGGGGTGGCCGGCGACCTCGAAGAGGGGCTGTTAGGGGGAGGGCGGTGTTAGTTGGGTTGGTGGGGTGGTGGGGAGGTGAGGTGGGGGAAGTTACCTTGGGGAGGTCGAGGGAGAGGGGGCGGAAACGTGTTCCTCTGCTGGGGCCGCCGACCAGTATAACTGCTTTGGTGGTGGGTGTGCCGCCGCTCTTGCCTCGCATGGGGACTTGGAGGGAGGCCATGGTTGTGGGTTGTTGCAGCGGATGTACTTGGGCGTTGATTGGTTATGCTCTCCTTGAGGCTCGCACTCTTCGTATGACCGGATTGACGTCGATGTCCAGCTCCTATCCTCGATGTTCACTCACTCGACCGTCTGTGTACAGCAGAAATGCAACCTGTCTCATACTCTTTGGTCCTGCTTCGTGTACTTTTCGAGCTGTCGCGTCGGTGAAACACTGCCCCGGTCTGGACCCTGCATCAGCTGCCGTTAGCGCCGTCGATCTCTCCACGTCCGCTTCACGCCAAGAAACGTGCTCTCCCTCTTCAGCAGCATCTTCATCTGAACTTCACTTATTAAGATATGCGTCAAGAGGATTGCTACAGCCGGTTCGAAGTGTAGGAAGTGCATGGGACATGCGAGCTGCTTATGATGGTCAACGCGCGAGTCGAGGGTCCTTTAGGGGGTGTTGCAAAGGTGGAAGAATAATCTGTAAATGCTGTTCAAGAGCAGAGTGGCGTTGAGAGCTGTCGAGCATGCGTGAAGCGACCGCTCGCAATTCTATGACGGCGGTACGAAGGCCACAAAAGCGCAAGAGAACCAGTGATAGCCTGTGGCATACTGCAGCTGTGCGACAAGCAGTTCCAGGGAATGGGACGGTTTAGTCCAGCTCTCACGCGGCCATCACAGCTTCACAACTAGGAAAGGGCGCAAATCTGGCCCAGTGTTGGCTCGAAGGCTGTGACAAGATCGTGAACAGGGCTATATGCACGATACCATTCGTTTGTCTCATCTTCCTGCACAAATGCCGCTATAGGCGCCCCCTGAATTCACGTTCCCACACACAGCACCTAACAGCGATGTTCCAGCTGTCGCTGTGTGCTATCGCCCCCAGAGTGTTCCTGGCGTCCTTCGCTGTCTCCGGAGCAGGTCTCGACGGAAGTGAAGCCTCACCGACCTCGACTGATTCCCCTCCCTTCACGTCTCTGCCCGGAAGTCCACCTTCTGTCGCAAACGCCTGGGCCATGGATCGTTCCCTACATAATGCCGCTCCATCCCTCGCACTGACAAGTATGTGTCCCCCTATCGCTCTTCTTCATCTTCTCTCATTTTCATGAGCCTATCTTTCCACTGCGGCCAAGACAGTCACTCACTTGTGCGAGCGTTCGTTCGTTGCGATTACCGTTCGCGGAGACAGCTGTGCCAGTACGTTTGACCTCACTTCACGTTTCACTTCGCTGCGCGGGATTCTGGCGGGGTCGGTGGCGAAATTGCTGCCTGGCCGCGTTGACCTTCTGCGACTGGCTTGTGGGCTTTGACTTACGACCTTCCATCTACCTCCCACCTTCATACTTTGCACGTTGCCATTTGCGTGGTCCCATCGTTATACCATTGTCGTCAAGGACCTTCTACCTCGCCATTGTCTAATTGCTCCAATCCAACACCGCTTCGCACCATATTCGACTGACCACGCCTCGCATGGCTAGAATGACTACTCGCTCGAACAAGGTGAAGCAAGAGCACTCCGACGATACGGACACTGCTACCCTTGCAGCGACATCACCCCAACCGCAGCCGACATCGAGTCATCCAATCAGCATCCGCTCAACGCCAATGGCGGAACAGCAACCACCACAGCAGATGCATAGCTCGGGTGACACTACTATCGCTGACGACGTAGAGATGCACGGGATAAACGGCGCGAGCGGTATAGATGGGTTTGGCGACTTCGACGGCTACAGTGGCCAGCAGAATGGCAGCAACGGCATGAACGGCGTGGACGGAGCCTCTCACGAAGGTGCTGACTCAGGTCAGTAACGGACCATACTCGCTACGAGAATTTGCTGACCTCAGTACAGCGGAATGTGCTCCAGACGCTCTGCACACTCTCGGCAGCGAAAGCCGCGCTCTGATAAAGGTCATTCAGAAACTCGCAGCACTGGGCATCGACGCCACTCTCCCTTCGCTCCCGAAGTTCGTCGTTGTCGGCGATCAGAGCATGGGCAAGAGCTCAATCATCGAAGCCATTTGCGACATCAAGCTCCCGCGCGGCACCGGTACCGTCACGCGCTGCCCATACCAGATCACGACATCTGCTGCGAAAGATGGCAGCATATTGTGGAGCTGCACCATCACTCTGCATCGGCAGTACTCATACAGTCCGACCCACAAAGCTGGCCGCGATCCGAAGAAGTTTGACCGTTGGGCCAAGGAGGATTCGCTCAACCCTTACGAATTCGCTACGATCAACGACAAGAACTTGCTCGAAGAGATGTTGAGGCGCGCCCAGCTGGCCATCTTGAACCCGGGTATGCATCCTGCGGAATTTCAGGGCGGACGTCCGGTCTCGCAACAGACTCAGGTGGGCTTCTCGCCGAACGTAATCAGCTTGAAGATTGTTGGGCCAGAGCTGCCGGAGCTGTCGTTCTTTGACTTGCCCGGAGCTATCAATGTTGCGCAGGATGCCAGTGAGCAGCACATGGCAAGCTTTGTCCTCTCTGCGCATTTAATGATGGGGTTCTGACAATGTACCCAGGTACCATTCATCGAAAAGCTCATCAGGAACTACCTGAGTGACGAGCGTGCTCTTGTCTTGCTCGCGTGCGCGGCTGATCAGGACGTCGAGAACTCGACAGCCTTTCGCTTCGTCAAGACGTCTGGTGCAGTCGACAGATGCATGGGCGTGCTTACAAAGCCCGACTTGCTTGGCCGTGTCAAGTTTCCTCTTATCCGCCGCATCATCAATGGCGAGATCTTTAAACTGGGTACGTTGATCACCCTAGAAGACGGAAGGTGATACTAATGAGGGATGTTTAGGCAATGGATGGTTCATCACGAAACAGCTTTCCCAAGAGGAGCTCGACACCGAGAACGTGACGCACGCTCAGGCTCGTCAGCGTGAAGAGGAGTTCTTCGCTGATGAGCCCTGGAGCACATTGTTCGCATCACTCGATCAACGTCTTGGCATCGTCAACTTGCAGGAGTCCATCTCACAGAAGCTTACATCGCACATCGTGGAAGCTCTACCGGAGATCCTTGGTCGTGTCGAGGAGCGCCTTTCTCAGGTGTCAGCAGCGCTGGCCGAGTTCCCAAAGCGGCCACAGTCCGCAGCGCATACCGTGATGGACGAGTCCCAAGCGGTGGCCCAAACCATCGAGGAGCACGTCAAATGCAATGCTCTAAACAACGTCTTTCGCCACAAGCACAAGGGGTTGCTTCGCGAGCTGAAACTTCAGCTAGCTCAGCTCCGTCCCCACGTCGCCCTGAGCACTCCAGGCTACATCAAGCCAGCCATTGAGATCGGCGACGATTCCGACAAAGATGGCGCAGTAACACCGACGCCCTCTCGCGGGTACACACCAGCCCAGACACCGTCGAAGATGAGGAAAGGCAACAATGGTCAGGCCATCCGTACCCCGGTCTTCGGTGGCCGCGAGACCGTCGAAACGCCTCACAGTCATGTCAAAGCCGAGCACTCTTCCGCTGACGTTGCCGCCCCTACGAAGACCACCTTCACTCTAGACAAGATCAAACAAGCCCTGGACCGCGGTTCGAGCTCCGGACTACCAGATCAGATCGACCCGAAGGTCATCGACCATCTTGTCACCCAGAGCCAGGCTGGCTGGCGCACCCTCGCAACTGGTCTGATCACCAAAGTCCAGGAGCTTGTCGGCGCCATGTGCAGCGAAAGCATCGATAGCACCCTGGCCACCCGCATACAAACGCAGCTCCACTCTCAAACGACGATCATCATCGACCGATTCATCACGGGTTTACTCAACGACGTGAGCGACAAGATCGTATACCTGGTCGACTGTGAAACCCAGCGCCCCATCACGTACGCCACAGACCATATCAAGCAGCTCACCGAGGCCGCTAGGAACGACCTCAAGCGTAAGCGCCTGATTGAGCGCGTGGACGAGTACTACGAGCTCCAGGACTCCCGCGGCGTCAAGGTTCCACAATCTCGCCAGGATCGCATGAAGAAAGTTGACGAGGTCGAGGCGAAGATTGGCGCAGATAAGTATGCACAGGCGGTCAATGCGATGGCTACGCCGCTGGCCTACTACGACTTGGCTTCTGCGAGGCTTCTCGACAATGTCGCTACACACCTGGAGTTCGGTCTGCTCCGCGCCATTGGCCTGAACATGCGCGGCACGCTCAGGACTGGGTTGAAGGTGACGGATGAGGAGTATTGCAAGCAGTTACTGGCTGAGGACCCGCAGCGGGAGGCGTTGCGGGTCAGGTTGTTGGGGGAGAAGGAGAGGTTGAGCGTGGCTTTGGAGGAGCTGAGGGGTTTGCCGCATCGCAGCGTTTTCTAGGTGATGTTCAGGGTTCATGGTACCATCTTTCGGGGTCTAGGATACGGTAGGAGGTATCGCAGGAGCGCAATGAGAAGAGCAGCCTGGTGCGCAGCGCAAGGATTGCATCTGGCGATTACAGAGCTCACGGTTCAGGAGCGTACGATGCTTGTCGCCAGATAACAGCACCGCGAACGCGGGCAGCTGCTCGTCTCACGACACATGAGGATTGTTCTAACGAGCATAGGTATTCAAGTAGCCGCTACGCAACGACTCAGAAATTGAAATCTTCGAAGATCAGTTCTTTCCCTGGCAGCCATTGCTCAAGCTGCTTCCTCATCGGCGCTGCTGCACAGATGTAGTACTTGTCCATTTTCGGACTTCGAATGTCCTCCTTCTGCATCCGCCGAACACGGATGTCAACGCCTTGTGCCCGAAGGCGCTCAGCCTCCGCAGGCTCGCCTTTGGCATTCGTAACGAATAGGCGGAGACTGCTCGCAAGCGTTTGGTGCTGATCCAATACGTCTAAGACTAGGCCAAGGTCCTCCTTCCGCACCGTCCAGTCCAGCTTCAATCGGGCGTAGTCCAACACACCAAGCGCAGGTAGCAGAGGCGTGATGCCGACACCGGCAGCAATGAAGCATATACTCCGTTCGCCGTCCTGCGCTACTTCGAATTCACCACCAAAGCCCTTCACGCCTACCTCTAGGCTGTTGTTACGGGAGCTGCTAGACCTATGCTCGCTGCCCATGTGTTTGAACAGGAAGTCGGTCACAACGCCGACGTTACGGACAGTGATCTCGAACTCATCGTCCTCCAGCCTCCGCACCGTATTTGGCGGGCTGCCTGGTGGACTGCTAACTGTGAACGTTCGTACGAAGTCGTCGTTAATGCTTCGTGGATCATCGTCTCTCATGTGACTATACCCAATATCGAGATGCTCGCTGAAGTCAAGCGTGACGTATTGGCCGGCTTTGTGCGTCGTTGCATTCTCGAGAGCGAAGCGAAAGCGGGAGATGGTTGGCGTGAGTTTCACCTGACTGAGGAGTCTGGCTTGCTGCAGCTCTGTGTCTCCAGATTCAGCCTGCTTCTTCTCCGTGGCGAGGTACCGGACTACAGGATTATATGGCGAACGCTGGCCTTTGACTCCCCGAAAAGGAAGTGCGTTGGCGACGAAGCGAACGGAAGCCATAGTCAACTTCACTGCCAAGTTCGAACGGGGTAGGAAGGCGTTCGCATCTTTGCCGACCATGATCTCGGTTGTGCCAGTCAAATACAGTATATCACCCGTCTCGAAATTTGGCACGCATATGCCGCAGACCGGGTTCACTGAGAGATTGCCCAAAGTTTGGTACAGTCGATTGCCAGAGTACTCTGGCCAGCATACTACCGCTCCCCTTTTCTCGTTTGAAGCGACTCGCATGAAGCCAGGAGGGCCGCCTCTGTGATTCGTATCCATGTCTTGATCATTGTGAGAGCTAGACAGAAAGAACATGTCCGCTCTTGCAAGGAGATCAAGCGCTCGCTGACTGAAGTGTGAGTGATCGTCGACAAGATCAGGTTTGGCAGCTGCGGGCACAATATGCTTGCTGTTGAGATACTTCGGACAGTTGCCCAGGCTCTGTTCGACCTTCACCACCAGCTGTACCTCAGCAACTGCCTCCTGATGCTCAGTCGCTTCGTCTGCTCGCAACATCAGCGCACCTGCTATCATTCTACCGTACATCTTCACCCGCTTCCTCGTCACAAGGTCAATGGTGAGCCCACTGACCATGCGGCCTTGCCCTTCCTCCCGTACAACCTCCCCATTAGCCTCCTTCCCTACCAACTCCTCGATGACGGGGTCATGTCTCGCGATCACTGGCGTCTTCAGACCTATAATACCGCCACCCAGCGGCCTCGCCAGACCTGGCTCACCGCCCCACAACGTCGTCCAAGGCTGGCCTTGCTGGTCCAGCATACCTACTGCGATCAAAGGAGCAACCTGCAGATGGTTCGAAAGCTGAGGTGATAACATTGGCACAGTTGGGTTGTCGTAATGCTCGGGTACCCGCATGGCTTTGTGCATGCGCTCTTCGCCTTCGTGCCACTCCATTGTCTGGTAGAAAGCCATGGTGTGCTGTGTCTTCGTCCCTCCGCACGACCACCAACGTTATGTGGTCGTGACCTATATGGAGAGAGGAAGGGCAGAAAAAGAAACAAGAGTAAGACGCTTGAGCTTAAATCTGCTTACAGACCTCGTTCGTGTAGTCTACTCTGATCACCTTGTATCATCTTGTGGCATGACCGTCTGGTTATCGTCGTGAGAGCGATGACAACAACACCAGATCTCCCCGTCTGCGAGTCGTTCGTCGTCCTTCGTGATATCGAAAGATCTTGCTGGTAGTAAGGTGAAGTGGGAGTAGATTCCTCATCATCAAACTCTATTTCATCTCATGTCAGCATCACGCTAGAACGGATGAGGCAGGTATCAGCGAACATAACAAAACAATCAGTCAGCGTCTACATCACCTTGACAGCCTCTTGAGGTACGGTGATGAACCAAGCATGATGACGAGCCAGCGAAGCATGCATACAAGACTTTATACACCATCGTCTACAGATTGCTTGACAGACCAACACTGGGCCCCGGGTCGTCACCAATCTTCAGCACGATTCTGCCAGCTATGTCACCCTTTTCCATCTCCTCGTAAACGGCTGGCAAGTCCTTGAACGGCCTGACCAACACCTGTGGTCTCACCAGGCCGTCTGTCACCAGCTTGACGGCGTCTAAGCATTCCTTGAGGCTACCGACTAGGTTGCCTTGAATCTTGATCCCCTTGACGACGATCTCCGCGACCGAGGTTTCGAAGCGACCGCCGCCTGGCGGTATGCCTACGCAGCACAGTGAGCCGCCTACACGGAGCATGGACGCGGCTTGAGCGAAGGCTGCGGATGATCCAGCCGTGACTACGACAGCATGAGCTCCGCCGCCAGTGAGCCGCTGCACTTCCTCTACGACGCCGGGGGTCTTGCGAAAGTCGACGAATTTCGCACCGAACGAAGTTACCAATCTTTCCTTCTCGGCGCCACTGTCAATGCCAATGACATGCGCCCCGTGGGTCAGACCATACTGTACTGCGTACTGACCTGTTCAAACATTAGCTCGAGCTGTGCTATGCTAGTTTCTTAGGCTCACCAAGACCACCTCCAGCGCCCACCACAGCAAGCCAGTCTCCGACTACCAGATTGGCGTTCATGACAGCCTTGTACGCAGTCAGGCCAGCGCAGAGAGTCGGAGCGGTAAGCACCGGGTCTGCGTTGGGCGGCAGGACCGTTAGGTAACCTGCGTCCAGGCAGACGTACTCTTGAAAGGCACCATCTTCATGATGCAAATGATTCATTGGCTTGAAGTCTCCAACACCTTGACAATACTGCTCTGTGCCTGCCAAACAGTATTTGCAACGCCTGCAAATCCGGGAGGAGAATCTTATCCCGACCAAAGCGCCAAGATAGATTGATGGGTCTCGCTCCGGTATGCCGGGTCCGAGAGCAATGATGCGGCCAACGCCTTCATGTCCACCGATATGTGGCAGCTTGATAGCGGTTATGGGCTTCCCATCGGCGCCTGCTGCGGTGCCTGCGCGAGTGTGCAGGTCGCTCTGGCATACTCCTGTGTAGAGGACTTTTGCAAGAACTTCGTCTCGACCTGGTTCTTGGACTGGATAGTCGTCAACGAATTCAACGGGACCTCCCAGCTCGCGCACGAGTGCTACCGTCTGTCTCTTGGGTATGGATAGAGGTGACATGTTGTGCTGTGACTGAAGTTCTTATGAGCTTTCGATGATACCTACTCGGCGAAGAGAAGAAATCGCTTCTTGTACTGCAGTCGACAAGCTGCACGTTATACGGTGCCTCTAGGACCGAGCTGGTGCAATGTTGCCCGCGAGCATGCAACTGCGGCGAGGGAACAGCCTTCCTGATATGGTCCCCTTCCGCATTGTCGGCGCATACCTACACCATGCGACATGAAATGCACTTAGCATGCGTGCATTATTGCATAAAATTTGCGAACGCATCCGGGGGTTTGTTAACCTGCCCCGCTTGTCGAGAGGACAAGAGGAGAAGGTACGGAATACATGCAGGTGAGCTCCCGCAGTAGACCGGGTAGGTCAGCCAGTCGCTGAGGTGCACGACTTCAAGGGTGTGCTTATCGTTGCTCGAACGTCGTATCTCGAAGAGATTGTGGAATACGTGAAGCAATGCAGCACAGGAAATGACACTGATGATGTTTTTGCTACGTTCGGTATGCAGACGGCTTCCCTTGCTGTATATCGTTCTTACTCTATCTGTCCACTGCCGCGCCATTGGGACTCAACACACAGAGCCTCTACTGCATTGAGCCGATCATCCCATTGCATAATGAAGTAACAGGCACGCAATGGCCCCAGACCCGGTTCCGTAAGCAACCATCGCACATCATAAGTTCCATATCATCCCTATCACCAGCAATCCTCTATGCCACCTCCATATGGCTAAGGGCAGCAGCAAGCATAGAACCTTCTCCATCTCCCTCGCCGCCATCACGAGCAATCGCGAGCACGCTCCTTCCACCGTCAGCGCCCATGCGCATTCTTGTCTTCATCTTCATGACACTAGACCCAAGCTTCTCCGGCCCACCCTCGTTCTTCAGTCCTATGTATGAAGAGGGCGAGAAGACAAGCGACTCGCCAACCTTCAGGTCGACGATACGCTCAAACATCGCTTTTTGCTCATCTGGGGTCCTCGTCATGCTCGACGCGCCAGCCAGATGCTCATTGATCCCGCTGAATCATGCAGGCGAGGTGAAGCGGTACACAATGCTGACGGAGCAGAGATCGAGCAGCTTCTCGGAGATGGTAGGCTCTTGCGTCGCTATTAAGACTCTCGTAGCATTATGACGTTGCTCTCTGATCGTCGTAAGAAGGTGGTCCGTGAACGTGGCGGCTGCGGAAGAGCGATCGAGGTACTCGTGAGCTTCGTCCAGACCAACGGCAAGGCCGCTACCAGAACAGTTCTCTTTGATATTCAAGCAAATGTCGAAAAGAACGCAGACGGTTGAGGCGTCCACAAAGGGATCGCTCAGGTCGATGATGGTGAGTGTAGCTGGCTCGCTGTTGAAGACGTTCTCGAACGGGATGGGCGGATGTTGCAGGCCCTTGCGCGATGCCTTCGCCGCCTGCTGTCGTGCGGGTTCCGAGCAGAAACCCTTCATCAGCTCGAGGCGCAGGTTCATCATGCTTGTCTGCCCCTTGTCGTTGGTCTCTGCGTGGATCTTGGTCTCAAGCTCCGTGATGGTGAAGGCATTCCCAGCAAGAGCCATCTCGCGTAGGATGCGCTGAATGACCGACATGTACAGGGGAACATGACCTTCCGTCTCTGAGAATGCCATGAGCTTGTTCATGCGTGCAACGGTGACTTGATGATCTTGGAGAAGCAATGGCACAACCTTCAAGTTGTTCTCCGCGCCTTCGAACTTTTCGTAGGCAGGCTCGAGAGCGTGGTAGTTGCTGCGCGAGACGAGAACGCGGACCTTGATGCCTCTGAAACACAGCCTGGCAGCTTCAGCTGTGGACCCTGCGCCGTCGATATCGCAGTGGAGAACAACGCCCTTGATAGGTGCTTGGAGCGTACCCGTGTTGTCGTCCTTGAGCAGGCAGTTCTCGAGCATGCAGCTGAGAGTATGGCTTTTGCCGCTACCTTGCGAGCCGCAAATGAAGGCTGAGTTGGGAGCGTTGGTGTTTAGCATGATCGGCTGTGGTTGGCTGTGGTCGTCTTGGTCTTCAAGGTTGAAGCCAAGCAGACCGTACTGTGGGAGGACATCGGAACCGGACGGCTTGTCTGCCAGCGACACGCCATCCTTAATGTTGAGGTAATCTGTGCCGTCGACGATATGCTTGACGGCCAGCGAGAACAGAGGCGTGGTGCGTACCTCCTCTTGATGGCCGCTGCGACCGCTGTCACTGGCGGTGTGTTAGTAGTACTGTAGGTAGCGTTGCTTCTCTTCGTCTTGAGGTGTGCTCATTTTGCTGTGAGGTCTGGCTGAACGAAGACAAACTGAACACTGGAAAGAAGCAACAAAAGATGCTGCGATGGCGCAATCTATATCTCTTACCTGTCGCCATGCAGAAGCCTAGTCTCAGATGCTGCAATGTAGAACATGCGTTGTTCGCTGTGCTGTACTCTTCCAGCAATCTGAGTGTCTCAAAAATTTATCTTACATTCAGTGACACTGAAACAGTCGATACGTCAGTGTCTTCAGATTTTCCACCGTCTCAAGGGCGCAGGCAGCGGCAGGTCTCTGCCGAAGACAGCCAACGTCATCTGTCTCCATTGCCGCGCCCATCGCGCTGGAACGCCATGGTCCAGCCCAGAACCCTCATCGCCGGACCGGCGCCTTAGCCCCGTACCAGAGCGCAGTGAACAGCAGCCCCATCTAATCCCATCCTGAACCCAACCCCGACCCCTCTCTATCATTTCATACCCAACTCCCCAAAGACCCTCTTGAAAATATCTCTACTCTTGTACAAATTCAGTAACCGCAACCTCTCATTATCCAAATGCGCCGAATCGCTCGCCTGCCCACACGGGAAATGCGCCGCAGGCGCTCCAAACTCCTTCTCCAAGAACCTGATGGCCGGTATAGAACCACCTTCTCGGATGTACAGCGGCTTTCTGCGTTGCTGGGTCCGCGTAGATGTAGATGTAGATGTGGGTTTGCTGGTAGTGGTGGAGACTTGCTCCAAGTTGTTGGTGACTTCGGTGATGGGTGTCATGGGCTCAGCGGATGGTAGAGTGCTACCATTAGCCAGCGCCGCGGAAGTGGTAGGCGGGGAAGGTCTAGTGGAGGGAAAGTAACCTCCGTTCGCTTGCTCCGGTGACGCCACCTCTGAAGGCTTCGGCACCGAGCTTTTCCGCCTCGTCGTTTGGTCGATGGGTCCCCAAGCATCCATAATAGCCTCCTCAAGCGTCTGGAAAATCTCGTTTGTCCAGTCGCCTAGCCAGGGCTCTGCTTTGTGGTCAATGGTCACGTTCAGCTTGTTACTTGAGTCCAGCTTGTCGAACTGTGACTGTAGATAGGTGTCCAGTGACTCGGCTACTGCAGCAGCTTCCTGATTGGGTACTAGACGGATCGAGAGCGCTGCTTTGGCTAGACGTGGAATGATTGTTGCATTATCCGGCCCAGAAGTCTGAAATCGATGGTACGTGAGCGAAGGATCTCGCCACCGCTTCATAAGCGACGCAGCGAGCGCCTCCGGGCCACCGAGCTCCGGGTTGCGTTGGACGAGGGCAGTCGTGATGTCGCGGTACAGATCTTCCTCCTGCCGACTCAACGCCGGTATCGGGTCGTAGAAACCGGGTATATTGACCTCGCCATGCTTGCCTGTCAGCGTGCTCAATACCATAACCAAATCCTTCAAACTCTCATCAAGCTGTCTACTCCCATCCACTCCACTGTGCAGATCTGGATGGCTGGATTCCACCGATACCGTGGCATGTATCACACCCCTCAGCCCGTACGTGAGACAAGGTATTCGGTCATCAAGCCAATAACTACAAGCCATCAGGATCCAATCCACATCGCCAATCTTATCCTTACCGGCTTTGACAGCCTTCTCAAAACCTCGGGACCCGCACTCCTCTTCTCCTTCTATCAAGAAGATAATGTCTGAGCCAAGGGCTTGCTCACTAGTCAACTCCGCGCAAGCGAAGATAGCTGCCATAATCGGACCTTTGTTGTCAGACGTGCCGCGACCATAGCAATAGCCGTCAATACCTTGCATAGCAAAAGGATCGGTAAGCCATTTTCCGCTTGCGTTGTCTGCGGGTACGACGTCGTAGTGGCCGTAAAAGAGGATCTTCTTGCGTTTGTCGGCTGTGGCTGGGTTACCTCTGAAGCGCGCCATGATGACTGGGTTATATGGGTCTTCAGTTGGTAGCATCTCGGTCGTGGCGCCAAAGTTCTTGAAGACGGAGCGGAGGTAGGAAGCACCTCTTCGGCAGTCGACTTGGTATTTTGGGTCGGAGGAGACTGTGCGGAAGGCAACGAAGCGGCGTAGGGACTCGAAGAGCCGCTCGTTGCTCGTTTTGGTTAGAGTGGTGGGAGTGCTGATGCAGTCGCTTAGGTCCCAGACTGCTAGAGTGTCGTCATTTCCACCCGTCACGTAGATAGGACGGTTTTGCTGGTAGGTGAAGGCTGATGCTAGGATGCGGCCATCATGCGCTTTTAGTCTGCTTTTGAGCTGGTACTGCCGGTCGAACTTGCGGACGTAGCCGGTGACGGCTGCGCTGAACATGAAGCCACTGCCGACGCAGATGGTGAGGACGTCATCGCGGTGGGCTTTGATGTTGCGGAGCAGTTGGCGGGTTTCGAGGTCCCAGACATCGACTTCGCCACCTGACCTGCCGGAGTATAGGAGAGTTCCGTCGATCGCGATTGAAAGGATGGAATGGCCTTCCTCTCTTCCGTCATCGAGAGTGAACAGCTCCTGTATCGCTCCACCATTCTTGGCAACAAGCTTCCACAGCTTGACTACACCATCTCCGCCACCAGTCACAAGTACCTCCTGCCCTCCAGACTCTGGTACGCCCTCTTTCACTATCTGCATGCAGTACACATAGCCATAGTGCGCGAAGTGCCTGACATTTTCTTTGCCAATCTCGATCATCTCTCCTCCTCTAGCATGGCGTGCCGTGACATCTGCTTCAGCAGGGCGAGGAGTCCTGACACCGCCCGGACCAGCTGAGTCGAAAAACGAGTGATCCCTCAACGAAGGATGTGCCTCTCGCCGTGGACATGCCTCGGTACCCTTCTCGCTCTGGCTACACCATTGTATCGTCGTATTCTGCGCTCCCAGATACACTGTCTGCAATGCCGCCGAATACGCCACGCAGAACACATCTCCAACGTCATACGACGAGTACAAACAGCATTGCCTACTCAAGTCCTTCGTCCGCCAAACATTAACAACCCTATCCCCCGCACTAGAGAACAGCAACTCTTCCTCCTGCGCCAGGCACAAGCCCAACACACTGCCTCGATGGCCTTCAATCACCGCCTTCTTCTCATATGTACTCAGACTAAACACCAATATCTCCCCCGCCTGCGTGCCGGCATAGATCTCCTCGTCGCTCAATGCAATGGTCAAGATCGAGCTATTGTGCCTTAAGCGATGGCTCAGCGTGGGCATCGCCTCTTGCTTGTCTCCCATATCCTGGCTAGGTTGGCGTGTCAAGAGTCCTGGTGTGGTTGGCTCATCGGTCTCGGAGAGGGCGTTGGGCCGTGGTGTCAGCGCGTGGCCACGGAAGCCGAGCGCTGACATTGGGGGTGGTTTGGACATTGTTGACTGCCATGGGGATCATGTTTGTTGCATGGTCGGACGGGTGGAGGCGGTGAACGGAAGGGTGTGCTGTTGTCTTTGCATACTGGTGCTGTCGCGTGCTTTTTCCCGAAGGGGAAGCAGCGGCGACGCTTGGGCCACGGGGGCGATGGCGACTTCATGTCGTGCTTCGATAGAGAGTCTGTCAACAACATGGAGGTCGTTATGGGTACCAGTATGACACCCCGTACATATGCTTCTTCGAGTACTTGTGTCGTTAGAATATACGTCGACAATGAAGCGTTTCGACGCATGAGGCCAGGAACGCAGGCAGGCAGATGCACGAGGACATGAACATCACAAAGGAGAACATGAATACCATCAAAGGTACCTTCGAAGCATCAGTATCGTCACGAGACCACCCTTAAATGCAGCATTCACTAGAAATCATGCTCGATGTACTTGATTGTTCTGCAAGTATCTTCTCTCACGCAAAGCACGCATTTCCACTTTACCAACCTGCACCATCACACAACATGCATACCTTGATCTCTATCAACGCGAAACGCTGTAAGCTGCTCTCACGTCTCCACCCAGTACCAAGCCCCAGATCTCCACAAAGCGCGAAACGCTTGCGAGATACTCGTTCCCCATTCCCTACTGCCTGCAGCCCGTGCGCATGCTCCCAGCCGCACTCACCCTACCACCAGTCAATCGAACTAGCTCAGCGACGACCACCACTACGGCCAGTGACCTTCGGCGCCTGCAAGCCATCGCTTGGCAAACCGCCAGCAGCTATGCGAAGAATGCGCTCCGCACCGCTCTGCCGCGCTGTCAAAGCCGTCAATGCTGGTGGCAGTGGGGGAGCGGGCAACCCTGGGGGCATCGGCTGACCGCCCCCTGCTCCAGCCGTCGCTGTTGGGCGAATGTTGCCTCCGAGCGTGCCACCCACTCGCATGGCCACTTCGTCCATGAGGCTCGCAGCGGAGTTAGCACCGATGGCAGTGTCTCTGTTGGTATGGCCGTGGGCTTGCATGATCGCACTGAATCTGGGTGCGTCAAGGCGGAAGGCGCGAGAGGAACTGGGAACCTCCGTACGGTCACTCGGCCCCCCAACTGGGCTGTGGTTGGAGGAAGTAGATGGGATGTTGGCGCTCTCGAGCAAGGCCATAGGCGGTTTTGGCGGCGTGGTCGGCTTGAGCGCATCGCCTGTGCTCTCTGTAGACGAACCGCGAGAAGGCGGTGGGGTGTAGGGTGGCGTCTCACCACGCTCTGACGGCAACGCGCATGACGGGTTAGAGGACCGCATGCGTGGGTACTCCACGCTCGTCATTGTGGCCTGCCCATTAGCGGCGTCCGTCTCCTCCTGCTCCTCCGGAGGACTACCATCACCGGTAATGCCCCCTTCCCTCCAATGGCCCTGCCCCCACGGCTGACGCTCAGCCCGGTGCTCATTAACACTCGCCCCTTGCACTACCTTCGCCTTGCAGTGCGAGCAGAACTTGCCAAAGTAGCCAACAGGTGGGAACCCTGGCACCTTGAGCGTCTCACCACTCTCGAAGCGCTCTTTCTCAAGCTGCTCATTGGCCTCCGCCTGAAACCCCTTGACTACCCGCGCGAGTAACGGCCTATCGTCGTCGGCGATGCGCGCCTTCAACTCCATGCCGCGACTGCATTATACACGGTCCATACACGCAAGATACACCAGCGTCTTCCCATTCTTGTTAGGCGACACTTTGTCACTCAGCTTCATTGGCTGGACGCGGATTACCGCCATGTCCTTCGGGATGAAGTCCGGAATCGGCAGATCAGCACGCACAACAACAGCATGCCTCTTGCGCTCCTCGGCCGTCATATTCTCCCAGCCTTTACCGTCCTTACTGCCGATATACAGCAAACACCCATCCTTGCAGCGCGCCCAAACCAGGAACTGATGCGGTCCCACGAAATACTCACCACGAGGCGAGTCCATGCGGCGGGTGTTGCCAGGACGGTACTTGTTCTTGTTCAGAAGCACATCCGTATCGTTGGCCTCATAGCACTGCCCGAGAGCGCAGTCTCGTAGTTGAACTCCTCATTTTCGCTGTGGTCCTCTTGCCCTGGGAGGGCCTGCATTGCCTTGGACATCTGCGCCATTTGCTCCGCCATGCGCTGAAAATTCGCCTCCATCTCTTGTCTGGTCAAGCCGAGAAGCTGAAATTCGGTATCGGGCATGGTAGTAGGCAGTATTAACGTATAGAGAGGCCTTCGTGTAGTAGAGGAATACTATGTTTCTGGCACTAGCATCCGCTTATTGTCGATCACTCCGAAGACTGCAGTTTGTGCTGTGCCCGGGGCGTGCGGTGTTGGTGCTGTCAGTGGCTGGGCGCGGTTGATGGAGGGAGGGATTGGGATGTTGTCCGGGTTCGGACCAGGGTTGTCGTTTCGGTTGTTCTGGGGATTTGGATACGACACAGGTTGGGGTTGTTGTGCGCCATAGGCCTATATGCGCATGGTCAGCGTGACTGATCGAAGAAGTCCTGAATCGAGCGTCCGATCTACCCGAGCTGGTGAATGCTGAATCCCGCCATGTGTGGATGTTGGGACATGTTGAGTGGATTGTTCTGGTCAGCCTTCGCATGCACAGCAATTATCGGAGTGTCAACCTGGTGTGCTTCCTGCCATCTCTTGCTCGCGCGGCCGATGTCACTGTTGCTCCAGGCTCACTTCAGCGACGTTTGCTGGACTGTTCGGACCGGGACGACCACCTTAATTGCGTGTCGGGAACGGGGCTCGAAGTCCGGTGGGAATGCCGACCATAATTGTGAGGCTAGATTATGCAGCAGTAAGGGCAGAGTCCGATGCAGACGCTGTCTGCAGTTCACCTTGATTAGGGGCTTTGGGAAAGGGAAGCAGCGTTACCAGCGAGTTCTGACGGTGCAATGCGAGAGTTGACAATGGAGGTCGCCTCGAACGAAGTCGAAGCAGGAAGTGTTGCGAGGAAGTGTCGTCTGACGTAAACTCGAAGAGCATGAACATGGAATTCAGGGTTTAGGCTAACTACATGCAGCAAGGTCGCCCGCTTCGCGCTTCTGGTGGCAGTGAATGCTTCAAATTCACCAGCGCTGGCGAGACATCCACGCAAAGTCTGCCCACATGGCAGGTCTTTAAATTTGGCATATCGGTGACGGAGACTGTCCGTGTCTCTCGTGCGATGAGGTGGATGGACAAAGCGAGATGCGAGAACCACCGAGTGATTATCATGGAATGAGGCCTTTGTTGGTATGCTTTATCTTGAACAGGTTGCTGCATATCCACAAAGAGACGAACATGGCCTGTCTGGAGCAGCAACATTGTATCAGGATGCCTCTGCTACGCTTTCTTACTACAGTATACACAACTATTCGATCATATAGCAAGTGGGAAGGCTCGAGTACAGCTTTGCAAGACGAGGACACAATATTGATTTCTGAAACTCGATGGCAAGAATCAGTAAGGTGGAGCGAGGATGGCGGCGGTGTCCATCCGGGAGAAGGTGGCGGCTTCTCCGATGTCTGCGCCGTATTTTCAGATCTAACATCTTGCGGACTTTACTCGAACATCGTGCTGCAGCGACTCCTGCTAGACGTGTAGAGGCTCATACCGTGAGAACGACCGCTCTCGACATCCTTCGCGCGGCGGAAAGGCAACAGTCTAATTTGGAGAACTCATCGTCGACGACAGTGAGAATTGGGCGAAACTACCGGCATGAAAGTAGTCCGCCTCGTGATCAGACAACAGTACTCGTCCCGAAAAGGTCGGCCAGAAAAGGACGAGCTGCCGCGGCTTTACAACGCAGAATCGACGATGCTCGTGGGAATGTCTTCTCGCAGAATTTTTTACGTCACCTCTCGTTCGCCATCAAGGCGTATGAAATCATAGACGAGAAACGAAAGCTCAATGCCCTGATAGAGGAGTCGCGACTTGAGCAGCAGAACATCGACCAGGCGCTCGAACGCGGCTACACCGAGTCGGCTTTGCTGTTGCAGGGTTTGCGGCAGATCTGCGCAACGTCGCAAGTCCGGCTGACTGAGCATGTGAAGTTGTGGAGGGAAATCAGGACCAAGCTGACCTACGGTGTTGCGAGGCTGGGCATGACTGACGCCCGGGTCCGTGAAGAGGGCCAGAGGTGCCTTGAGGGTTCAGGCTTGCTTGATGGTCTGGTGAAGCTTGATGGCCTGCGGACTTGGTTATCTGAGGACCCCGACACAGCTGATCAGCCCGCTGATCCAGATGGTGCGGTAGATAACGTGGACGGGGTGCAAGACTCAACGCCCAAAGACGCATCGACAGCAGTCAACGATCCGCAAGGCACGCAGGAGCCTGGGATTCTCCTTGCAGCGCCCCCTGAAGCGCAGGAAGGCACCTCTGAGGGCTACCGCGAGGAGCTCTTTCGGTCAGAGCTTGAGAAGTGGGTTACTTCCTGAGGTCAACACCGTGATCCCCGAGCTGACCAGCAACTTCGCCCCAAGCAGACGGCCTCTTACTCGAGCCGCTAGACACCTCTGACGCTTCCTTGGCAGCAACTTTACTCACTGGCAACTCAGCTCGCGGCAGTGTAGACGCATGATCAGGCATTCCTGGAGAGCAGGCGAGCTGCGCAATGGCTGGTGACATGAGGTCGGACCCTGATGTTGTATGGCGGGCAGACTTGCGTGGCGTCTCTGATGGACATCGCGCCTTCCAGAGCTCGTTTTCTAGAAGCCATCTCGATGACTACGGCGAGCAATGCGCAGCTTCTGCTCGGCTTTATGGGGTAAAAGTTGGTGTAGCGTGGCTGCGAGGACTTCGTTGTGCTATCATGTAGATCTGGGATGGCTCGCTGGGACTTGCGCTAAGTATTGTGTAGTGTACGCAGTCCAAGCGACGCACAAAAACACCCAATACCCTCGGCGACGACTCCCATGATGTGAATGTGGTGTCGGTTGTTGCGTCTCTTCGGTACGCGTAGGAAAGTGCAAACGCCTGCGTCTTCAACGTGGAAATTAATGTTTGAGCATTCACCGACCTTATAGCCGTGATGGCAAGACTGGAAGTCTGGATATGCATTGAAAGTCGATAGTCGTCGTGATATACTGAATTCTAGGGCTACAGAGGACAAACCAGTAGTGAGTATTATCTGCGCTCTTTCATTAAAGCTGCCATGCTTACTTGCTACCAGGTTTAAAACCAATGGCTCATGAAGAGCTTGGTGTTATGTGTATCCGGCACTTGTTATTTCGTATGTATCCGATGTGGTGATTCGGCTGAGCGATACTCCTCATTTCCTGTACACCATGGCAGTCTCTGACGTGCTATCACCAACCTCCAGATCTCGATCTAGTGTGACATCCATATCGTCAGGATATTCTACTGGATGGTATCCGGCGTCACTTTGAATCTCGCCGTCTCCAAGCTGCGGCTGCGTTCATTCGCCAGGACTGGCAGGCAGTCGTTCACCCCATTCATGTATGGTCGCAGCTGGCGGACTTGCTATCAGCGCGGCCTCCTGGCTCTCCGTATAGTAATGGCGCTGATTTGAGAACTGCGAGATCTGCCACTCCAGTGCCTCCAGGCCGAGGTTTTTGCAGATTGCGAACGCCTTGTTCAAGGCTTTCTCGTTCACACATGCTTTCTGCGTCAGACGACGCGCTTGGGCCAAATGTTGTACATCAAACTCTTCTCTGGTCCAAGCAGGATTCCATCGGTCCTCTCCAAAACCTGGATCAAGCCCAGCTAGATGCTGCTGGAGGAGGTTCGGATAGCCGTCTCTCCACGATGAGTCGGAGCTGTCCCACGAGGCCACGGATACCGATAAAACAGAGATGACGACACCAGCTTCCCTAGGCGGCGAGACGTTGGTTAGCGCCCCAAGCTTGTCGCCACCACCAGGATCCCCATCTGCACTCATCACCAAGCCTCAGACTGGAGCTCCCTTTGGCACCACTAGGGGTGTGACAAGCAATATGGAGAAGATGATGGATGCTGTCCTCGCGGCGAAGAACGATATGGCTAGGGATGGGCTCGATGAGCGCGGGTACAACTCACAGGGTATCCAGTTCGCGATTCCGGCGGTGAGAGGCGCCCACATCTACCTCCTTGAGCCAGATGGATTACAGTTTCCTCCTCTTTCCGAGGCCGAGAAGGCGAAGCATGACGAGGCCCTCAACGACGCTCATTGGGCATCTGTGTTCGCCGACCTCCAGGCCGCGCAGAAGAATGGGCTCCAGGATGCGGGCGGCAGCTCCACAAAGGAGCAGGAAGAACAAGGAGCCAGGGCAGCTGGGTTTGCTGCGGATTTCGGGGCTATCGATGAGGTCGGCCTATAAGGCAAGCTGGCCATGCGGGTCGCACTATGTCAGTAAGCCATTATTTCGTGCCATGGAAACGCAAGTACTGACCAAAGCAGGGGTACATTTGTAGCTGGCTCACCGACCCTTGCCAATCATATTGGCAAGGGCGGTCCTGTTACTTTGAGTAAGTGAACTGTTGCGGCGGGAGTCCAGACAGCTGATTGCGAAAAGCAGATACTGCAGCGAGCCTGCAAGGATCCTGCACCGGCTCATGGAGAGCTCTTGCTTCGCTATGGCACGATTGTCGTGCATGAGCAGTGGACGCCTCGGCATTGCCTGTTTGAATGCTGAGCGAAGCTTGTTGCCTTGCATACTAGTATGTGGAGGCCTGTTGGCTCTTAGGTAGCGTGCTTACACATGCTGATACCACTGGCTTGTGCTTGGTGCACTGAAGGCTGGGTGGTAATGATGATGATGATGATGATGGATGGTTTGGCAATGGTGCCGTCTGCTATGTGCAGTAAACTTACTGGATAGATAGCTTCCTAGAGGGGGTATCTTCGAAACGTTAAGTACCTCCACTGTCCGCTTTTACCCGTTTGCGCGGTGAAAATGGTCAAGCGGAAAGTACTGGGTCTTGTCGTGATCATATAACGTGACCCCATCTGACAGTGTCAAGACTTGCCATCGTTGACATCCTGGTCGCATACGCCTAAGTCGTGTGCCCCTGGATTATGAGTGAGGCAACATAGGAGACGTCGCAAGTTGTGATGTGAAGTTATGGCCAAGCTTCCTACCATTTCTCCTTTGGGCTAGCTCACAGTGGCGATCTATGACGTAGTCAATGGAGATCTCACAGCGGCGGCGTCGTGATTCCAAAGCAACACAGCCATTGTTAGTCCTGCCTCTTCTGTATCACCAAATCTTGCATCCCACATATCTCGCCACGAACATCAAGTACTTAATGCGCTTCCCATCCCTCCCCACCTTCCTGCGCACGTTCTACGCCTTCAGCAACACCACCCTCCGAAGCACAACCACACCCTTCACTTCGGCATCGGTCCGTCCAAATATCACGAGCCTGCGAGCGATTTCCATGCCCAGCATCCCCTTCTTGGGCGCCCTCTTCCACACAGCAGAGACCAGAAACATGAGCCATCCCGTGCAGAAGAGCGAGAGCGAGTGGCAGGCTCAGTTGTCGCCTGGTGAGTACCCATTGCTCCATCCATCAAGGTGGACCGAGCGATACACCAATCATACGCGTACATATCACTAATACATCCCTCGCACAAAAGAACAATTCCGCGTCCTCCGCAAACAAGGCACCGAAGCCCCCTTCACCGGCCAATACGACAAGCACGCCCCCGACTCAGGGACCTACACCTGCGCCGGCTGCAATGCACCTCTCTACACCGCACAACAGAAGTTCAAGTCCGGCTGCGGATGGCCGGCCTTCTACGACACTGTGCCTGGCGCAGTGACGAGACATGTAGACAGCACGTTCGGCATGGAGCGTACGGAGATTGTGTGCAGTAATTGTGGAGGACATTTGGGACATGTGTTCAAGGGAGAGGGCTACCCGACGCCGACAGATGAGAGGCATTGTGTCAATAGTGTGAGTTTGAACTTCAGTAAGGACGACCCAGTCACGGAGAAGTCTAAGGCTTGAGGGGGTGAGGATGAACATGAGGTACGGATAGCTGGTATGTATGATGAAATGAGAACATAATGTTCATCTCAGCCTGAGCCTGCTGCCGGCGCCCACCTACTCATTGACCGCGTCCTACTGGTGCTCGTCTGCCTCATGGCCTTTCAAGGGCAAACGGACAGTCTCGGCGAGCCGAATCGTGCGTTACATCAACTTGAGTCCACGACTCTAACGCCAGCTAACGCGCGATAACAACATGAACAGCAACGGCGAACCCAAGCGACACCGCTAGAGGGATGCGCAACCGTACACCTTTCTCCGCCTGCACCTTGGCCGACTCCGAGGGCCCACCTCGTATTCACTCGCAACCGCCACCGCACGTCCTATTACCAAACCTGAACCGGCCAAGTTCCATGGTCAAACACGACTTTTATTTCTTCTTTCAACAAGCGTAAAGTCGCTGCTCACCCTGTTCAATCATTCACCCTGCCAGGTCAGAGCCATCAGATAAGCACACCCGTAGAGATAGATTTTTGCTGTTGCGCCTGCTACATAAGATCTGATTCCATACACGCCGCATGAAGAGACCTGACATGCGGTTCGGACGCCTATGGGAGGCTCTCATGTGGCTGGACCCGCGCCGGCAGCTCCCAACCTTGCGACGAACGGACTTGCCAAGGACCGCCGCTCGGAGATCCATTAGAGCTCGTATGCAATCACTAGATCATCCAGAGCCCATTTGAACGCAGCCGTCAGGCCAGCCAGAAGAGGGACAGCGGTGAATTCACTTGAAAAACAGTGTTGGCTGTACCGCCAGAGCTCAAAGAAGGCATCAATGCGACGAGTTGATGCCGCGGGCCGTATCGTCAAAGTCCCACGCTCATCTGCAAGATCATTGCCAAGCCGTACGCCGCTGGCAAGCGCTGAAACACCAAGTCTTGTCGACCTGCAAGTCGCTAACGAATCGTCCTCGTCTCATCGGCTGTATTAGATCTCGGAGCTGAGGGAAGCGCCTTTGCCAAAACCCTTCTCAGCATCGCCGCACTCGCAAACACCTTCATCATCCGACTCCCAACCACTCACCCCAGCAGACCTAGAAGAATTGCATCTCGCACGTGAGGAAACACTCCAAAAGTACTACGCCACTGAAGAAGCCTGGCAAGCCTGGCGCAAAAGCCACGACACCGTACTCTTCCAGCACAAGCGGCGAGAGGGCCCAGACGTCGAAGGCTGGATCCACGATTGCTCAAGAGAGGAATTTGAAGGACAGTTTCTCAGAAAGGGTGCAAGACTCGCTCACGAGATAGACACGCTTGAAGAGATTATCTACACTCTCTTCGAACTTTGTGCGGACGCGGGGATTGAGCCGCTGGATCGGCAGGACTTGGGTTCCCCGAGAGATGATGTGCATGGCTATACCATTAGCCATGAAAATGCACTGATTCGTTCGACACCACGTCAGCGCATCCTGCAGTGGGCGAGGGGCTTGCCTGATTGAGCGGAGGGATTGGCTGGGCGAGATCCGGCGGCTTTTGGAGGTGATCATTTGGGGGCGCGGCCTAGAGATTGGGAGGAAAGGCTTGATGGTGATGTGGGGATGTGGGAGAGCGCGAGCATGAGGGCGGAGAAGGTTATGAAGAAGCGTATTGCGCAGGCGAGTTGGAGGGTTGTGCCTGGTGGCATTCGAGAGGACGATGCTGGCGAGCGTAGGGAGCTGAATGCTGAGTTGCGAAGGGGATTGCCGGCGATCGATGATGCGGCTTTGTTAGAGCAGCAACCGTGATGGTGCAATGGGATACTCCAAGACTGGAAGATGGACGATAAGATGATCCTCTTTCGTATGAGGAGTGAAGCAATTGGCTGGAGTTTACAAGCAGCTCTACAGCTGATGATCATAATTGATAATTTCCGATGCACATGCTGCGCTACGGTTCGACGTGTATCGACTCCCCTGCCATCTCCGCATTCCACATTTCATGCAATAGGGCGAGCAGGGCGAGCGGCCTCCGCATCTCGAATCAGCTTCCGAACCCAGTCTTGCGCGCATGCACTCGCACTTTCGCCGGACCTGCACACTATCTCGCTATCCACTCTCTCTCCAATAACCTCGACCTCGACCGAATGCGCACCGGGGTAGCCTCCAGGATCGTAGTCAATACCATCCGCGCTCTCCGGCCCGTCAAGTTCTTGCTCGTCCTCAGGCAACTGGTTCATCCACGCCGTGATTCTGAGCAAATCCACAGCCTCTATCGTCGTCACTTCCTCCGACTCCGTGTATCTCACCTTATCGTCAGCAGCGAAGTTATCACGCTGCCATTCTTCAGCCTCGAGGCCAGCGTCACGAGTCCATACCGGACAACGCCGCCAAGCCTTTTTCCGAGCGTTCGCAAAGATACAGTCATATCCGCTCACCAGTGCCACAACACATTAGGCTAGTACCCTTAGCTTCCGTCAGCGGCTGCAGCATCTTTGTATCCCTGATATTCCGGAATTGACCAGGGTGGTCTCGAAGCTTCCGCAGCGTCAATCCGCTTCCGATACCAACCTCCGCAAGCAGTACTACTGCCTTCACCATGAGCTATTCCTTGCTCAAGATTTGTATCAACGTCGCTGTGATACGCCCAGTCGTGTACGCCTGCATACTCGCCTCGGTTGTAGTCTGCGTCCGCGATCTCGTCAGGTCCACCTAGCTCTCGCTTGTCGCTCGGTAAACTATTCCACCAAGTCTGGAATCTCACCGGGTCGATCGAGTTCATCATGGCAGCTTCCTCAGAAACCGAGTAGCCGGAGCCGTCGTCCGGAAAGAGGTCCCGCTGCCACCGGGCCACAGAAAGTCCAACCTCCTTAGCGAACTCGAGCGCCCCATCAAGCTGTTCCTCGGTACTGATCAAGAACTGCGTCCGGCGCATGCCCTCTGCCAGATATGCAAGTTCGAACTCCTGTTGGGTCCAGTGGGGAGACCACTCTGGAGACCCTGGGTTTACAGCATTGTTGTGCTGTTCAAGGCAGGATGCGTAGTTCTCCTGCCACCATTCATGACCCTTTTCGGCACGCATGTAATTCTCTAAAGCTAGCTTCCTTAACTCTTCCCCCGGTTTCTTTAATTGGGCGGCAGCTTCAAGCTCGGACTCGTCGGCTGAAGATTGAGCGTCGCCGCTATTCCCAGGCTCAATTGTTGCCCGACGGTTCGTGTCACTACCACTAATTTGCATTGACTGCGTTGTAGGCGCGCGACCAGCCTTGAGGGCGTCTCCTCTGCCTGTCATCGTAGTAGCCTCCAGAGGTGCCGTGCCCTGCGGGCGCTGTCGATCATCTTTTGAACTCGGCGGAGGTGTTCGTTTCACCCTGATGATCCGGCCGCCAGTGTCAACATGCCGGAATGCTCTGCTGCTGTGGTAGTACAAGTAGCAGCGATGGTCTACACTAATGGCTCGATTGCGTGGTCGTTGTTGGAAGGCTGGAGAGAGCCGCGTAGTTGTCGCCTGGGTGCTGATTCGTACGGCGATCGGGGCATTGCGACCACCGTGTGTATACTGCTGCAGATGCCGGTAGAAACCTCGAGCAGCGCCAAGAAGTCGGTCCATTGATGGTTCTCGAGGTATCGATTCAGCTTATGATTGAGGTCAGAGGCGTCAGTGGTTGTGTGAGGATTACGGACGCAGGAGATGTTTCGCAAAGGGTGGTTCTAAAGAGATTTGCTTGCCTCTCTTAGTCTTTTCGGCAGATCGTGCGACTTGCAGCATGGTCTCGCCAATCGTAGCGAACACAATGATATATGTTCTCCATTGTTGAGGTTTTGACATTGTCGGGGAGCTCATTGTCCCGGTATGCGCCTATTGTACCGCTACAAGAGTGCTCACGTGACCGTGCTGTGAATTGAACTTCACTTCGTGTGAATGCGAGCCCCACTTCGCGTTTACGCCTTCTTAGCGCAGATCCGAGCTTGTCTTATTCGACACATGCATCGACAAACGCGATGTTCAACGTTCTTCGCACCGTTCATTCCAACTGGGTTCCTCTCATTAGCTCTGTACCTGACGTTCTTTTCGCAAGCAAGCTCAACACCACCGCATCCCAACCTCGCGCTTGCTCGAGGTCACTGACCACATCCGCTCACCTACAAGCTACACTCAGAAGCCACACTCGACATAAGCGGCCAGTCACTACCGCAAGCCGATACTCGCCAGCGGCCCTGCCAACGGAAAATTGCCACCACGGCGCAACGGAACGGCAGCAATCCAATGTTCTTCGGAAGTGGCAACAATAACCACTACTCCTTCGACATCCAAAGCGCCCCAAAGGCTTCCCACAACTTCTTACATGCGGCGACACCTCGTGGTCCAGCATACGGCCACAACCATACCGACCCGAGACACGGCAACAA